>Ga0310695_10005653_pt1 | contig 21601 bp, 14 predicted proteins | sample RumenRJG_04DNA_FD_203882 | JGI IMG/M metagenome (GOLD analysis project Ga0310695, IMG submission 203882) | Bovine rumen microbial communities from Lethbridge, Alberta, Canada - RJG_04 (v2) (version 2) | ecosystem: Host-associated > Mammals > Digestive system > Stomach > Rumen | place: Canada...
ACCTTGACATTGTATTTCGTGCCGCTGACTGCCGCATCGGCCGTGGTCACGACACCATCCACAAGGTCCGCACCATCGGCGATCACAACGGCTGTCTCGCCGCGGCCGACCACGCTGGAGACCGTTGCCTTAGGGTTCTGAATATCCTCGGGAAGTCCCTTCACTGTGATCGCATTGGCATCTGTAAAAGCCGCTTCGACATCGCTGAGCTGTTTTTTCACAGTGACGTCTGCAGCATATTCGTAGACACCGCCGTCCTGCAGGTAGTAGGTGATTCCCGTGATGGTCTTGCCGGACAGGCCTGCGCCGTCAAGATCGGTCCAGTTCCAGCCCAGGGATGTCTTGCGCCAGATATTCTCCACATGGCGCAGCACATAATCGCTGCCGTCTGCCGTCAGGACAACACCTGTCACGACCGCATCGTCATCGACCTCGTCCGCTTCCACATTCAGGGTCAGGTCTGTGTAATGGCCGCCATAGGTGAGATTCGCACTGGCGATCTGCGCCGCCTGTGCGCCGTTCTTTACAGCCGAGAAGCTGTAGCTTCCGGCGCTGCCGGACAGGGTCTTGTAATTGGCCGGTTCCTGGCCCAGAATGTAGAAAGCATAGCTGCCGGACGCAAACAGGAGATCCTTACCGGAAACTTCCTTTGTGGTCGTCGAGCTCTTGCCGGCCGCCACGGTAATGGTCGCTGTATCCGCATCCGTGACCTGTGTCATACCCTGCAGGACACTCAGGTCTTCGACATAGACCGGATAGATCACGCCCAGGATCTCTGCGCCGCTGATCGGATCCGCTGCTTCATAGCCCGCATGGTAGGAACCGCCTGCCATGTTCTGGTTATAGGTCTTGACCGTCGCCGTGGAGACGATGTCCACGCCGTCAATTCCCTCTGCTGCAAAGAAATCCGCATAAGGGATGTTCATCAGGACATAGCCCTGGCCGGTAAGATCAGAGTTTGAACCGGTGGCTTCCTCCGCATCCATAACAGCTTCTGTCGCTGTAGTCTCCTGTGCGGTATCCGCTGATTCCAGAGCAGTATCCTCTGCCTCTGCAGGTTCTGCTTCAGCTGCAGGTTCTTCCTCAGCAGATTCCTCTGTCCCATCTGCAGCTTCCGGGTCAGCAGTCTCTTCCTGCACATCCTCAGCATCTTCCGATTCCACGACAGTATCCTCTGTATCCTGGTCTTCTCCCTGTTCCGCATCCTCTTCCGATCCGGTCTCTTCTGTCACAGACTCTTCTGCGTCGAATTCCTCCGCGCCGTTCTCCTCTGCTTCCGTCTCTTCAGGGAGCGCTTCTGTTTCCTCCGCGCCGCTCTCCTCTGCTTCCGTCTCTTCAGGGAGTGCTTCTGTTTCCTCCGCTGCCGACTCCTGATAGACCGCCGGCTCCGCTGCCACAGCAGGTACGGATAAAGAGCCTGCCATCATGGCTGCAGAAAGAAACAGGGAAAGAAATTTAGTCACCTTTCTGTGCATTTCTCCTCCTTTTGTTTTCAACGAACAGTGCGCCATGTCTTCAATAGAAGGAGCCGCATCCGATCCACCCTGCAGCAGGGAGAAGGGCCCGATCTCCCCGCACAGAATCCGGCAGCAGCAAAAGCTTCTATTAAAAACATCTTCTGTTAGAAGCAACTAACCCATAAGTCATGAAAAGACCTGCCCGGATGGGGCAAGTCTCCCTGGAAATGGTTAGTTCAGTAAAACTATTATTACCGCTAAAGGTCCGTTTGTCAATAAACGGATTTTTTAAAATGCATATTTTCGAAGAAGTGGTTGCTATAAAAAAGCGGAATCAAAACGGTCATTGTGTAAACTGCTTATTAAGTTATCTCAACCGTCTTTACCGTGAATAGAAACAAGAAGTGCAAAAAAACAGTTCCTGCCCATGCGCGGCATGAAGCAGAAACTGTCTGTATGTCCAATATATGGCCTTATTTAATTCTCTCTATACGCTCCGCTTATTCCTCCACGACGCGAACGGTCTCCATCACCTGGTCCTCGTAAGGGCGGTCGCCTGCCCAGCGGTTGGTGCGGGTGGAAGCAATGCGGTCGACAACATCCATACCGTTTACGACATGGCCGAAGGCGGCGTACTGTCCGTCAAGGAACTCGCCGTCGGCATGCATGATAAAGAACTGGCTGCCGGCACTGTCGGGATCCATGGCGCGGGCCATGCTGATGACCCCTCTCTTGTGGCTGATGGGGTTGTCGACGCCGTTCTGGGCGAACTCACCCTTGATGGTCCAGCCGGGGCCGCCCATGCCGGTTCCCTGGGGATCGCCGCCCTGGATCATGAAGCCGGAGATGACCCTGTGGAAGATGGTGCCGTCATAAAACTTTGCGTTTACAAGCTTGAGGAAATTTTCAACAGTAATGGGAGCAGCCTTTTCATCAAGTTCGAGATCAATGACGCCGCCGTCTTTCATAGTGATTCTGACCATTTTTTCACTCCTTGTAACAAAATACTTAGATTTACTATTACCAAATTATCTAATACAGAATAAACCAATGCCGAAGTCCAATTACCGACAAGTGTTCTGCTTTCTGTCAGATACTTCGAACATTGGCCGTTTTCATGATAATCACCCGCCTGCGTTCTCCCGCCGGCGGGTGATTCTTCATGCAACATTTATATGCGATGTCTATTTGGAGGAGACAGGGGACGGTTCTGTGTCTCCTCCTTCGCGGCATCAACGATATTTTTCACTCTTCCTGTTTCATTTTTTCGGTATAACGCAGGTAAAAGTCACGGATCCTGTCGTAGGTCTCGTCATCGATATCGTGTTCAATCTTGCAGGCTTCATCTTCCGCCTTTTTCTCATCGATTCCGATTGCCTCGAGGACCTTTGTCAGCAGTTTATGCCGGGAGTAAATTCGCTCGGCGATCAGCCTGCCTTCATCTGTCAATGTGATGAGCCCGTTGACATCCATACGGATATAACCGTTCTCGCGGAGTTTTTTCATCGCAATGCTGATGCTGGGCTTGGAAAAGTTCATTTCATTGACGATGTCAATGGATCGCACCTGTCCGTTTCTTTCAAAAAGAACCAATATGGTTTCAAGATAATCTTCAGCAGATTCATGGAGTACCACGTTTTACCCCCTGTCTCAGATTAATATGTAAATTCAAATACCAGACCGCCGTAAGCGGGAAGGTCGAATTCAAGATACTGATCACGGAAATCACATTCACCCTTTGCAGCCTTGATAACTTCCGGTACCGGCGTGTCGCCGAAGCCGCCGTACTGTTTCTCGGTGGAATTGAGGACAAGTTTGTAGCGGCCCTTTACGGGGACACCGACTCTGTAGCCTTCATACTTGACGGGTGTCATGTTCAGAACAAACACAAGACCCTTGCGGCTGGACGGAGCCTTGCGCAGGAAGGAGTAGATACTGCGGTCTGCGTCATTGGCATTGATCCACTCAAAGCCGCCCCAGTCATTGTCGATCTCGTAGAGGCACTTGTAATGTCTGTACATCTCAAGGAGCTTGCCGACATATTTCTTCATACCGGCGTTCTGCTCGTCGGAGAGCAGGAACCAGTCGAGCTCGCGGGCCTCGCTCCACTCACGCTCCTGGCCGAATTCCTGGCCCATGAAGAGCAGCTTCTTGCCGCAGTGGCCAGTCATGAAGGTGTAGCCCAGGCGCAGGTTCGAGTACTTGTCGACACGGTAGCCGGGCATCTTCTCCACCATGGAGCACTTGAGGTGTACGACCTCATCATGGGAAAGAGGAAGAATGTAATTCTCTGCGCTGTTGTAGCTCATCGCAAATGTCATGCCGTTGTGGTCGCCCTTGCGCATGACAGGATCCAGCTTCATGTACTCGCAGAAATCATGCATCCAGCCCATGTTCCACTTGAAGTCAAATCCAAGGCCGTCGTCCTCGGGCTTGGCAGTGATCTTGGGCCATGCTGTGGACTCCTCGGCGATTGTAAGGAAGCCGGGATGTGCGCCGTGGATGACGGAATTGAGATGCTTGAAGAACTCGATCGCATCGAGGTTCTCGTTTCCGCCGTACTTGTTGGCGAGCCACTGGCCGTCCTTCTTGCCGTAGTCAAGGTAAAGCATGGAAGCGACCGCATCGACACGGATGCCGTCGATGTGGAACTCGTTGATCCAATAGAAAACATTGGCGATCAGGAAGTTACTGACTTCGTGTTTTCCGAGATTGAAAATACGTGTGCCCCAGTCAGGGTGTTCGCCGCGGCGGGGATCCGGATCTTCGAAGATGCATTCGCCGTCGAACTTGGCCAGGCCGTGGGCATCCGGGCAGAAGTGCGCAGGTACCCAGTCCAGGATGATGCCGATCCCGGCGTTGTGCAGCTTGTTGATCATATACATGAAGTCATTGGGCGTGCCATAACGGGAAGTCGGTGCATAATACCCTGTTACCTGATAGCCCCATGAGCCGTCAAAGGGGTGCTCGGAAATGCCAATCAGCTCGATGTGGGTATAGCGGAGCTCTTTCAAATATTCAACGATACGATCCGCAAACTCTCTGTAATTGTAGAAGCCGTCTCCGCCGTCCGGATGCTTCATCCAGGAACCGATGTGGCACTCATAAATTGCCAGCGGCTGCTGGTTGGGATTCTTTTTGCCGCGCTTATTCATCCAGCGCGCATCTGACCAGCGGAACCCGGTAATGTCCGCGGTTTTTGATGCGGTGCCGGGCCGAAGCTCTGCCGAATTGGCAAAGGGATCAGCCTTATACACTTTGCTGCCATCTTTGGTAGTGATGCAATACTTGTAGAGCTCGCCCGCCCCGAGACCAGGGATAAACAGCGTCCAGATGCCGCCGTCATTGAGCTTCTTCATGGGATATTTTTCTTCGTTCCAGTCATTGAAGGCGCCGACCACATGGACCGCTTTTGCATTGGGTGCCCATACAGCGAAGAAAAATCCTTTTTCCCCGTCCTCCTCGGAAGGATGAGCGCCAAGCTTCTTGTAAATGTCATAGTGCGTTCCATTTCCAAAAAGGTAAGCATCTGTCTCTGATACAAAAACCTTGTTGCTCTTCACTTTTGCAGCCATAAGTTCCCCTTTCTGTTCTTATTGCTGTTGTTTGCAGTGTCGTGTTTCATTTTCAGGACTCTTTCGCAAATCCTGTTTCCAGACTTTTCAGCTTTTTCCTTTGCTCGCAGACTTTTCAGTTTTTTCTTTACGCGGGCTTTTCAGCTTTTTTCTTTGCTTGCGGACTTTCAGCTTTTTTTCTTTGCTCGCAGACCATTTTCCACATCTTCCTTCTTCCAGGAGCGTGTCGTCCCTGTCCTGCCCGGTTCAGAAGTGCTCTCACCTGCCGGATCTGCGGGAACAGATGCACCGTCCGAAGTGCCGCTTTCTGTATAGTCGTCTCCATACAGCTCACGTTTGACAGTCTCGGATCTCTCCATCACCCGCCTGCGTGCCTCAGCGAGACGCTGCTGCTCGCTGTCTTTGCGGATTTTCTCCCACTCTGACATGATCTGGGCCAGATCCAGCTGACCTTCAATCTGTGTCTCATCGGGGGAATCCTCTTCCATCACCATGGCGAACTGCCCGCTGGTCTCCTGGGCGAGGACACTGTCGTAATCTCCGTCACCGAGTTCACGCATGCCTCGGGCGATCGTCTCCTCCATTCTGGCATCGCGCAGAAGAACGTCCGTGTATTCCTCCGGTGTCGCGGAAGGCTCCGAAGTGTCTGCGTCTTCTTCGAGCTCTTCATCGTCAAAGCCCTCTTTCTCCTTCTTCCCGCCGGAAGCATTATCTTCGGGGTCCGCCGCCTTTTCGACTGCTGCAGAATCAGGCTCTTCAGTGTCTTTCTTTTCAGATCCGGTTCCTGTCTCTTCGGGTTCTTCCTTTTCAGATACAGGTCCGGCTTCCTCTGCGTTTTCAGCTTCTTCCTGTTCAGGTCCGGACTCTTCAGCACTCTCCGCTTCTGATCCGCTTTCTTCGCTGTCCTCCTGTACAGGCACAGGGGGCTCGATCGTGCCGCCGCTCCTGAGGATTTCAAGGCGCTCCTCCTGCTGCGGCGTGAGCGGTGTCATGGACTTCTTCAGCTCAAGGGCACGTATCACAAAGCGTCCGTCGCCGAAATAAGCCACAATCTCATCGCACTGGCTGATGCAGCGCTGTTCCTCTCCTGCGCGCTGATACAGAACAGCAAGTTCATAAGCCCATCTCTCGCGGAAATCCCGCTGCAGGAACTCCTCCAGAACAGCAATCTGTTCATACACATTGACGTCCTGTTTCTTGTACAGCTTGTACTGCAGGAGAAAACGGTCCGGGTCTCTGGGTGCCACGTTGATAAAGGCATTATAGAGCTGCAGGGCGTGGATGTAATTATTCAGCTTCAGTTCAAGCTCACATAGGGAATAAATGATCTTTCTGCCTGATGGATTCCTCTCGTATGCCATTTCCATCAGATCGCGGCTGTCTTTATATCTTTTGTTGATCTTATAGAGGTCACTGATCCTGCAGAGAACATGGACACCTTTTACACGGGTCCAGTCGATCGTGTCCGCGATGTCTGCTGCGTCTGCAAAACGCCTCTCCGCAATCAGGCTGTCAATCTCATCCAAGCTCACTTTTAATTCGTATTTATCCACTGCCAAACCTCTTCGCTCTACCATTTTTTTCTCAGCGTCTATCCGTAAAATCAGTTTAGCACAGTGACATATTGATGTCAAAGAAAGTAGAAGTTCTGTTCCTAACTGATCCTTTGCCGGTTACTGTTTACGCCCAGTATAAGGAGCAACAGTAACGTTTATGATGTTAAATATCAGGCTGCAGGCCCCGCGCTTTTTCCAGCTGTCTGCTGAGGGCGGCAAATTCCTCCAGAGAGAGCTTTTCCCCGCGGATATCCGCGGAAAAGCCAAGCGCTGTGAGAGCTTCCTCCACTTCACTTCGGGTCAGCACCCTTCCCCTGCATCGGAAGCCGTGGGACAGACCGTTTGCCAGGGTCTTGCGGCGCTGGTTGAAGGATGCCCGTATAAGGGCGAAGAGGAATTCCTCATCCGCTTCCACCGGAGCCTGTTCATACGCCTGCAGATGGAGCACGGCGCTCTCGACAGCCGGCCTGGGCATAAAGCATGCGGGCGGAACCTTCAGGACGACCTCGGGAGACGAATAATACTGCACCGCCAGGGACAGTGCGCCGTACTCCTTGCTGCCCGCGCCGGCACAGATCCGGTCGGCGACCTCCTTCTGTACCATGACCGTAATGCTCTCAAATCTTCCCTTGTCTTCCAGAAGCCGCAGCAGGATAGGTGTCGTCACATAATATGGAAGATTCGCCACCACCTTGAGCGGCCTGCCCTCATTAAATCTGTCCGACAGAGCCTTGAGATCTGTCTTGAGAATATCCTGCCAGAGAATTTCCACATTGTCACAGTCCTCAAGTGTCTGCGCAAGGACCGGACGAAGGGTCTCGTCAATTTCCACACAGACCACCATACGGGCCGCCTCCGACAGGCACTGTGTCATCGTCCCGATTCCCGGACCGATCTCCAGCACACAGTCCTCTTTTGTGATGCCGGCAGCTTCCACGATCCCCCGGACAATATTGCCGTCGGTCAGGAAATTCTGTCCGTATTTTTTGCGGGCGCGGATCCCGAAATGTGCCAGTACTGCACGTGTAACACCTGGTGATGTGAGTTTTTCCACAATAAATACCTTTCTTCTATAAATACCTTCATGAATTAAACCTGCATTAATTCAGCGCAATTAATTCAGCGCATTTAATTCAACGCAGTCTGTAGAGGCGCTCGGCGTTTTCCTCTGTCCGGGCGATGACTTCCTCCGTATCCATTCCCTTGATCTGCGCGATCGCCTCAGCGATATAAGGGAGATAGAGAGAGCTGTTTCTCTTGCCGCGGTAAGGAACAGGCGCCAGATAGGGGCTGTCGGTCTCAATCACAATATTCTCGATGGGAATACCCGCCGCGACCTCCTTGAGCTTTTTGGCATTTTTGAAAGTCACAACACCGCCGATTCCAATGAAGAACCCCATCTTCACGAATTCCCGGGCAAGTTCCACACTGTAGGAATAGCAGTGCACCACTCCGCCGATCTCCTGAGCGCGGTGCGCCTTCATGATCTGCATTGTTTCCTGCGCCGCCTCGCGCGAGTGGATGACAACCGGCAGGTCTGCCTGGCGGGCCATCTCCAGCTGCTCCTCAAACCAGTGTTTCTGGATCGGTCTGTCCGGAGTGTCCCAGTAATAGTCCAGGCCGATTTCACCGACCGCGACCACGCGGGGATTCTGAAGCTTGCCGCGGATCTGTGCCAGCAGTTCATCTGTCAGGGGTGCGCAGTCAGAAGGATGGATACCGAGAGCACAATACATAAACGGATACTTTTCCGCCAGTTCCAGGCACTCGTCAACACTCTCCAGGTCTGAAGCAATGTTGACGACACGTCCGATCCTCTTCTCCGGAAACTGTGCAAATATCTTCTCCCGATCCTCCAGGAATGCCTCGTCATTGTAATGTGCGTGCGTCTCGAAAATCATGCTCATAAAATATATTTCCCTCTCACCGGCCATGCCGCCCGCCAGGGCGTCCCGGCGGTCTTTTCTGTATTGAAACAGTACCCTATTATACCACAGATATACGATTTTTGATTTTTCCCAAAAATAAATCAAATATTTTTCAAAAAGTGCTTGCAATTCAAAATAACATCGCATATAATAACACTTGCGTTCGGAAAGAGCAAAACATTCCGAATAAAAATTCCATAGAATATGCGCTGTTAGCTCAGTTGGTAGAGCACCTGACTCTTAATCAGGGTGTCCAGGGTTCGAGTCCCTGACGGCGCACTTGCGAGCACTGTTTTCAGATTATTTTCAAAAAGCAGTGCTCTTTTTTTATATTTTGGTACAGATTTTCCGATTAAGCATAGACACACCACAATTTTTCCTATATACTGACTAATTAGCGTCCACATAATCAATAGATTGTATATTTCAGCAAAAAGGGAGGGTGTATGAAAATTCAGTTCAGAAAGCTGATCACCGGTTTCCTGGTTTTCACGATGGCTGTAGGAATGCTCTGTATGCCTGCCGGAGCTGCTGTCCGAAACGAAACAGCTCAGGCATCCGCAGCGGAAACAGGAAAAACATCGGGACCCGGGGTCAGCAGTGAATTGTTCATTACCGAAAGTACGGAAACACCCGTGTCTGTAGATGTCTCCGGAGCCAGATGGAAAAAGGTCGGCGGATACCTGCGTCTGCAGTCCTCCAGCGGCTCCTACAAAACAGGCTTTGTAAAGCGCAACGGAAAGCTTTACTACTTTGATTCAAACGGAAACATGAAAGTCGGTTTCTTCAGGACCGGCGGTAAGACTTATTTCGCCAGCCATGTGCAGGGCGAAAAAGGTATGGGACAGATCCTGACCGGTCTCGTAAAAATCGGGAATTATTACTATTATCTCAGTCTTTCCTCCTCTCCTTACAAGGGAGCTGTGGCGACAGGTTTCCGGAATATCTCCGGCAGGAAATATTTCTTTAATTCCCAGGGCCGCATGGTCACCGGTTGGTTCACCACCGGCGGCAATAAGTATTACGCAAGCTGCAACAAGAAGGCGCATATCGGCGCTATTCTGACAGGGCGCCAGAAAATCGGCAACAATTACTACCAGTTCGATGAAGGCGGAAAGCTTCTGAAGAATCTCGGTCCTTCTGCCGGCTCTGCTAAAGCTTCTTCCAGATATGCCCATGTGATCGATGTCTCCGAGCACAATAAAAGCATTGATTTCTATAAAGTAAAAGCAGCCGGTGTCAGTGCCGTCATGATCCGCGCCGGATACGGCAAGAGCACCACAGACAAATATTTCTACCAGAATATCAAGAACGCCAAGGCAGCCGGCCTCTCTGTCGGTATCTATTGGTTCAGCTACGCTGCCAACACCAAACAGGCGATCAACGAAGCCAAGCGCTGCATGACGGTCATCAAGCCCTTCAATATCAACCTTCCTGTTTTCTTTGACTGGGAATATGACTCCATGCGCTACACCAAAGTCAGCAGCAGGACCAAGATCACAGATATGACCGAAGCCTTCTGCCGCACGATCACCGGCGGCGGTTACCGCGCAGGTTACTATTTCAACCTGACCTACTACAACAAATATTATAATCCCTCCAGACTGACCAAATACGCCACCTGGTATGCCTACTGGGGCACCAACAAGCCCAAATCTCCTGTCTGGACACACGCAGATACGATGGCAGCTCCCACACAATTTGATATGTGGCAGTTTACCTCCCGCGGCAGGATCAACGGAATCAAGGACGACGCAGACTGCAACCTGCTCCTGAATCCTTCTATCAGAAAATAATGTCAGGGGAAAACATTGCTTTTCTGATATTCCGGAGCAGCGCGTAGTTTATTCATACATGTTTGCGGGCACTCGCCCATGGCCACAAGTGTGATTATAATAAAAAGAATACGCTTTACAGTACTAATACTTTATAAAACATATTGATCACAAATGCCCGGCAGAGATCTTAACGACTTCTGCCGGGCATTTTTTACAGGTTTTGACCGGGATTAATCCCGTCATAATTCTCACGCCCTCCAGAAAGCATGTGTGTAACACAGCCAGTCAGCAGGCAGGTATCCATAAATGCAGGTAAATATATATCCATGCATGCAGACTATTGATTAAACAAAGCTAACCTATTATAATATAATATTATTGGTAGAATTTTGTTCAATCAGTAACATTATTTCGATTAAATATTCTACATTGTTTCAGGAAAGGAATGCATATGAAAAGCTTACAGTACGCTGTAAAAAATCCTCTCGGCATCCATGCCCGTCCCGCGGCCCTGCTGGCACAGGCCTGCACCGGAATCAAGAGCAACGTGACCCTTGAGTATGAGGGGAAAACGGCTTCCGGCAAGAATGTCCTGCAGATTCTTGCCCTCCAGGCAAAAAAAGGTTCCGTTCTCAATATCACCGCGGAAGGTCCGGACGAGGACAAGGCCATTGAGATCATCCAGGGTGTTCTCAGTGAAGTCGCTCCCCAGGACAGATCCTCCGATATTCTCCGCGTCGCCTTCTACGGCACAAAAGATTATGACCGCCTCTTCTTCAGTGAACTCTCCAAGGACAAGGGCGAAGGAACTTACAATGTAGACATCACTTATTTCAGCAGCAGACTGACCATCGAGTCCGCCCATCTTGCAGAAGGCTTCGACGCTGTCTGCATTTTCGTCAACGATGAAGCTCCCCGCGAAGTCATCAAGGTTCTCGCTAAAGGCGGCGTCCGCCTGATCCTGCTGCGCTGCGCCGGTTTCAACAATGTCGATGCGGAAGCCGCAAAGGAATACGGCATCAAGGTCCTGCGTGTTCCGGCCTATTCCCCCTATGCGGTCGCGGAGCATGCCATGACCATCATCCAGGCTGCAAACCGCCGCATCCACAAGTCCTATATCAAGGTCAAGGACAACAATTTCGCCCTGAGCGGACTGCTGGGCGTCGACCTCAACAACAAGGTCGCCGGCATCCTGGGCACCGGCCGCATCGGCCAGATCATGGCCCGCATCTGCAAGGGCTACGGAATGACGGTCATGGGCTGGGACGCATTCCCCAACAAGGCTCTTGAGGAGGAAGGTCTCCTCACTTATGCCTCCAAAGAAGATGTCCTCAGCAAGGCCGACCTCATTTCTGTGCACGCTCCCCTGATCATGGGCGACGGCGGCACCTATCACCTGATCGACGAGAAAGCCATCAACATGATGAAAGACGGCGTCATGCTGGTCAACACTTCCCGCGGTCCCCTCATCGACGCAGATGCCCTGATCAAGGGACTGCAGGCCAACAAGTTCCACGCTGTCGCGCTGGACGTCTACGAGGGCGAGGATGCTAACGTCTACATGGACCGCTCCGACGATATGATCGACACCGACATCGTCGCGCGTCTGACCATGTTCCCCAACCTGATCCTGACCTCTCACCAGGCCTTCTTCACCAGAGAGGCCCTGCAGGCGATCGCGGCCGTCACCATGGAGAACGCCCGCAACTTCAACGAACAGCTGGATTTCGGTCCTGCGGAAGTCATCTGATGATTCCGTCACCGCCCGCACCCTGCAAGGAAGTGCGGACAGCGGCCTGCAAAACCCGTTTCACTGCGGGTGCGCAGTTCTGAAATGATGATATGAGATGATACGATAAGAAATACGATAAGAAAAACGTAAAAAAGGATTGAGGAAAGGCTGTAAATGCTTTTCCTCAATCCTTTTTTGTGCATATAAACCGGATTATTTCCTATGATGTTTCACATCTTTTGAATCATTTCTTTTGAATCCTGAAACGTTTCTTTGAATCACATCCTTTGAACCACATCATTCAAATCTGTCCGGAACAGAAATGGTCGTGATTGCAATTGCTGCAATAGCTGTGATCGCAGTTACTACGATAATCATTCTTTTCATAAATCCTTATCCCTCCCTGGGTGCTAAACATTACTGTACAGATCCGCCTGAAGCGCAAGGTGCTCTGCCAGGCTGTTTCGCGGATCCCGACAAATCCATGACCAGTATAGCATGTCCGGCCGCTGATTGAAAATGTCCCCCAATGCATTATTTATGATGTTGAGTTCAAAAAGTTACTGTACAGACCCACCTGAAACGCGAGATGTTTTGCGCGCTTTTTTGCGCAAAACCCGAGTTGAACGGCGAAAATCGCGCGCGCAGCGCATTGGAATGCGATTTTCGCAGCGTTACATGAACACGCCCTCGATAGGGCGTGTACTGTAACGTCAAAAGGTGGCTGAGGGAACACCGTCTCGTCAAGCTGCACAATCCCCTGCAACTGTGACAGTAACTGCAAAACATCTGAAAATTGTCCCCCCTGAAGTGAAAATACGCCATTTGATGCAAAAATTGTCTCTGCTAAAATAATCAGCGGAAAAACAGAAACAGCAGTCAACCGAAATGCAGCGGGGACCGCTGCATGGGAGGGAAGTATGGACTATATTTTGGAAATGAAAGACATCAGTAAGACATTTCCCGGTGTGAAGGCTCTGGATCATGTTCAGCTGCAGGTCAGGCCCGGAGAAGTACATGCGCTGATGGGGGAAAACGGCGCAGGCAAGTCGACGCTGATGAAGATTCTGATGGGAATCTACACAAAAGATGAGGGCGGCGAGATCCTCTTCAACGGACAGCCTTATCAGGTATCCAATCCCAAGGAAGCAATGGACAGAGGCGTTGCGATGATCCACCAGGAGCTGAACCCGATCCTCGACATGCCCGTCTATGAAAATATTTTCGTCGGCCGCGAGATCCGCAAAAACGGTCTCGTTGACAAAAAGGCCGAGATCGAGGAGTCGAAACGTCTGATCGCGGAATGCGGACTGCACGTTTCCCCCATGGAGCTTTTGCGGAACCTGACAGTGGCCCAGTGCCAGCTGATCGAAATCATCAAGGCCATCTCGGTCAACGCGAAAGTCATCATCATGGACGAGCCCACTGCGGCTATCACGGACCGAGAGGTTGAGCTTCTGTTCGGACATATCCGCAGACTGAAGGAGCAGGGTGTCGCTATCATTTATATCTCCCACCGCATGGATGAGATCTTTACCATCTGCGACCGGATCAGCGTCTACCGCGACGGCACCTATGTGGGTTCCGGTGATGCAAAGGATCTGGACGAGCCGCAGCTGATCAAGATGATGGTCGGCCGTGAGATCACAGACGTCTTCCCTAAGGCTGAGGCCAAAATCGGCGAAGTGGTCTTCGAGGCAAAGAACATCGTGCGCGCGGACAACAAGGTCAAAGGCGTGAGCATCTCGGTCCGCAAGGGCGAGATCCTGGGCATCGGCGGTCTTGTCGGCGCAGGGCGCAGTGAACTGGTCGAGGGAATCTTCGGTATGCACAAGCTCTCGCAGGGCGAGATTTTCGTCAAGGGCAAAAAGGTCACCGTCCACTCTCCCAAAGACATCATCAAAGAGGGCGTTGCACTGGTCACGGAGGACCGCAAGGTCACCGGCCTCAACCTGCGCGGTACAGTCAATGACAATATCGCCATGGTCGCCATCAAAAAGCTGCTGGAAAACGGTCTCTACAGCAAGACCAAGGCCAGAAAAGCCTCTCAGGAATATATCGAAAAACTCAAGATCAAGACTCCTTCCGGAGATCAGATCGTCGGCAACCTGTCCGGCGGCAATCAGCAGAAGGTTGTCATCGGCAAATGGCTTCTGAATGATCCGGACATCATCATTCTGGACGAGCCTACGCGCGGCATCGATGTCGGTGCAAAGCGCGATATCTACCTGCTGATCGGAAATCTGGTACAGCAGGGCAAAGCGGTCATCATGATCTCTTCGGAAATTCCGGAGCTCATGGGTGTCTGCGACAGGATCGCCGTCATGTCCGAAGGAAATCTCTCCGGCGAACTCAGCCGTGATCAGTTCTCTCAGGAAGAGATCATGACTCTGGCATCCAAAATTGAGGTCTGATAATTACCATTCACATAAACGGGAGGAGCAACTCATGAAACAGGATGAGCTGAACAAAGGAAAAAATCTGAAATCGCTGATCAGCGAATACTTTATTTTTGTAATTTTCATCATTATCGTCATCGGACTGACGATCCTCAAGCCGAGCTTCATCACCCCCAGCAACCTGGTCAACATTCTGAAGCAGGCATCCATCAACGGAATCCTGGCATTCGGTATGATGTTCGTCATTATTTCCGGCGGATTTGATATGTCTGTCGGTTCCACCGTAGCCTTTTCCGGCATCCTGGCCGCCATGCTCGGACAGGGAAACAATCCTCTGATCCTGGCCCTGATCGCAGCACTGCTGGCCGGTCTCGGCGTCGGTCTCATCAACGGTGTCGGCGTCGCCGTCGGCGAACTGCCGCCCTTCATCATGACCCTGGGCACAATGACCGCGGTCCGCGGACTTGCCCTGCTGGCCTCTAACGGCAAGCCTGTCATCGGCATGAGCGAGCCCTACAAGGCAATCGCCGCCGGTTCCATCGCAGGCATTCCCATGCTGGCCGTTTTCCTGATCATTGTCATTATCATCTGCTCCTTCGTACTGGCAAAAACTGTGTACGGACGCAGAGTTTACGCCTGCGGCGGCAATCTGCAGGCAGCGAAAGTTGCCGGTATCAACACTACCGCGATCCGCATCTCCACCTTCGCGATCGCCGGCTTCCTGGCAGGTCTGTGCGGTTTCCTGATGACTTCCCGTGTCACCATCGGACAGCCCACCGCAGCTGAGAGCTATGAGATGGATGCCATCACGGCCTGTGTCGTGGGCGGCGTCTCCATGACCGGCGGTGTCGGCAAGCCCTGGGGCGTTGTCGTCGGCACACTTCTGATCACTGTCATCGCCAACGGCCTCGATATCCTCGGCGTCTCCTCTCACTGGCAGAAGATCGTCAAGGGTCTCATCATCGTCCTGGCCGTCCTGATCGACGTCAAGGGCAAGAGCAGGAAGAATTAAGCGGCGGCACATGTAAAGGACATTTTCACACGGCTGCTGTCTATGCCGTGTGTGATGTAAATAGCATTCTCATGCTGCTGTTAAGCGGCGGCATGTGATGCAACAGCATTTTTATTTATTCTACCAAGGAGGAAAGAATATGAAAAAGAGACTGATGGCCATCCTTATGGCCGGTATCCTGTCTGCAGGCCTGCTCGCAGGCTGCGGCGGCTCCTCTTCTGCGAGCAGCTCCGATACTGCAGAAAAAGATGCAGCCGAGACAACTGAGGCTGAAGCCGGCTCTGATGCAGCTGCAGGCGGCTACAAGATCGCCCTGATCCAGCAGCACCAGACCAACGCATTCCAGATCGCTGTCACCGAAGCAGCAGAAGCCAAGGCTGCAGAGCTTGGTGTCGAACTCACCATTCTCAGCGCTGACCAGGACGCTGCAAAGCAGATCAGCCAGATCGAGCAGTGCACTTCCGAAGGCTACCAGGCAATCCTGTTTGAGCCCGTAGATCCCGATGGACTCGGCGATGCAGCACAGGCTGCAGCAGACAAGGGCGTGATCATGATCAACGTCATCTCCGCCTGCACAGATTGGGAGAATCACGGTATCTCCGCACTTTCCTGCGGTGACAACGTAACTGCCGGCGAGACCGAGATGCAGCACGTCGCTGACCTTCTGGGCGGCAAGGGCAACATCGCCATCCTCACAGGCCCCTCCGGTGATGCCGGCGGCCTGCAGAGACTGGAAGGCTATGAGAATATCCTCAAGAACTATCCCGACATGGTCCAGGTCGTGGAGCCCGCTGACTGCCAGTGGGATACCGCTTCCGCACAGGGCACAGTCGAGAGCTGGCTCTCCGCTTATGACCTTGACGCCATCATCTGCGAGAACGACGGCATGGCAGTCGGCGCAGGCAACGCAGCAGGCGCAGACAGCGGCATCATCATCACAGGCGTTGACGGCACACCCGACGGCTTTGAGGCTATCAAGGACGGCAGAATCACCGGTACTGTTTCTCAGGACGGCGGCGCAATGGCAGCCAACGGCATCGAAGCAGCCTGCAAGCTGATCGACGGCGAGACCCTCGAGAACAACACCATCATCACCACCAACATCTGGATCGACAAAGAGAACGTAGCTGATTACGAATAATTCCGGTTTCATTCTCCTTGATCCGAAAAAGGCAAAACACCCCGCAAACCTGCGGGACAAGGGATGAAAGACAATACAGACCCGCCTGAAAAGCAGTATGTTTTTCGAGATATTTGTGCGAATAAACGGGTTATGCGTCAAGACAGCCCCCGACCGGCTTTTCGATGAGCCTGCCGGGGGCTTTTTCAATATCAAAATATTCAGCTTCAGGCGTATTTTGACAGCTTATTACATTGATATTGATTTCAAAAGGTATGCGCTGACTCTGAGTCCCTTTTACCGACTTTCGGCCCTTACATCATTACCATTAAAGATCCGCCTGACACGCGGCGCGTTTTGCGCGCGCCCTCGACAGGGCCTGTACCGTAAGGATATCTTTCGCGCGGATGCCGGCAGTCATGCAGACCCCCGCATGTTTGGTGTATAATGAGTACTGTTACGGCAGGACGGACCATATTGCGGACAGATTCCGCTTGTATTCCGGTCCTGGAAAGGACCATCTGCCGCTCAGGTATTTTCGCACAGATATTTTCGCACAGGCATTATTATTCAGGAGTACAGTACTATGCTGAAAGTCATTCTGGCCGACGATGAGAAAAAAGTCATCTACCTCCTTCAAAAGCTGATCGACTGGGAGCAGACAGGCTATGAGATCGCGGGTATCGCCCACGACGGGCTCAGCGCCCTGCAGATGGTCGAAGAAAAGCAGCCCCATCTTCTGATCACCGATATCCGCATGCCCGGCTGCAGCGGCATCGACCTGATCCGCCGGGCGCGGGAACTGCAGCCCGCACTGCACTGCATCATTATCAGCGGTTACAGGGAATTCGAATATGCGCAGAAGGCGATCAAATACGGCGTAGAGGACTATCTTCTCAAACCCCTGAAAAAAGACGAGCTGTATTCTATCCTGCTTCGCATCCGGGACAAACTCGGGGAAGAGGAAAAGATCGAATTCCGACGTCAGAAAAATGCGGTAAACCGCCAGGAACAGCTTCTGAAAGACCTGCGGAACGCGGCGGCACGGAACATCACCTTCGTCAGCGCCGGGGAGATCCTTGACAACTACGGCGTCAATCTCCTTCCGGAAGCGGAGGAAAACAGAATCTGTTACGCCATGGTCGTCCATCCCGACATCCCCCCTGCAGAGAGCAGTCAGGGAAACAGGCGGATCCTGATGCAGCATTCCCTGGATATCGTCCGCAAAAATATCAAAAAGATCTCCTCGGCATCGGCGGCCGGGCTGATCCCGGAAGGCGTCGCCGCCGTCATCAGCACCCCCTCCTTTGATGCGGTGGACGTCCGTCAGTGCTCCACCAAAATCCGCAAGGAGATTGAACAGCAGCGGGATTTTTTCTGGGGGATCCGCGTGAACATCTCGATCGGAAGTCGGAAACCGGATACGACTGAACTTTCCTCTTCTCTCCGGGAAGCTGTGTGGCTCTGCGCAGACAGAGTCTGCGGCGGTGCTTCCGTGCGCGACGCGGAGTCGGAGGAGATCCCTTTCGAAGCCCATTACCATATGCAGCCTGCTGTACGGAAAAAATTCCGGGACTCGGCCGAATATCTGGACAGGGCCTACTTTGAGGCAACCCTGGCAAACAGTTTTACCGAACTGCAGCAGCTGCGTCCTCTCTACGGCAGCATGGCTGCAGAATGGTTCCGGGAAGTGGTCCGCAACTGCACCTTTGGTCTGTCACAGCAGAAAAACAGCCCTCCCTCCCTTGAAGAAGACCTGATCCGGCGTTTCTGGTACTGCCGCAGCCTGCAGGAAATCCACGACCTGCTGCTGCAGGAAATCACAGGGATCATCGGGCGTATGCAGGAGGAAAAGGCCGAGCAGGAGAGCCGCCCGATCACATTGGCCAAAAAGTATATCCAGGAACACTTTGAGAAGCCTCTGCGCCTGGAGGATATCAGCGACATGGTCGGTTTTAACGCGACCTATTTTTCCAGCCTTTTCAAAAAAGAGACCGGACAGGGTTTTGCCGACTATCTGGCCCACGTCAGAGTCGAGCGCGCCAAGAGCCTTCTGATGAATGACGACTGCTCCGTGATGGATGTATGTGAAATGGTCGGTTACAAAGACCTCAAATACTTTTCCAGACTCTTCAAAAAGATCACAGGTATCAGTCCGTCGGATTACCGCAAGCTCTACAGATAAACCACAGCGCATTGCGGGCACACGATGCAGGTGCCTTTTCGGACTTACCTGCAGCTTTTGGATGGTGCAGATCTATCGAGCTGCGACGGAGACTGCCGACGGGCAGCAGTACTCTTAAAATGGAGAAAAACTCATGTGGCTGATTTCACAATGGAAATTCTATCGGGCGCTGCGGCGCTACAGCCGGGAAAGAGATATGCGGCGTTTTCTTTCGGAAAACTGGGAGGACACACCTGCCCTGGGTGTTTTTTTGAATGATATCAATCAGCAGTTCTACGGCGAGGAACAGCAGAAGCTCCAGCAGAAGCAGGCGGAGTATCTGGCTCTGCAGAACCAGATCAACCCCCATTTTCTCTATAACAGTCTGGAGGCCATCCGCGCCGACGCCCTGATGGCAGGCTGTGAGGAGATCGCGGAGACCACGGAGGCGCTGGCCACTTTTTACCGCTACACCATTTCCAACGTGCAGCAGTCCGTGACCTTTTCCGACGAACTCGACAACGTGGAGAACTATTTTACTGTCCAGAAATGCCGTTTCGGAGACAAGCTTTCACTGGAGGTCGAGATGGAGAACGAGGAGCTTCTGGAGGCACGCATGCCAAAGCTCATTCTCCAGCCCCTGGTCGAAAACGCCATTGTCCACGGCCTGGAAGGAAAGATCGAGGACGGCACTGTGCGGATCATCATCGAAAACAGTGAAAAGACCCTCTTTCTGCGGGTGAGGGATGACGGCGTGGGCATGTCCGAAGAGGACGTGGAGGCGCTGAACCGCAGACTGTCACAGGCCGGCGGTGAGACCCCGGAGACCGTCAACATGTCCTCTCTGCCGCGAAAAAAGCGGGGCGGCATTGCACTGGCAAACGTCAACACCCGTGTCCGCCTGATGTTCGGTGACGACTACGGCCTGCGCGTCTACAGCGTGCCCGGCATCGGAACCGAGTGCTGCCTGACTCTTCCCCTTCGTTACGAAGAATAACAAGGATTCCCATGATAGAAGAACTGATTCGAATTGAAAACGGAATATTTGTCAATGCCGGCAGGGAATATCATTTTGACATCATGCTGTCCAAGGGGGAAGGGGTCGGTATCTACGTGGACAACCACCGGACTTCCGGAACGGCCTTCAGGGAAATCTTCTCCGAAAAGACCCGCATTGAATCCGGCAGAGTCTTTTTGCACGGCGAGCGGACAGGATATCCTGAAATCATGCGCTGGATCCGGGAAAACACCCTGGTCATCGACCGCAACCGTTTTCAAGCCAAAGAACTCACCGCCCGCGATTACGTCTGCGCTTTTGACAAAAAAGTACGCCGGATCCGCCTGCGCGCACAGGCCCGGAAGCTTTTGACAAAAGATGCGGAGGAAGTCAGGCAGCAGATGGGCATTTTTTTTGACTGGAGCACCCCTCTGACAGCCCTGGCCATGCCTGACTACTACCGCCTTTCGGCCTTCAAGGCATGGCTCTCCCGCTCCCAGGTCATCGTGCTGGACAGAATCACGGAAATCCTTCGGCGGCAGGATCTGGAGCCCTTCATGGACTGTATCCGACTCCTCATGGAACACGGGACCGCTGTCTTTCTCATGGACCTGGACGAGGCCTTTCTCTTCTGCTACGCAGATCACATCGATATCTTTAAAAACAGACACTATTGTTACCGCCTGGATCCGGAAGAATACGGCACCCGGCTCTATGATATCCTGGGCTGGATGCCCGACAGACGCTCCGGTCTGAAAAAGTCTGATTTTTATTTTGACACAGATTCTGCGCAGTCTTCTGCCACGGACACCGCGGACACCGCAGCCGCCGCTTCGGACAGGTCATTCAGTGTAGTTGCTCCCAAAGACAAGACCTCGGTTCTGACCGTCTCCAATCTGACCTTCCGGGGACTGGCACCGATCGATTTTTCACTTGCCGGCGGTGAGATCGGTCTTTTACAGGATGAAAACTATCGGACCGGCGTCTGCATCCGGGAGTGTTTTCTGGACGGCAGAAACTGGGAATACGGGACATTCCTGTTGGACGGCCTGCCCCTTTCCTGCCGGGAACTGCGCGATCTGGTCGGCACAAAGATCGCCGTCCAGATTGCCATGCCGGACCGCACGGGCGGCGTCCTTTTTGACAATCTGTCCGCCCTCGAAAACCTCAGCACCAGCCTGATCCCCAAGGCCGGCAAGCGCTTTCTGCACAAGCATATGATGGACAGCATCCTCGATGAGGCCTCCGAATGGTTTGACAAAGACGCACTCCTCAAGCCCATCAGCACCTGGTCTATGCCGGACAGACTGCGCCTCACCTATTTCAAGTGGTACCTGATGAACCCGAGGGTCCTCATCTGCCTTTTCCCTTTCCTGGGACAGGAATCCCTCTACCACGAAATGATCATCGATCTGCTGGTCCTCTGTGCCCGCAGAGGAATCGCCGTCTGGGTCATCTCCTCGGGCATCCACGCCATCCACGAAAAAACCCGGAGCCGGGAATTCCTCGAGCGCGTACGCTTCCTGGACTGAACGATTATGAGCCAGGGGACGGATGATGGCACGTTACAAGTCACTCCCCCACCAGATTCGACGTGTTTTTGAGCGTCGGAACGCTCAAAAACCGGAGTTTTACGGCGTTCGGCGTTTCGCGAAGCGAAATTGGAATCGCCGGACGCAATGTTACCGTCACACCCTGGTCAGGGTGTGACGAGTAACGATGGCACATTTTGTCCTTCCTGCAGCCGGTTATTTTCCGTGTATCAGACTGCGGTTTTATGTTATGATAAAGAGAAATTGGCTGTCTTCATACAGCAGACAGTACATGAGGATACTGTCCACTGACAGGACTGCCTTTCAAAGGGCAGGCCGATCACAACATCT
>Ga0310695_10005654_pt1 | contig 21600 bp, 19 predicted proteins | sample RumenRJG_04DNA_FD_203882 | JGI IMG/M metagenome (GOLD analysis project Ga0310695, IMG submission 203882) | Bovine rumen microbial communities from Lethbridge, Alberta, Canada - RJG_04 (v2) (version 2) | ecosystem: Host-associated > Mammals > Digestive system > Stomach > Rumen | place: Canada...
CCAGTCCGGCGAGTGTAAAGCCGAAGATGGCTGTGATATGGGCGAGAGAACCGTTTGTCTGAGGTTTGTTAAAGGGCGAAGGTTCCTCGCCATCTTCCGCAGGACAGCCGCGATTCTCAAGCAGTTCTTCGCTATAGACGACTTGGAATTTCTTCTCGGGATACCGTCCATAATTTTTAAACTTCTTACGGAGTGCCCGTGCCAAAGGATCGCCCTGCACTTTCCAGAACTCTGTCACCCGGATGCGAGTAGGATCCATTTTTAAGGCAGCGCCCATCGATGAGAAAAATCTGGCTTTCGTGCGGCAAGCCAGAAGGATGAGGGCTGCCTTGTCTTTCAGCGAGTCGATAGCATCGATGATATAGTCGTAGCTGTCGAGATCAAACTCCTCAGCAGTCTCTTGGGTGAAAATCTTTTGTAGCGCCATAATCTCTGCTGAAGGGTTAATACTGAGCAGACGCTCTTTCAGCGCTTCTACTTTTACCTGACCTACAGTCTTCGTCGTTGCCATCAGTTGGCGATTGATGTTGGTGATGCACACGCGGTCGCTGTCAACAATCGTCAACTGCCTGATACCGCTGCGCACCAGACTCTCTGCGCACCATGAGCCGACACCGCCCACGCCGAAGATAATTACCCGTTTCTGGGCTATCCGTTCCATCGCCTCCTCGCCCAGCAATAACTCTGAGCGCCTGAATATTGCATCTACTTTTACCATCGTCTTTCTTATTTTGGGTACAAAGGTACGAATAAGTGAGCGAAAAGCCAAATGATTTTGGGCTTTTCCGAACGGAAGTACCTTCGAGCGAAGCTCAGAGGTACGAATAAAATCCCATATCGTACCATGAGTATGGTATATTTATCACTTTTTCTCACGTCATTGTGCGGATTCTGCAAAGATTATCGTACCTTTGCACGCAAAAATTAAACAGGATATAATATGAAAGCAATTAGTATACAAAAGGCTCCGGCTGCCATCGGCCCGTACAGTCAGGCCATCAAAGTGGGGAATCTCGTTTATACCTCTGGGCAGATTCCCATCGACCCTGCTACTGGCAGTTTTGTTGAGGGCGGTATTAAGGAGCAGACGCGTCAGTCGCTTACTAATGTCAAAGCGATTCTTGAAGAAGCTGGGCTGACGATGAGTAATGTGGTAAAGACTACGGTATTCATGGCCGACATGGCCGACTTTGCCGATATGAACGCCGTCTATGCAGAATTTTTCTCGGAGCCATATCCAGCACGCTCTGCTGTCGCTGTGAAGACTTTGCCGAAAGGCGCATTGGTGGAGATTGAAGTCGTGGCTGAAATAGCATAACGATATGAACAAACAAAACTAAAAAGACATAATGATGGAAAAAAAGATTGTATTAGTAACCGGTGCCAATAAGGGTATCGGATTTGGAATTGCAAAGCATCTCGGCCTCAGTGGCTGGCAGGTGATCATCGGCGCACGTGATAAGCAGCGTGCAGAAAAGGCCATCAGCGAGTTGAAGGCTGAAGGCATCGATGTGTTAGGGTGGGTGAATATTGAACTCAAAGACCTCGCTACTATTGAACAGACCACTAAAGAGATCAACGAGAAATACCCTGAGCTGACGCTCCTCGTGAACAATGCCGGCATCCCTGGTGACATGAGTGTAGACAGTGAACATACGGAGATCAGCGTGATTCGCGAGACGCTCGATGTGAATTTCGTCGGCACCTTCGCACTGACTAAGGCACTGATTCCTCTGATTGCCAAGAATCAGGGCCGTATCGTCAATGTGACTGTACCCTCAGAAATCAGTCCTTACTGGCATCCGTTAGCCTATGTCGCCAGCAAGGCCGCACAGAATGCCATGATGGGTGTAATGGCCATCGAATTCCAACAGGCCAATACCCCTGTGGAAATCTTCTCTGTTCACCCAGGTCCTACCACTACCGATCTGAATGGTAATATGGCACTTCCTGGCTTCCACGATATCGAGACTGTCGGTCAGAAGTTTGCCAAATTGATCAATGATGGCCAAAACCACCAGGGCGAGTTCATTGAGCTTTATCCTATCGTGAAAGAGGATTAGCTGAAGATTTTACTTGGGTATTATTTCACGACCTTGAGCTTTCCATCTTCGATGACGATGCCGCGCGTGCTGGATGTGGCAGGGATTCCGTCGAGGCGGTAGACCTTGCCATCAGCAGGGGCATTGAGGCGGGTGGCATTGATGCCGGTGGGTGTCGGGGTGTATTTCTCACGCTGCAGTACCTGCGTCATGCAGTGGGCGGCACCGTAACCGTCGATGAGGCTTTCGAGGGGTATCCACTCTACGGTGACACCAGCCTCACGGAAACGGTTTTCTAGTTCGGCTGACTGTCCGCTGACGGCCATGATGTGGCGCGGGGCGATGGTGAGGAAGTTGTTGGCGTAGTGCATCTCGTCATCGTAGTCGATGGGGATAATCTCGAAGCCGCGACTCTTGATGTAGTCTACAAAGGGAAGGTCCTGCTTCCATAGTGAATAGTCCTTCGTGCCGGGCTGGCGCACCCAGATATCGCACGTGTCGTACTCAGGGTCGCCGGGCTTAGCCTCCAATCGACTGCGGACCATCGTGCAGAGGTCGCTGTCGATGATGTTGAAATGAGTGTCGAGGTGCATCTGCATCTGCCAGAGCTTATGATCGCGCACCACGACAATGGTGTCGTGTCCGAAGGCATCGGCCTCCATCAGTTGACGGATGCCCTCGTCGTTCGTGCGCATACCGCAGCCTATCAGGGAGATGTTGCCTGCGGGAATATAGTCGCCACCTTCCAGTCGCCCTTCACCATCGATGTGGAGGATGGGCTGCAGACCGAGGTGATTGTAGCAGAGCTCGATGATATTGGTTTCCGGCGAGCGCTGCGAGGAGTTCATGTTACAGATGACGTGTCCGCGCGGCGTGGTGATGCTTTGGTCGCGGGTGAAGTAGAGGTTCGTCAGCGGGCTCTGGATGTATGTCGCCTCGTAGCCCGTGTTGTTGTCGGTCTTCCAGAGTTTCACCATGGGTTGCAGCAGGAGGCAACGAATCAGGTCGTTACGGCTCATCTTTGAGAGTACGTCCTCGCGGTAGGCCTCGGTTTTGTCGGGATCCTCATCGGGGATACTGCTGATATCGTAGATGAGCACGTTCGAAGCGAGTGCTCGCAGACTGTCGATACCTACTTCCTGCAGAATGTCCATCACGGTGTGTACGCGGATACCATTGGCTTCGAGCATAGCGATGTAGCCGCGATGCTCTTCGGCAGCCTTGTCCACATCAAAGTATTTCTCAAACAGTCCCGCTGAGGGATGGATGACACCACAGAACAACTCCTGTCCAGGTGTGTGCATCAGTATATCACCCGCCTTACTCCATTCGGCTTGTGGGTAAGTCATCTCCACATTCTGTGCATAAGCCGTCATGCCCCAGATACCGAGGATGGCGGAAAGCAACCATTGTATTTTCTTATTCATTGTCGTGGTATATTTTGCTGCAAAGATACGATTTTTTGGGGAAAAATGGTCAAAAAACGGCAAAATACCATGTTTGTGGTATGTGAATAACATGCTAAAGGTATTGTGGGATTGCAAAAAACGCCGTACCTTTGCACCCAGAAACATTAAACATTATATAATTAATTAAAAAGGTAAGGATTATGACAAAGATTGCAAAACAACTGACCGAGCTCGTCGGCAACACCCCACTTCTGGAGCTCAACAAGTATTCACAGGCAAAGGGTTTGGAGACCCCAGTGATTGCCAAAGTAGAGTTTTTTAATCCCGGCGGTAGCGTGAAGGATCGTATCGCATTGGCGATGATCGAGGACGCGGAAGCTAAGGGCATATTAAAGCCAGGTGCCACTATCATCGAACCAACGAGCGGAAATACGGGCGTAGGACTGGCACTGGTATCAGCCGTCAAGGGCTACCACCTGATCCTTACCATGCCCGAAACCATGAGCGTGGAGCGCAGAAACCTCGTGAAGGCCTACGGCGCTGAGGTGCGCCTCACCTCTGGAAAGGACGGTATGCCAGGTGCCATCCGCGCCGCCGAGGAGTTGCGCGACAGCATTCCTGGTGCAGTGATCCTGCAACAGTTTGAGAACGCTGCCAACCCCGCCAAACACTATGCTACCACGGGTCCTGAGATCTGGCGCGACACCGACGGAAAGGTGGATATCTTTATCGGTGGTGTAGGTACGGGTGGTACCATCAGCGGTACAGGTAAGTATCTGAAGGAGCAGAACCCCAACGTGAAGATTATCGCCGTTGAGCCGAAGTCGAGTGCCGTCCTGAACGGACAGCCTAGTGGTCCCCATAAGATTCAGGGTATCGGTGCGGGCTTCATCCCCAAGACCTACAACTCAGACGTGATCGACGAGGTGTTTGATGTGGAGAACGATGATGCTATCCGCACAGGTCGTGAGATTGCCCAGAGCGAAGGTCTGTTGGTTGGTATCTCTGCTGGTGCAGCACTCTTCGCTGCCATTCAGGTGGCCAAGCGTCCAGAGAACAAGGGCAAGAAAATCGTGGTGTTGCTGCCTGATACGGGTGAGCGTTACCTCTCGACAGTGCTCTATGCCTTCGAGGATTATCCGTTGTAATAGTAGTTGTTTATGAAAAGTTTTCTGGCGTGCCAAACGGCACGCCCTTTTTTATACGATCGGTAGGGAAATACCATTGATTTTCTGAAAGACATCGAGGGCATAGACATCGGTCATGCCACTGATATAATCGATAACGGCCATGATGCGCGTTTCGAGGTCGGGTGCATCGATGTCGTACTGGCTCGACACACGACTGATTAAGTGCTTGGAATAGAAGCGTTCCGGATGAACAGCGGCCTCAGTGAACTGCTGAAGGAGCGTCTGCATGATCTGGTAACCAGAGAGCTCTACATCTAGCACGGGCTTGCTCTTATAAATACGTTTGAGCGACAACTTGCTGCAACGCTGATAGGCCTCGTTCTGCAGCGTACTGATATGGTCGATGAGGCTTCCCTCGAAAGTGCCGTTAAGGATGTCTTCCTCATGGTCGATGAATACTTTTACGCACTCGTTTTCTAACTTGCCAATAACACAGGCACGCAGATAAACCACCTTCTCATTATCATCGGTAACACCTTCTTCTTCGATACGCTTCAGGATTTTCTGTTGTGTCTCCTCATCGAAGAATCCGAGCATCAACTGCATGGCTTCTTCAAATGAAATAATCTTAAGTTTATGGGCGTCTTCAAGGTCCATGATCTCATAGCAGATATCATCGGCAGCTTCTACAAGATAAACCAGCGGATGACGGGCAAATTTTAAGGGCTCTCCAAGGTTAGACTTGCAGATAATGCCGAGCTCATCGGCAATTCTGCAATAGAGCTCCTTTTCGGAATCGAAGAAACCGAACTTGCCTTTCTTGCCGGCTGCTGTTGACGAGAAGGGGTATTTTACAATGCTGGCGAGTGTGGAATATGTCATGACAAAACCACCAGGACGACGACCCTTGAATTGATGGGTCAGTAGTCGGAAGGCATTCGCATTGCCTTCAAAGTGCGTGACATCGGTCCAAAACTGAGGACTTACTTGTCTTTGGAGTTCAGTTCCGGCACCTTCAAGAAAATAAGACTGGATAGCTTTCTCACCGCTATGGCCGAAGGGCGGGTTCCCTAGGTCGTGGGCCAGACATGCGGTCGCTACAATCTGTCCAATCTCTTGGAAAAGGGTGTCTTTCAGTTCTGGATGGCGCTTCGTCAGCTGTTGGGCGACATCATTGCCAAGCGACATGCCAACACTCGCCACTTCAAGGGAATGTGTCAGACGGTTGTGTACGAAGATACTACCCGGGAGTGGGAAGACCTGGGTCTTGTTTTGTAGACGACGGAAAGGGGCCGAAAAGATCAAACGGTCGTAATCGCGTTTGAACTCTGTACGATCGTCATGACGCTCGGGGTGGCGATGCTCCTGTCCGAGACGTTTATTGGAAATAAGTTGTTGCCAATTCATCATAATCAAAGTGCAAAGGTACTAAAATAAACGGCAGAAACAGCAGATTTCGCAGAAATTAACGAAAAAATGAAAAAATAATGTCTATACTCTGCGTTATCTGCTGTAAAAGTGCTACCTTTGCACGTGATTAAAATGAAATTTTAAAATTCATGCTTAAAATACAAGTTGTCAATAAGGGCCATCAGCCCCTTCCACAATATGCCACACCTCAGAGTGCTGGTATGGATCTGCGTGCAAATATCGATGCACCAATCACGTTAAAACCATTAGAGCGTAAGCTGATTCCTACGGGTTTGCATATCGCCTTGCCGGTAGGTTATGAGGCTCAGGTACGTCCTCGTAGCGGTTTGGCGCTGAAGAAAGGTATTACCGTACTGAACACACCGGGAACCATCGATGCCGATTATCGTGGTGAGATAGGGGTGGTGCTGATTAATCTTTCGCAAGAGGATTTCATCGTAGAAGATGGTGAACGTATCGCGCAAATGGTCATCGCCCGTCATGAACAGGGAGAATTTATGCCTGTGGAGGTGCTCGACGAGACAGAACGTGGCGAGGGTGGTTATGGACATACAGGCGTAAAGTAATGTGTATTAAACGAATAGGATTGGTTTTGTTGCTGATGCTGTCGGGACTTTCTGGTTTCGGACAGAGAAACTATGATCAGTTCTTCATGGAAGCGATGGTTCAGCGACAGAAAGGCAACAATGATGCTGCCTTCGACTTGTTGCGTCATTGTGTGGAGATTAATCCTGAAGCTTCCGAGGCCTACTATTTCCTGGCACAGTATTACAATGTGCTGAAGCAGCACGACCAAAGCGTAGCTTGTATCAAGAAGGCTGCGACGCTCGATCCTGATAATGTGACCTATATGGAAACGCTGGCGCAAATCTATATCCGTCAGCAAGACTTTCTTTCTGCCATACCTGTGGTAGAAAAAATCTATGAGCGCGATAAGGAACGTGAAGACCTCTTGGAAACATTGTTCCAGTTGTATCAGCAGGTGGATGATTACGAAAGTGCTGTTGGTGTGCTCGAGAAATTAGAGGCTATTGATGGTAAGAATGAACGATTGTCACTGGCAAAGAGTGAGATCTTCACGCGTCAGGGCAATAAGAAAGCGGCGATTGCTGAGATGAAAGCATTAGCACAAAAATACCCCAACGACCTGAACTATCTCGCGATGTATGGCGAAACGCTGATGATGAATGCGCAACCGAAGAAAGCCTTGAAGGTGTATGATCAGATTTTGGAGCAGGAGCCTGATAATAACCGGGTGCTGATGTCGCTTCGCACCTATCATCTGGCGTTGGGGCATCAGGAAGAGGCAGACTCGCTGTCGGAGCGTGTGTTGTTGAACAAAAACGCGACACCTGAAGAGAAACTGCATTTGCTGCGGCAGGAAATTTCTGCCAGTGAACAGGCTGGTGGTGATAGCACCCGTGTGCTGACACTCTTCCGTAAAATGTTAAGTCTGCCGCAATCCAATGCTGATATGGCCATCATGTGTGCCTCTTATATGAATGCGAAGCACATGCCTAAGGATAGTATCAGTGAGGTGCTGACCCAAGCACTGACCATTGCACCCGATAATGCCGTCGCCCGTCTGCAACTCGTAGGCTTTGCCTGGGAGGCTGATGATATGGATCGTGTGGTACAACTTTGTCAGGATGCCCGTCAGTATAATCCGGACGAGATGGCTTTTTACTATTATCAGGGTGTGGCTTATTACAAACAGGATAATCTGGATGCGGCGCTCTCTGCCTTCCAGAATGGTATAGGCGTGATAAAAGATGATAGCGATCCGAATATCGTGTCGGATTTCTATGCCGTGATGGGTGATATCCTGCACCAGCAAGGGCGTGCAAAGGATGCCTTCGCAGCCTACGACTCTTGTTTGGTTTGGAAGGTCGATAATATGGGGTGTCTGAATAACTATGCTTACTATCTGAGTGAGCGTGGTGAGCAGTTGTCGAAAGCTGAGGAGATGAGTTATAAGACTATCAAGGCTGAACCGAAGAACGCCACTTATTTGGATACCTATGCATGGATCCTCTTTATGGAGGAACGCTATGCTGAGGCGAAGATTTATATCGAACAGGCCTTGCAAAACAAAGATGATTCAGTGGACAACTCCGTGATTATCGAACATGCTGGTGATATCTATGCCCAAAGTCAGGAAATAGACAAAGCCGTCGAATATTGGCAACAGGCCCTTTTGAAGAAGCCTGATAATGACTTACTGAATAGAAAGATTAAACAAAAAAAGTATATTAAAGAATGAAACGAATAAGTATTCTTAAAGTAGCCTTTTTGGCACTGCCGTTGATGTTCTCATCGTGTATCTTCCATAAGAAGAAGGCTGATACGACACAGGTCACTACCAAATTGAATGGCAAGAAGACTTTCATCGAACAGGTGAGAGACAACGAACAGACTTCGAAATTCATTACCTCAAAGGTGAAGTTCTCAGTAGAAGTAGGCCCTCAGAAGTTGACGTTGACGGGAAACCTGAAGATGAAGCGCGACGATGTGATTCGTGTGCAGTTGATGGCCTTCGGTTTTGTAGAGGCCGGACGTATCGAGTTTACGAAGGATTATGTGCTCATCATGGACCGTATCAATAAGCAGTATCTGAAGGCATCTTATATCCAGATGGATTTCCTGCGTAACAGCGGCTTGCACTTCTCGTCTCTTCAGGCTTTGTTCTGGAACGAACTCTTCAAGCCTCATCATATTGAAGGATGGAAATACGATGATGACGAAAAAAGAGACTATACGACCATCGAGAGTGGCGACGATATGATTATCAGCTACGAGGAGGGTAAGATGGATTACAGCTGGTTGGCTAGTAAGAGCAATGCGTTTATCCGTATGGCTAACATTCTTTATAAGGACCGCTTTAATGGTAATCTCCAGCTCAACTGGGACTATGATGAATTTAAGCCTCTCACCAAGAAGATGTATCCACACAAACATACGATTACCCTGACCACACCCGATAAGGAAGTGAAACTGGGTATGACGCTCAACTATGTTGGCGCTGATACAGAGTGGGAGACACGTACGATGGTTTCAAATAAATATAGAGAAGTGAAAATCGACGAAATCCTTCGTAGATTCATGTCACTTTAATCAATCTCTGTTTTAAAACGTGAAAAGAATATTCCTTCTCTGGTTATTAGCTTGCTTAGTGGCAGTGGTACCAGCTCAGCAGACGAAAAAATCGTCTCAGCATAAGCGTACAACTACTACGAAGTCAAAGTCTAGTGCCAAAAAAAAGACAAATACAGCCTCTAAGAAGACTACACAGAAGAAAACAACGACCAAGAGTCAGCCTGTTTCTGTGAATAGTCTGAAGAATGAGCAACAGCAGGTACGTAAGCAGATACAAGAACAGCAACGTAAGTTGCAGGCAAATGAGCGCGATGTAAAGAAACGACTTCAGAATCTGCTCGTGCTCAACAATGAAATTGCTGATAAGCGCAAACTCATAGATACCATTCGTCATGATATCACTCGTCTGGATGATAATATCGAGGCGCTCCAAAATCAGCTGAAAATGTTGAGGCATGAGCTGGATGAACGTAAGTTGCGCTTTACTAAGTCGATGCGTTATATGCATCGCAACAGAAACATACAGAGCAAGATGATGTTTGTGTTTGGCGCTAAGAACTTCTCTCAGATGTACCGTCGATTACGTTTTGTACGAGAGTATGCCTCATATCAGCAGGCGCAAGGTGAGGCGGTCATCTCCATGCAGCAACAGGTAGAGGAAGCTTTCGTGGAGCTGAATGGGGTGAAAAAGGAGAAAAACAACTTGCTGTATCGAGGTGAACAGGAGAAAAAATCACTGGAGAATAAGCAGACTGAGCAACAGAATGTGGTGGCTTCGCTGCAAAAACAACAGAAGACGATTCAAAGCATTATTGACAAGCAGAAGAAGCGTGATGCTGAGTTGAATGCTCAGATTGACAGACTGATCGCTCAGGAGATCGCGCGTGCCAAGGCGCGTGCTGAGGCAGAGGCGAAGAAAAAAGCTGCAGAAGCAGAAGCGAAGCGACGTGCTGAGGAATTGGCCAGGAAAAAAGCGGCTGCAGAAGCGGCTCGAAAGGAGAACGAACGTCGTATAGCTGAGGCGAAGGCCAGGGAAGAGAAGGCGAAGGCCGAGGCGCGTGCCGCTGCCCGTAAGAGTGCTGAGGAGAAAGCGGCTGCAGAACGTGCAGCCCGTGAGGCAGAGAAACAGCGTTTGGCTGCAGAGCAAAAGGCGGCTTCGGATGCCAAGGCTCATGAGAAAGAGATGGAAGAAGCAAAGAAACCTGCACCGGTAGAATATCTGGTTTCTTCAGAGGATCGTGTTTTGAGCGGTAGCTTTGAGAGCAACCGCGGACGTTTGCCTATCCCTATCGTGGGTGGTTATAGGATCGTGAACCGCTTTGGTGTCAATACAGTGAATGACGTGAAAGGTCATCTCACGGTTGATAAAAAAGGTATCGACTTGAAAGGACAACCGGGTGCTTCGGTGCGTTGTATCTTCGATGGCGTGGTTAGTGCAGTCTTCTCTTATGCAGGTACGACCGGTGTGATTATCCGCCATGGTAGCTACATGTCAGTCTATTGTGATTTGGCATCTGTCAACGTGAGTCGTGGACAGAAAGTAAGTGCACGTCAGACAATCGGACGCTTAGGCTCCGAAGGTATGATGCAGTTCCAACTCCGTAAGGGTAGTGCCAAACTGAATCCGGAACACTGGCTTGGTAAATAGTCGTTAGATAGCCAAGCCTTCCAGTAAGCTAACGTAAGTGTTGATAGCCTGTTCAATCTCGGAAATCTTGATGAATTCGTCAGCCGAGTGCGAACGGCTTGATTCACCAGGTCCTAACTTCAGCGTTGGGAACGGCATCAGGGCCTGATCGCTGAGGGTAGGTGAACCAAAAGGTTGCATACCTTTTTCAATACACCTCTTTACAAGCGGATGATCTACAGAGATGCTTGATGAATGCAAACGGAAGGAGCGGGCATGCAGTTCGCATTTGGTCATCTTCTTACGAAGGAACTCAAAGACGTACTCGTTTTGATAGAACTCGTTCGTGCGTACATCTATCACAAAATGGAGCGTGTCGGGAATGACGTTGTGTTGGGTGCCACTTTCTATAACGGTTACTGACAACTTAGTAGCACCGAGGAAAGGACTGATTTTACGGAATTGATAGTCGCGCAACCATACCAAATCATTCAGTGCCTCATAGATGGCATTCACACCTTCATTTCTGGCAGCATGTCCTGATTTGCCGTGGGCATAACCGTCAATCACCATCAAACCTTTCTCTGCAATGGCGGGTTGCATGCCTGTAGGCTCACCTACAATCGCCACGTCAATCTTCGGTAATCGTTGCGCTACACGGGTATAACCGTTCTCGCCAGATACCTCTTCTTCTGCAGTGGCTAACCAAAGAATGTTGTAGTTGCGAGGCTTTTGTAACATGATACGATAGGTCTGCAAGGTCGCAACCAGTCCGCCACCACAGTCATTGGAACCAAGACCATACAACAAGTCGCCTTCTTGTGTAGGCGTAAAAGCATCACGCGTCCATGAGTTCACGGGCTTTACCGTGTCGATATGGGCATTCAACATCAGAGTAGGACGGTTGTTGTCCCAATCCTGACAACCTACCCATAGGTTATTGCCCTCACGACCGTAAGGCAATCCCCATTTGTCAAGATACTCGGCAAGTTTGTTTGCAGCCTTCTCCTCACTTCTACTGACTGAAGGAATCGCAATCAGGGCCTTCAGCAGTTCAACGGCGTCATTGGTGTAATTCTTTGTCTCCATGTCTGCAAAGATACGAACTTCTACTTAAACCACCAAGTTTTTTACACTTTTCTTTTTGATATGACCACCGAAAGACCCATCGACAATACAAGTACGCCAAAGATAATCAGCAGGGAAAGTGGGGTTGGTACCTCAATATCTTTCAGTGCCAAGAGCATCTTTACACCTACAAAACTCAAGATAATACCCAGACCGTACTTCAGATAGGTGAAGTATTTGGCCACTGCCGCCAGGGCGAAATAAAGGGCGCGCAATCCCAGGATGGCAAAGATGTTTGAGGTGAGTACGATAAACGGATCTCTTGAGACGGAGAAGACCGCAGGGATTGAATCGACCGCAAAGGCAACATCGGTGGTTTCTATCACCAAGAGGGCAATAAAGAGGGGCGTGGCCAGTCGTTTGCCGTTTTCAATGATAAAGAAACGGTCCTCATGCATCTGGTCGGTCACAGGGAAGAACTTCTTGAAAAGTTTTACAAAGATGTTTTTCGAGGGGTCAACCTGCTCGTTATCGTTGTGTCCGAACATCTTGATACCTGTATAAATCAAGAAAAGTCCGAAGATGCCAAGAACCCAATCGAACTGCTGAATGATAGCTGTACCGGCAAAGATAAAGATACTGCGTAAGACGAGTGCACCGAAGATGCCCCAAAAGAGTACCTCGTGTTGGTATTTCCGTTTGACGCCGAAGAAAGAAAAGAGCGTCAAGAAGACAAACAGATTGTCCATTGAGAGCGATTTCTCTATCAGGTAGCCTGCCAAAAACTCCATCGCTTTCTCATGGGCATCTCCAGGATACAACCAATAGATGCCTGCACAGAAAACCAGTGAGACACCAATCCATACGGCAGTCATCTTGAGTGCTTCGCTCACGCTGACCTCATGCTGCCCCTTCCTGCCAAACGACTTCAGGTCAATTAGCAGCATCAGCAGCACCAATATATAAAACAGGATCCATGCCCAAAGTGGCATGCTAACTACTTCTATCATGTCAGTCTTTTCGATTTCGGCTGCAAAGTTAATGCTTTTTTGTGATAACTGAAAGAAAATATTTGGCTATTTCTTAGAAATTGATTACCTTTGCACTCGAAATTGTTACGTAAGTCTTTGAGCAATGAAAAACAGATTGTTCTGGAACGAAGCGCCACTGTTGAGGCTAGCCGTCTTTCTGATGGTAGGAATCACGATAGGAAAATATAGCGTGGTGCCCTTTCCGCTTTGGCCTATCTTATTGGGGTTAGTAGTAATGGCTTGGCTGTTAAGTCGATATGAACTGTTGCAGTTGATCACGATCTCAGCCTGTATGCTGGTTTTGGGCTGGTTATTGATGACGAGACAGTTGTCCTCTCAAACGATCGCATGGCCAGCAGAAGAAGTGTGTTATGAGGCTGTTGTGCTGAGTGAACCGGTAGAAAAGCCGAAGACGATGGCTGTGGATATCCAATTGACGGTGAGTGGTCAGAAACTGAAATGTTACCTGTATAAGGATCAACGAAGCAAAGCACTCAAGATTGGCGATGGCTTACAGATACAATCGCGGATAGAGAATCAAGGTTTTGATGTGCGTACGTTTGTCCCAAGTTGGAAGTGGAAGAAAGTGCAGGTGTCGCTGAAGCATCTCTCCAGATTAGACCGTACAAAACTATATTTCCTAAAACTTCGTAGTCGTCTGTTGTCACGAATAAAAACTGAATGGAAAGACGATGGTGATGCTTTCTCTGTGGTGGCAGCGATGGCACTTGGTGATAAGAAAGGGCTGACGAAGGAACTGAAAGAAACGTATTCTGTAACAGGTGCCTCACATGTGTTAGCATTGAGTGGCTTGCACCTGGGTATCATCTATACCTTACTGTCCCTCCTAATCGGACGGCGCCGGCAGATGGTAGCACAGATCGTGATGATAACGGGTATATGGTTATTCGTATTTCTGGTGGGCATGTCTACCAGTGTGGTGCGTGCTGCGGTCATGCTGACACTCTATGCTGTCTTGTCATTAGGTCATCGCGAGAAGATGTCTGTCAATACCTTGGCCTTTACGGCTATCGTCATGTTGATGATGAACCCGATGGCACTCTTCGACATAGGTTTTCAAATGTCATATATGGCCGTCTTTTCCATTCTGTTGTTCATGCCGTTATTTGAGCGTGTCTTTTCTGAGGAGTATCTGATGTCGCATAAGGTTGTAAAGTGGATTGGGAGTGCCGTGGCAGTATCTTTAGCGGCACAAATCGGAACAGCCCCTTTAACGGCCTATTATTTTGGGCGTTTCTCAACCTGTTTCTTATTGACGAATCTCATCGTCATGCCGGCTGCAGTGGTAATACTTCATCTCACGTTGGTCGTCTTGCTGCTACCATCACTTGCATACCTATTATTATATATAGTGTCGAAGTTGAATGCCGTTTTGTCGTTCATCGCATCCATACCAGGGAGTAGTATCGACGGCCTACATCCGTCGGTTTTACAGATATCCATGGTCTATGTCATCATCATCGCCTCTTACCTGCTCTTAGAACAAAAGCATAACCAATAGTGGTATGCTAATCATGGATAAGAGTGTGGTGATAAAGGTCACCTCGGTAATCATCGTTGTGTCTTTCTGATATTTCAGACAGAGGATGGTGCCGTAGGTGGCTACGGGCATGGCGATGACAAGTGTATTAATATTGACTACCAATGGTGAGAAGCCTAATGCACCCATTAGGAAGTGGATGCCGACGGGCAGGATTGCCAGACGGAAGAGTGTGGTGGCATAGACGGTGCGATTGCCTAACAGTGAACGCAACGGAAGATTCGACATCGACGAGCCGATGATCAGCAAGGCGGCAGGTACGGTGATGTTGCCCAGCATGGTCAGGGGCTGACTGATGACCTCGGGTATGTTGTCAATCTCAAGTGCCACAATCGCCATCGTCAGATAGGCGGCGAGCATCGGGGTGGAGTAGAGCACCTTCTTCTGGAACCTTTCGCCTTCTACTTCACCTTTTCCTGTAATAAGCACTGTGCCTATGGTGAAGACTGCAAAGGTATTCACGACATTCAGCACGGCAGCATAGAACACGGCCTCGTGACCGAATATCGATGCTACCACAGGATAGCCCATGAAACCGACATTACCAAACATCAGTGCAAAACCGATGGCTCCCTCGTCGTCTTTCTTCTTGGTAAGATAGCGAGGCAAAAGGAAGGCTGCACCTGTTAGTATGAGATAGGTGATGAGACTAATAAGCAACAATGGCAGGATGAACCGTCTGTCGGGCAGTTCTCCTGTCATTGCTGAAGATAAAATCAGTGCTGGACAAGTGATGTTAATGACCAGTCTCGACAGTTGTCTGTCGAAATCGCCACCAAGGTATCCCAATTTGCCGGCTACGTAGCCTACGACCACGAGGGCAAACAGTGTCAGCATCACTACTACCATTACATATAGCCTAGCCAGCGGAGGATATCATTGAGGTTCGCCACGACCATGAGTAGTATTAAGATGCCGAAGCCTACATACTCGGCACGGATCATGAAAGTCTCTGATGGCTTACGACGCGTAATCATCTCATAGAACAGGAACAAGACATGTCCACCATCGAGGGCGGGGATAGGCAGGATGTTCATGAAGGCGAGGATGATAGAGAGGAAGGCGGTCATCTTCCAGAAGAGATACCAGTCCCACATAGGCGGGAACAGACTGCCGATAGCACCAAAACCACCAAGCGATTTCGCACCGTCTGCGGTGAAGACGTATTTCATGTCGCCTACATAACCTGCCAATACATTCCAACCGTACTTGATACCTGCAGGGATACTCTCAAAGAAACCATATTCACGGGTATAAGGCTCGTAAAGACCTGCCAGACTCTTGACGAAGAAACCAAGTTTCAATTCAGGTGTCAACGTCACAACAGCAGTATCTCTGGCCTCGTTGCGCTCATAAATGATCGTGGCTGTACGAATTTTTAGACTGTCTGCTTGTGTTTGGGCTGCGGTCATCATGTCTTCCAGGATTCCCAGCTGATCAGTGAATTCATTATAGCTGTCGATGGGCTTGCCGTTGATGGCAACGAGCTTATCACCCTTTTGTAAGCCGATGGCGGCAGCAGGACTGTCGGCCATCACACTGTCTACTTCTGCAGGGATCAGTGGACGTACAAACGAAGGCTCTGATTTCAGCATACCCAACAGGTTGATATCGCCAGGCAGTTGTAAGCTCATCTCTTTGCCATCGCGAACCAGGTCTACACGCTTGGCTTTGCTGAGGTCGCGATAGAGGTCGGCTGAGAACTCCTTAAAAGCCCCGTTCTCTGTACCTATCAGGATGTCTCCGTCCTTGAATCCTAAAGCCTTGGCCTCGGCATTAAATTTCATACCGAGTGTCATGTCTTTCACAGGAATATAGGTGTCGCCCCAATAAAAGAGAATCATTGAATAGATAAACAGGGCGAGGAGAAAGTTTACGAGTACACCGCCAATCATAATCAGCAGTCGCTGCCAGGCGGGTTTCGCACGGAATTCCCAAGGCTGCTCAGGCTGTTTCATCTGTTCGGTATCGAAACTTTCATCGATCATACCTGAGATCTTGCAATAGCCGCCGAGTGGTAGCCAACCTATGCCGTATTGGGTATCACTATTCTTGGGCTTAAACTTAAAGATACTGCCGTCCCATTTCCAGATGCTGGGATCGAAGAAAAGGTAGAACTTGTCTACACGTACACCAAAGAGTTTGGCGAAAAAGAAGTGGCCGCCCTCATGGAGCAGCACCAGCAGGCCAATGGCCAGCATGAATTGTAATAGTCTTATCAAAAATATATCCATAATATATTAAAAAGTATTCCCTGCCCCTTTGGGGGAGGGGATCGGGGTGGGGGTTATTTCATTAACTCTGTTGCGATGCGACGTGCCTCGGCATCAGTAGCGATGTATGTGTCGTAGGTGGGGTTCTTATCGAAGGTGGCGCGCTGCATAGTCTCGGCAATGATATCACCCATCTGCAGGAAACCACACTTATCCTCAAGGAAACCGCGATTGACAATCTCGTTCGCTGCATTCACGATACATGGCATGTTACCGCCCTTGTCGATAGCCTCAAAAGCCAAAGCTAAGCAGCGGAACTTCTTCAAGTCGGGCTCAAAGAACTCCAGATGCTGTGCCTTGAAAAGATCCAGTCGCTCACCACTCAAGTGCAGACGCTGAGGGAAAGAGAAAGCATATTGGATGGGCAAACGCATGTCGGGTACACCAAGTTGTGCTTTGACACTACCATCCTGGAACTGAACGGCACTATGTACAATGCTCTGTGGGTGTACAAGTACCTGTATCTGTTTGGCATCCACGCCAAAGAGCCACTTGGCCTCAATCACCTCGAAGCCTTTGTTCATCATCGAAGCCGAGTCGATGGTAATCTTCGCACCCATATCCCATGTGGGGTGCTTTAACGCATCGGCCTTGGTCACGTGGGCTATCTCCTCCATCGTCTTCAGACGGAAAGGACCGCCAGAAGCCGTTAACAGAATCTTTTCGATCGGATTCTGATCCTCGCCGACCAGACTCTGGAAGATGGCTGAGTGCTCACTGTCAACAGGCAGGATAGGGGTGTGATACTGTTGTGCTAGTGCCAGAATCAGTTCACCAGCTACGACCAGTGTCTCTTTATTGGCCAGACAGATGGTCTTACCTGACTTGATGGCATGGATGGTGGGGTTCAATCCCGAGAAACCAACCATCGCAGTGAGTACCATATGGATAGGTCCGGCTTCTACAATCTCATTGAGTGCCTGAGCACCGGCATAGACCTTAATGTCAGGTCGGTCACTCATCAGCGATTTCAGTTCGTCGTAGCGTGCTTCATTGGCGATCACGATAGCAGCCGGATTGAACTTGTGCGCCTGTTCTGCCAGGAGTTCTACTTTATTATTTGCGGTTAGGCAGTAAACCTCGTAAAGGTCTGAGTGCTCCTCAATGACCTCAAGGGCTTGTGTACCTATCGACCCCGTAGAGCCGAGAATGGCTATTTGTCTTTTCATAATTCTAAAATGCCTTGCGGCAAGTCGATTGTTATTGTTTTCTGATGTTTGTCTACGTCTGTAATCAGTTCCTCTGAAGCAGGTATCAGTTTACCGTCTTCCAGTTCGAAGAGGATATTGATGGTCGAGTCGTCCACTGCGGCAATTCTACCGACTGTCTTGGCTGTTGAGGCATCGATGATGTCGAAACCCACAATAGCAGCCCATGACAGAGTGTTGTTCTCGTCGTCATTGAACTCACGAGGGAAGTACACGTCACTGCCGGTAAATTCGCGGGCTCTGTCCTGTGTATCTATGCCTTCGAATTTAATGATGGCATTGCTGTCGGTCTTGAAGCGATAGGCCTCAATGAAGAAAGGGACGAGGATACCATCAATGTCCAATATCAGGAAGTCGGCATCTACGCTGTCGAACACATCGTCCTCAAAGAGAAACGATAGCTCGCCACTCACACCGTGGGTCTTCCCCAACTTGCCAATCTTATAGACCTCTTCCCTCTTAATCACTTTCAACTTCTGGTAATTTTTGCACCAAGGGCATTCAGGCGTGCTTCGATATGCTCGTAACCTCTGTCAATCTGCTCGATGTTGTCAATGCGACTAACCCCATTGGCACTCATAGCAGCAATCAGCAAGGCGATGCCTGCACGGATATCAGGACTCGACATACGACCACCTCTGAGGGTGATCTTTCTGTCGTGACCGACTACTACCGCACGGTGCGGGTCGCAGAGGATAATCTGGGCACCCATGTCGATGAGTTTATCCACGAAGAACAGACGACTCTCAAACATCTTCTGATGGAAAAGCACTGAACCTCTAGCCTGTGTAGCGACCACAATCAGCACACTCAACAAGTCGGGTGTGAGTCCTGGCCAGGGTGCATCGGCTAAGGTCATGATGGTACCATCGATAAACGACTGTATCTCATAGTGCTTCTGTCGTGGGATGAACAAATCGTCGCCCTCTACCTTGATTTTGATGCCGAGTCTCCTGAAGGTGTCGGGGATAATACCAAGGTCGTTTAAAGAAACATCCTTGATGCACACGCCGTCGCCGCACATCGCTGCCATACCAATAAATGAACCTACCTCAATCATGTCTGGTAGGAGCTGATGCGCCGTACCGTGTAGTTTCTCTACACCTTCAATCGTTAGTAAGTTCGAGGCAATGCCAGTAATCTTAGCCCCCATGCGATTCAGCATCTTGCAGAGTTGCTGCAAATAGGGCTCACAGGCAGCATTGTAAATCGTCGTCGTACCTTTGGCAAACACGGCTGCCATGATGATATTGGCTGTTCCTGTGACAGAAGCCTCGTCGAGCAACATGTACGAGCCTTTCAGTTTCTTGGCGGAAATCTCGTAGACATCACGTCCTTCTATGCGGTTGAATGTGGCGCCAAGTTTCTGGAAACCAAGGAAGTGGGTGTCTAGTCTGCGGCGACCGATCTTATCACCACCAGGTTTGGTAATGACGGCCTTACCCATACGGGCCAGAAGCGGTCCGATCATCAAAACACTACCACGCAGTTCGGCACACTTCTTGACGAACTCATCACTCTCTAAATAGTCGAGCTTTAATTCGTCGGCCTGGAACGAAAAAGTATTATCCTTCTTCTTTACTTTCACGCCGATGTCGCGCAACAGTTGAATCAGATTGTTGACATCGCGAATGTCTGGTATGTTGCGGATGATGACTTCTTCATCTGTCAACAGTGTGGCACAGATAACTTGGAGTGCCTCATTCTTAGCACCCTGTGGTGTAATCGTTCCTTTCAGCAGATGTCCGCCCTCAATAATGAATGATGCCATTCTGGATTACTTCTTTTTCTTCTTTTTATTATCGTCGTTAGCGGCGTTTGTTCTTTCAAACGTAAACGCATTGAGATCCAATTGGATAACGCCATCTGTATAGCGTGCCAGGTCGTTAGCGATGCGTTCGTCATCCATCGAACCATGTCCCCACGTAGCAAGGTCACGTTTCATCTGGTTGGCAGTATATTCTGTCAGTGCATCGCGCTCTTCACCTGCAGGCATGCACTTCAATTTCTCAAAGAGCTCTTCTACCATACGACCATAATGGCGCAGTCTTACACTTTCTTTGGGCAACTTCAGTGGCTGAGGCTTGGTATGTATCTTTTCTGCCTCAGATACATCGTAAGGCCAATCGATATCCAGTTCCTTGTGACTCATCAGATACAGATGGTCCCAAAGTGTTTGTTCGTAATTCGAACTGTCCGTCAACTGGGGAACTTTTGTTTCCATCAGTTGGATAATGGCTTCTGCGCATTGCTGCCTCTCTTCTTTCGTCGGCAGACTGACAGCATGTGCTACCATCTTCTGAATCTCACGGCCGTATTCTGGCATGATGAGCTTCTCACGTTTCGTGTTGTAATCTAATCCTTTTATATCCATCTTGTTATTCACTATTCATTATTCATTCTTCATTAGAGCAGCTTCTTTGGAAGCTTTGCAACGAAGTCCTTCAGGTAGTAGGGTACAAAGTAGGCCACGTCTTCTGTCTGCCCATTCAGCAATCGCTTCTCTGCCAGTGGTTGCATCCACTTGGCCAGGGGCTCAATATGCTCTATCAGATGGGCATTCGGGTGATTGATAGTCTCCATGCATTTCTTGGCACCATTGCCGAAGAAGTAGACAGGACCCTCATCCAGATACGTCTTATAGGTGTTCTCATCCACAATATCGGCCCCCACTTCTCTAATGGGCTTGAGGGCTCTGTCATAGATACCTGCATACACCTCCATTCTTCTGGCGTCGAGCATCGGACAGAGTAGGGCGTTCTCTTCGGGAATCTCTCTGAGTAGTACAGGTACACAGAGTAATTCGAGCGTGGGTACAGCAATGAGTTTCAAGTTTCTGCCATAGCAGATGCCTTTTGCCATTGAAACGCCGATGCGCAGACCGGTATACGAACCAGGTCCACAACTGACGGCCACGGCATCGAAAGGAATGGCGTGATTGTCTGTAAACGAAAGGGCTTCGTCAACCATCGTTCCCAAGCGCTCAGCGTGATTCGGACCGCTATGATCGTCCTGTGCGAATATCACGTGAGAGTCTTCTGAAACGGCTACAGAACACACTTCCGTACTGGTTTCTATATGTAGTATTGTCGACATACTTTTCTTCTATTCTCTATTAATAAGGTGCAAAGGTACACATTTTTCTGTCAACAATGCTCTTTTTATCAGAAATTAACGTTACCCGCCCCCCCCCCGTCCCTATAAGGGGTCATTGTTCCCCGCAGGTATTCCCCGCCCCTATAAGGGGTCATTGTTCCCCGTAGGTATTCCCCGCCCCTATGAGGGGAGGGGCTAGGGGTGGGGTGAATAAATACGGTCCCTTCTTTATATAATTAATAAGGTATATGGCATTTTCAGAATTGACATGTATCAAGAGGTGTCGAAAAAACGCTTAAAATTTAAAATTTTCCCTCGAAAAGTTTTGTTGGTTCGTGGAAAAGTTGTACCTTTGCACCCGCTAAACGAGCAAACAACCTCGCAAGGCGAAAAAAGAAAGAGTTCTTTGAAAGATTTACATAGACAGAAGTAGTACAAGAAGCGAGTACTTTTTTCGAAGTACTTGGGTTAAAAGAAACAAACCGTACAATTCTTGATGAAGGATAGTCGTTCTGAGACAGATTAATGATTAGAATTTTTACAAGGCTCCGAGCAGCGAGAGATAATGAAAGCTTGCTTTCATTTCCGAGTCGCGAGAGAGACTAGTAAATTTTCTATCGAAGATATA
>Ga0310695_10005655_pt1 | contig 21596 bp, 15 predicted proteins | sample RumenRJG_04DNA_FD_203882 | JGI IMG/M metagenome (GOLD analysis project Ga0310695, IMG submission 203882) | Bovine rumen microbial communities from Lethbridge, Alberta, Canada - RJG_04 (v2) (version 2) | ecosystem: Host-associated > Mammals > Digestive system > Stomach > Rumen | place: Canada...
GCCGAAGTGAGTAAATCCGCGTTGAACATGCTAGAAATTTAATTTTTATGCGGGAATTTTACAATTTAAAATTTTGAGGATTAGCGATTAAGATGTATTTTTATGAAAGAAAAGGATTGGGTTGGTATGAAGTCTTTGAAAAATCTTGCAGCGTGTGTGTCTTGTGCGTCGTTGGCGCTGTTTATGCTGGGGTGCGGTGACGATCCTGCTTCGTCGCTTGTTTTTGCTTTAAGTTCTTCGTCTGCGCAGGAATCTTCGTCATCGTCCTTAGAAAATTTATCGTCTTCTAGCCAAGATGTTGGTGGCCCCTCGTCCTCGGAAACTTCTTTGTCGGCAGGGACGGAATCGTCTTCAGCCGTGGCGACATCGTCTGCGGTAGAACCGACGTCGTCTGAAACGTTGCAGAGTTCCTCCTCGTCCGAAGCTCAGTCATCGGTGGCAGAATCCTCGTCATCGCAAGCGATCAGTTCTTCGGAAACACCTAGTTCATCTTCTGCACAACCTATAAAAATTGATTTCTACAACGGTGCTGACATTTCCGAAGTCCAGGAGTACGAACGAAATAACACAAAATTTTACGATGTCGATGGCAAGGAAAGCGATATCTTTACCATTTTAAAAAATCACGGATTCAATTCCATTCGCTTGCGCACGTTTGTTTCGCCCAAGGCAAAGTACGGCTATGCGGCGAGCGGTTGCGGTCACGATTCCGAAGCGTATGGCGACAAGGACCATGTTGTTGCATTTGCCAAGAAAGTCAGAGCGGCTGGTATGGGCCTTCTCGTGGATATCCATTACAGCGACGTCTGGGCAGATCCGGGCAAGCAGATTATTCCCGAACGCTGGCGTGGTGTGAACAATGCCAATGCGATGGCGGATTCCGTGTATGCGTACACCAAGGATTTAATGCTAGCTCTTAAGAATGCGGGCGCAACGCCTGACATGGTGCAGATCGGCAACGAAACAACGCCAGGCATCTTGATTCATAAGCCAAATAACAATACAGACTGCTGGGGAAATGGCGTCGATAAGGCTGCAACTTCAGTTAATGGCGATATGGGAACCGCCGCAGGCAAGGCGAATGCGGCCAAGTATTTCAATGCGGGCATCAAGGCTGTCAAGGAAGTCTCGCCGACAACGAAAACGGTGCTTCACATTGAACGCATCCGCAAAGAAGAAACCGTAAAATGGTGGATGGGCGTCATCTTTGACGACTATAAAATCCCCGCCGACGTGATGGGCTTCTCCGCTTATACCGCATACGGCGACGGCACTCCCGACAAGTGGAAGAATTTGTTCAATACGATTACGACAAAGTATTCAAAACTGGAATTTATCGTTGCGGAATACAACGGTGGTGATTCTGACAACCACTACAATTTCGACAAATCTCGCCAAAAGACTCGTGAATTTGTTCGCGAGATGAACCGCTGGATTGGCTCGTTCTTCTGGGAACCGACAATCGGTGGCGCGTGGGGGCCGGGCCTTTTTGACTGGCGCGGTAAAGACCTTTACGCCAACAAGGATGCGTTCAAGGAATTTTTCTAAAACGTAAAAGGGGCCTTGAGGCCCCTGTGATTTCAGCTCGTTTTTTGCGGTTATGCAAATATTCTGTATTATGTTTAAGCAAAAGCTCTTTCGTCAAGGCATTTTTCAAGCTCGACAATGATATCGTCTTTGTTGTAGCCTTTTCCGATAAACACGACTTGGTTTTCGCGGTCGCCAAAACGGGAATCCCAGTTTTCCTTTATTTCAGGATTGTCGGCGAGGTACGATTGCTTGACGTCTTCGCGCAAAGCGTCGATCCAGTAAGAAACTGGCATCACAGACGAGTTGCGACCAGCCTGTTCGAAAAGCTGCACGTCCTTGCTAGCATCCGAGAACCAGATGTATCCTTTGGAACGGATAAGCTGTGACGGGTATCTGTTGTTGACAAATTCCATAAAGCGGTCTCTGTTGAACGGTTGTCTTGCCTCGAAAACGAAAGATGTAATCCCGTATTCGTCTACACAACCGTTGTTCTTGCGGCCTGGCTGGGTTAATGTCGCTGTTGCCTTCTGGATGGCCGAAGAGGAATCAATTTGATCGTAGTTGAACGGCTTTGTCGTCATGATTTTTTCGATGTCGATATCGCCGTTGACGGAGTGGATAATCGGAGCGCGGGGCTGGAAATCGCGAACGATGGATTCAACTTCCTTGAGCTGGTCTGCGCTGAGCAAATCGCACTTGTTCAAAATGATGAAATTGCAGAATTCAATCTGGTCTACAATCAGTGTCGAAATTTCTTCGTCGCTTAAATCGTATTTTTCCGCAAGGCTGTCTCTTGCTTCTTTTTTCTGCTTCAATTCGCTAAGGAATTCACGATAAATTCTGTCGCCATCAACAACCGTGACGATGGAAGTCAAGTAGACATTCGTATTTGGATTGTCTTCTTCGTAAGCAAGGAAACTTGCGCTCACCGCACCCGGGTCGCTGATGCCTGAGGCTTCGACAAATACGACTTCAATGGAATCGAGGTTGGAAATTTTTTCAATCTGCTGGATGAATTCATCGCGCAAGGTGCAGCAGATGCAGCCGTTTTGCAATTCGAACATCGGGCATTCGGTGACGTTTGAACCGTTCTTCTTCAGAATTTCGGCATCGACGTTGATGCTCCCCATATCGTTCACGATTAGGGCGACTTTTCTCTTTTCTTGCTTGAGAAGATTGTTCAAAAGCGTAGTTTTACCCGATCCCAAATACCCGGTGATGAGTACCACCGGTTTCTTATTCTTTTTCATAAGAATCCTTTGTTGAAAAATTATGTAGTTATGTTGTTAAACCGCTAGGCGACAGTTCTCACAAAGTCCGTAAAAAACAGTGCGGAATGGATCAAGCGCAAAACCGTGTTCTGCCATCAGGTGCGAACTCAGCTTTTCAAGATCGTGACATTCGAGATGGATGAGCGTACCGCATTTTTCGCATTTTAGGTGAAAATGCGAAACTTCTTTGTGGCATTCTTCGCCCGTGTATTCGAAGCAGGCGGCATTTTGTTCGCCAAGGAAATACTTTTGAACAACGCCCATCGCCACAAACTTTTCAATCTGGCGATAGATAGTTGCAATGCCGATAGAAATGTTCTGCTTCTGGAAATAAGCCGCCACGTCTTCTGCGGTGAAATGGCGGCCTTGCATCGCTTTGAAGCAAGATAGGAGCAGTTCCTGCTGTTTGGTTTTGTATTTGATAATACCCATGCTTATCTCTAAATTTGATAACCGTTATCAAATTATACTAAAGTAGGAGATGTTTGGCAAGGGGGACGGAAAAATTACGGTTCCACTCTAAAAATAAGCTTGTTCTTCAAATGGCTTTCTCGGCCTGCGTTTTTTACGCTTTTCCCGAGCGCATCCACGCGCTTGATTTGCGCATTGGGCATTTGCGATGCATTTAGCCGAGATCCTGTGGCGCGCTTTTTGTGAAAGTTGCGGATTTCCGTAGTTTCTTCGCGCAATACAATTGCAATGCTGTCGAGAATCGGATTTCCGACGCCTTCGATGTAGTCGTGCGAAACTTCCCAGACCATGATGCCGGCGTAACCGTTCTCCTTGACCCAACGCGATTTGATGGCAGAAGAATGCGGGTCTTCGAAGGTGACGTAGCCGTTGGACGATACGCCGTAGGGTTCTACAGAAACGCTGTCGAAATGGAATTTCCATTCTGCGTTTGTAACAATATCCTTATACGGTACTTGCTTGGCGGAACCTTTGGTAAAATCTGTGCCGGGACCTGTGGCGCCTTTGAATTCAAAACCGAACGAGGGAATTCCAAAGACCATTTTTTCGGTAGGCACGCCGCGCTTTTTCCAGTAGTCGCGTGTTTCTTCCCACGACCATGTGGTGTATCCATCGTGCGGGTATAGCGGTGAATCGAACATGGCTTTTTCGTCCCAGTCGCCGGTCATGTCGTAGGTCATGAATCCGAACCAGTCCAAGTTTTTCACGAGGACTTCGGCTGTGAACCATTTCCCGTAATAGGGCGAGCAGGGGAGGGCTGCCGAGAGACTTTTGCCTTTGGGGAGTGCTTCGCGTAGCTCTGTGAGCAATTTGCTGTAGGCGATAGTGTCTGCCTCAGGGACGGGATTGTATTCCCATTCCCAGTCCATGTCGAGTCCGTCGAGGTTGTGGTCGGCGACGTATTTTACGAGGTTTGCAACGAATTTTTGGCGGAGTGCATCGTTCGATGCAACGGGTACGAAGTTGTCGCTTTGTCCGCCACCGCCGAGCGAGACGATGACTTTTGTTCCGGCTGCATGGGCGAGCGTTACCATTTCGTCGAGTGCGCTTGGGTCTTCTGCGGCATCGCCACGCAATGTGCCATCCGTGTTGGGCGTGATGAAACTCCATAGCACGTGTGTTAATTTGTTGTATGGAACTTTATCTACAGTGTAGGCGGGCTTGTGCCATTTCCCCCAATCGGGATAGTAGCCGATAAACAGCGGTGCTGCGTATGCGGAGCAAAATGCTGCGAATGCTAGAATCGAAAGTGCGGTCTTTTTCATGTGCTATTCCTTTTTTAAACATTCGTCAATTTGCTTTTGTATATACTCTGTGTTGGAGTCGAGCTTTGCCTGATAACGCGGATTCACTATTGTGTCACCGTCGCAAATTTGTTTGGTGGCGATAGAACTGCGTAGTTCCAATGGCCAGATTTTGTTTAGACAGTTCTTTTTCGCTTTAAGCTCTTCTTCACTTAAGGTGCTTATGGTGCTATCTGTAAGGTCTGTTCTTGTTTTATTGAAAGTCTTTTGTATATCAAAAATGTTGGCAAAATTGTTTTTTGTGCAGAGGGGTGAAGGAACGGTTGAACTACTGGACGATTCACTGCTAGAACTGAGAAATTTTTCTTTGTATTCTTTCCATGAATATATGGTGTTGTCTTCTTGCATGTATTCGTCTGCAGGGAGAGTATTGTGTTCCACAATTGTTGGATTGTCATCGGGTATGTGTACGGAGTATTGGTTTCCATCTGAGCAATGGTAGGGGATCAACCATGTGTATCTGACGCAATAAGAAACGCCGTAAACGGGAGCATCTTCAAATTCATGTATTGCTTCTAATGAATCTTCAAGGGCGTTGAGTTCTTCTAGGGTTCTTGTCTTGTTGTTTTCCAAGAGGTCTTTAAGATCGGATACGATGGTCGATTTATTTTTATAAGAGTTGTTCCCAGGTAAAAAACAATCGGGTTTGTGGTATCCCATTTGTTCTCCATAACACTTTACCGTTGTGTCGCTTGCGAGTTTGTGTGTAGGTGTTACGTTGAAACTGCTGGAAGATTGCGCGATAGAACTACTGGAAAGAGTTTGGGAACTGCTCAATGGTGTTTCGCTTGAGCTGCTTTCCTGAATTTCTGCACTGCTTGCAAGGTTGTTTACAGAACTGCTTGTTGTATTCTCGGCGGAGCTGCTGGATGGCGTTTCGTTTCCGTTGTTGTATGGAGTGAATGGTGAATTTTCGCTGTCTCCGCCGCAACTAGCCCAAAATAGAGCTGTGGCCGAAAACAAAATCCTTTTCCAGTATTTGCGAATGTTCATAAATCCTCCTTGCAACGTCCCGTGCGGTACATCTAAAATATAATTTTTGAATTACAGAAAGATATTTTTATTTCCGCTTCAGTTCTACCACATAATCCGCGGCGTCAACAAAGTCTTGCGCATGCTCAATAGCAATGACGGTGTGGCCTGCGTTGCAAAGCCCATGAATGAGACTGAGCAACTGCTGGATGTCTTTTTGGTGGAGACCTCGGGCAGGTTCGTCAAAGAGAAATAGCGTGTTCGGTGCTTTAGCTCGTGCGAGCGTGATGGAAAGGCGGAGTCGAGCGCGTTCGCCACCGGAAAGGTGCGCTGTTGTTTGCCCGAGCTTCAGGTAGTCAAGTCCTGTATCTACGAGCGGTTTGAGCTTTTCGGCGAACGGCTTTATGTTTGTGAATAACTTGTACGCGCTGCCGATTTCCATGTCCAAGATATCGGCTATGGATAGCGACTTGAAACGGATTTCCAAGACTTCATCGCGGAAGCGCTTGCCGAGGCAAACGGGGCATTCGGATTCTTCGTAGCCGAGCGGATCGTAAATGACGCCTTCGCCTTTGCAGTTTTCGCAGCGACCGCCTGGGGTGTGCATGCTGAATTTTGAGGCGGTGTAGCCGCGCACTTTGCTTTCGGGAAGCTTGGCGAATAGATCGCGCAATAGCGTGGTAAGGCCGATGGCGCTCAAGACCGTGCTGCGCTTGCTTCCGTGAAAATCTCCGGTCGTGAGAATCGAAAGTGCATCGATGCCGAGTTTTTTGAATTCTTCTGCTTTCGCGCGTTTGGCAATGTTTTCGAAAAGGAGTGTCGATTTGCCGCTGCCGCTTTGGCCTGTAATTACGCTGAACTTGTTGATAGGGAAGGCTGCGTTGACTGGCGCCATGTCAAACTTCGCGAAGTTCTCGACGAGGATTGCCGTGTCATCCTTCGAGCGGGAATCTCCACTCTCGTCTCTCGTCTTTGTACTTTCGCTTTGCTCAAGTACCAAATGCTGGTCTCGGTCATACGCAAGCAAGCTTGCTTGCGACGCTCGACCTACGCATTTGTCGTCTAAATCCCTAATCCACATTCCCGTTGGAGATCCCGGATTTTCAAGCACTTCGTCGCGAGCTCCCTGGAATAAAATCTCGCCGCCCTTTTCGCCTGCGCCAGGACCCATTTCGATGATGTAATCGGCGCGCTTGATGATTTGCGGATTGTGCTCGATAAGCACGAGCGTGTTACCGCGCTTGCGGATTTTCTCGAGGACTTTCCAAAGTGCTGTGACATCGCTAGCGTGGAGACCGCTGGCGGGTTCGTCAAGTGCAATCAAAAGGCCGTTCAAGTGCCCGGTGCTGAGACTTGCAAGCTTGAGTCTTTGCAGTTCACCGCCCGAAAGTGTTTGCCCCGCGCGTCCTGGCGTAAGGTAACCGATTCCCAAATCGTTGATAGCTTCAATGCGGTCGAGGAGCGAATTGAAAGTCGCCTTTAGATTTTGACCGACTTTGTTGTCGAAAATTTGGTGCAGAAGTTCTGGCAATTTTGCAAATTCCGTCGTGAGAATTTGCTTGTAACTGACATCGTCAACAGTGGCATTCAAGTATGTTTTCTTGAGACGGAGTCCTTGGCAATGCGGGCATTCTGTGTTTTCGTTCTCGTCGCTTTCCGAGGATTCCAAAAGTCCCGTGCCTTCGCAGTATTCACAGACGCTTGAGCGGTTGTAGGGCGAGAATGCCCGTGCATCCAGGCTCGCGATAGCTTCTTGTACGTCGCTTTTTTGGTGCTGCTCGTCGCCTGCGTTCGGGCAGCACGGCTTTGTGCTGTAGAACTTTTGCTCGCCCGCAATGTCAAGCGTAATTGCGGAATGCGTGAGCTTTAGCGTTCCGTCAACAGCTTCTGCGATTCGTGTGCGTGTGTTTTCACGGACGATGATTCTATCGACGATGATGAAAAATTTCTTGGGTGTCAAGACTTTTTCGCCGGGCAGCAGGTCAGCAAGCGAATACATGGTGCCATCGGCAATCGCGCGTGTAAAACCTTGTGCCAAAAACACGGCCGATAGCTTGTCGAGCGTCGTGCGACTTTCATTTAACTCGATTTTCGCCAAAAACTGTAGTTTTGTCCCTATTGGCATTCCCGCAATTTCGCGGATGATCTCTTCGCGGCTCTGGCTCACCATCGGAGCGCCGCAAATCGGGCAGGCGGGCTTCGCAAACGTTGCAAACAATGTACGCAAAGCATTGTCGCATTCGGCAATCGAAAGTGCAGAGGCTTTTGCGGGCGCTTCTCCGCGTGTGGCGGCAATCGCCAAACTAGCCGGGAGTCCTTCGGCGCTGTCGAGCGGAATGTTTCGCTTGCCACCGAGCAAGTCCGCTGCAAAAGGCGAGAGCGTCTCGAGATAACGTCGCTTGCTTTCGCCGTGGAGCGTGTCCATTACGAGTGTTGATTTTCCGCAACCCGATGGTCCGCATACAACCGTAATTTTCCCCAGCGGAAACTGGGCGTTGACATTCTTTAAATTATGAAGTCTGCAACCGCAAATCGAAATGTAATCAAGCATCGTTTAAAAGATAATTAATATGGTCGCCCAAAGCAAATTTTATGGGTTTGTGAGTGTGAAAAATCTATATTTAGAATAAAGAAATTTTATAGGAAGTTCTAATATGAAAAACTTTTTATGTCTCGCGTTTATTTCCATAATCTGTGTCGCCTGTACTAAAGAATCTGGCATGATTTCAGAGCCGGCAGAAACTGTGCAAGATGGCTGGGTTTCTGTTTTCACTCCTGATGAGGAGTCTCTCAACACAAGAGGCAGCGGTCTACAAAAGGTATTGCATTCAGGTTCATGGATTATGGTTGAAGATGCCTGGAGTATCCCTGCAGAAGGAAAACCCGGATATCTTGTGCATGCTCCACGCCTTTTTATATCTACCGTAAATGGTAATCACTGGGATACTCTTTCAGTGCCGTCGAAGGGCTTTGTGCATACGCTTTACTCGGACTCAACCGCATTCTATATTGGAACAACAACGGGTGATGTGTTGAAATATTTGCCGGATAGTAAAGAGTGGATAAAGATAAATGTTCTCGACTCCTCTGACGGTATTGAATATGGTGTCTATGGAATTGCCAAGTTTGAAAACAACCTGATTGTTTGCCTGGCTGGATTCAAGGATACAGTCACAAAAGAAGTCAAATCTGTTCTGAGATTGCAGAATGGAGACTCATGGATAGATTTGGAAACACCTCCTATTCATTATGACACTTATGATGCAGATATTATCCCCTTGCAATTTCATAAGGGTGTTGAATGGAATGGAAAATTCTATGCAGCAACTCTAGACGGCGTTTTTGAACTCGAATCAGGTTCTAGAAAGTGGAGACAGCTTCCATTTCCGCCAAAGGTCCTATACACAAAGGTTTATATAGCCAACCCCGTTCAAGATATTCTTATTCATAAAAACAAATTGGTTATCGCCGATGAATGGAGTGGATTGGTATATGAATGGAATCATTCCAATAATAATTGGATTTCAATGGATAGTCTTTTTCTAAGTCCTCATGATAAGGACAGTTTTGCAAAGGATTCATTGGATTATACAATTCATGTCAATTCAATACTTTATAAACACGCACTAGTGTCTGATGGAGTGCACTTATTTTCTTTCGGCAAGCGATCTTATCCTAAGGTATATATGGGTGATTACGGAGAACCCCATGGTAACATTCCTAAAGGATGGAGAAAGATTGTCGGCGAAATCATCAATGGGAAGCATATTCCGACATCACTTATATATGGAGGTGATGTGATAGACGGTATGCTCTACGCCGCATCTTACGAAGGGTTATATAAAATCCCATTGAAAAATCTAGACCGCATTATCGCTAACGAAAAGGATTTCTTCTGAAAAGATGAATAATCAGATGATTAAAAGGATTTATTATAATGAAGCATAGTTTTGAAAGAATGGTATCTATCGCAGCTGTTGTTGCAACTTCCGCAATTGCAGATGAAACATTTAATGGTATTGGTATTGCAATCACACCAGCTGAAAAAGGTGCTGAGGTTGTGAGTGTTATTCCGGGAACTCCTGCTGCTGATTCAAAGCTACAGAAAGGTGATGTAATTATTTCCGTGAACGGAAATAGTACATATTGTAAAAAGATGGATGTTGTCCAGAATTTGCTACGTGGTGAAAAAAATAAGCCGGTAGAAATTGTTTTTATCAATAATGGCGATACTCTTGAAACTAGTATCCGTCGTGAAAAATTAACTGTAAAAAATCTGAACAACGAAGGCTTCAAGCGAGACGATCTAGAATCTTACGCTAGCACTATTCAATCGGACAAGAAACTTGTTGCAATTATGGACCAGGGGAATGTCCTTGATAATGAAGCTACCGTAAAAGCAACGAAAGTGGACTGCATTTATATAGACAAGGATGTGATTAAGAATCCGCCCCCAGAAACCCAGGGAAAGGAAACTGAAAAGATTAAGGTGAAAGGTGTTGATCGTAACTCTATTAGCTTTGAACTGGAATCAGCCGGAGAAGCCCTTGTTACTGTGACAAACTCTAGTGGTGTAGTTGTATCAAGTGTTCGACTCCCCCATGCCATGAAAGGCATCAATAGAATTTCCTGGGATTCTAGCAATGCGCCTGCAGATCGTTATGTCGTTAGTGTTGAACATCGTGGTTTCACGAATGGAAAGAGCGTTCTTCTGAAATAATTTGAACACACTTAACTAGTTTAAAAGTAAAGCAAAGCCCGCGCAGTTCGCTTACTGCCGGGCTTTTCTAATGGCTACTGACCAAGGGCCAATGACTATTCCTTAAACGTGAATCTCAGTTCCCCGAACGGTGTGCGGAAATCCTTGTTCTTAAGGTTGTTGGCTTCGATGCCTGCAAACAGCCTGTAGCCGCCACCCACAGAAACTTCGAGCAGCTTTGTCACGCGAAAGTTGAACTGTGCCGAAAAGTCAGAGACGAAGAACGTGTCCTCGGCTTTGAAACCGTCTTCATCGCCCTTGTCCATAAAGTTGACCTCGCCAAATCCGAGACTTACGGGGAGAGATATTGAAAATAGCCCATTGCGGAAAACGACGGGTTCAGCAAAAATGCCGAATGCGTGGTAGTCGATCATCTGGGAATGGTGCACTTTGGGGTTCTTCACGTCGCTAAAAATGGAAGAGCTGTATGCGCCCAAGCTGATGTAAGGGTTTAGGGCGACGCCGATGCGGAGGTTCATGAATATCGTTCCGTCGCGGGCGATCAAGGAATTGCCACCGCTGACGCCTAAAAGAGCGCTCCAGCCCGAGGATTTCTCTTCTTTGGGCTGATAGTCTCCGGAACCCTGGAGTTCTGCATGGGAACTTACGGCAAGGGTCAATGCCATAAGGAGTGATGTCAAAATTTTAGTTTTCATAGTCCGTCCGTATTGCCTTCCCATCTCCAGCTCTTTGTGCTAACGGCTGGCCAGTGGCAGATGGTCCACACGAGACTGTTGCCGCACAAAATGATAGACCAGACGCCAAAAAGCAAGAAGAGGAATAGTGGAATAAAAGCTAGTGAACCGTAGAAAATGGACATGCGTGTGACCATCGCAGTCTGGATGAGCATCAGTATCTTTACGTAAATGTTGATGGCAAGCCACGAAATCAGTGCCGATAAAAACGATGCCAAAAACAGCTTTTTACGCGTGTAGAGCTTGTGTCCGCCTGGACGTGCCGGGAGAGCGTAAAACATGAGGAAGATGACTAGGATGACTGCGGCGTGGAATGTCGAGAACCAGAACGCAGAAATTAAAGCCTTGATGACTTCTGGCGAAAAATGGAACCCATCGACGATGATGACCGAAAGCACTTTCTGGACGTGGTTCACGAAGCCTGCGAACATTCCGACGACGACAGCCCCGATGAGGAGGAACGGCGTGTAAACCTTGATTTGGCGCACCAGGGTTCTGGAGGTCTTGTTTTCCCAGACTACGTTGAAGTTCGTTTCGAGGCTGCCGAAAGCAAGAATGAATGTCACAAAAAGACCGCCGGCACCGATAAATCCGAGCTTCCGTATGGGAATGTGCTCTGCGTTCTCCACAATATCCATGATCTGCTCTGTAGGCCAGTCCAGGTTGAGCATGTCGATGACGATGGGGAGGTAATCCGAGATGAAGTTTCCGAATCCAACTGCAAGCGTAATGGAGGTGAGCATAATGAGCAGCGGAACAACTGCCACTAGCGTCGTGTATGTCAAAGACGCTGCTCGGGTCATTCCGTGGTAATACAGGAATGATTTGCCCGTGACAACCATGATTTTTACAAATGTCGGAGAACGTGCTGCGATGTGATCGAACAACCATTCCCACGAAAAATTTTTCCACCAATGCGGCATACTCGTATTAAATATAGTTAAAGGAACGACTTACGAGACCTTTTGGTGTGTATCGTTTCGTTTTTTTACGAAAAAGCGGTGTTTTCTGGTTGATTTTTCCTGAAAACTGGTTGTGAAATGTAGACTTTTAATTAATTCTAATTGTGGACTGAAAACGTAAAAATGTTTGTTTGACAGATAAAAATATAATATACAATGTGGACTTTTTATTAAAAAATAGATTATATTAAGATAGATTCATGGTTTGGTTTTTAACATCGTTAGGAGCGTTGTTCATGGGATATAACCGTAATTTTAGGGTGATTTTTGCAAGTTCGCTGTTGGCTGCGGGCTTGGCTGTTCCTTCTTTTGCCGCGCCGCGTCAAATGGAAAACTTGACGCGCGGTCTTGTGGCGTCGAATGTGGGCAAGGGTATGCTTGTTAGCTGGCGCTTGCTGGGAACAGATGATCCGGCGACGGAATTCAATCTTTACCGCGATGGAAAAAAGATTGCTTCGGTTGCGAAAAATGCGGGTACGAATTATTTAGATGCTGCCGGCTCGACGACTTCCAAGTACACGGTGGCTGCCGTGGTCGATGGCAAGGAACAGTCTCAAATTGCACAGTCGCTGGTTTTGGATAAAACGGTCTCGAATAGCGGAAAATCCTTCCCGTACAAGACTCTCAAGCTTGAAGTTCCTGCGGCGCAGACAATGCCCGATGGCGAAAAGTGCACTTACACTCCTAACGACATGAGCGCTGCCGACCTCGATGGCGACGGCGAATATGAACTCATTTTGAAGTGGGATCCGTCTAATGCTCACGATAACTCGCAAACGGGTTATACGGGTACGGTGTTCATTGATGCATACAAGCTCGATGGCACACGCCTCTGGCGCATTGACCTGGGCAAGAACATCCGCGCGGGCGCTCATTACACGCAGTTTCAGGTTTTTGACTACGATGGTGACGGCAAGGCCGAAATGATTGTGAAGACTGCCGACGGTACGATTGACGGTACGGGCAAGGCGATTGGCGACAAGTCCAAGGATTATCGTGACGGTAACGGCCTTGTGCTTAAGGGGCCGGAATACTTGACTGTGTTTCGCGGTGTTGATGGAGCTGCTGTTTCGACGATTGAATACACGCCGAGTCGCGATATCAACCAGCATGTGAAGGGCAAGGATGCCCATGGTTACTGGGGTGATAACTACGGTAACCGTTGCGAACGTTACCTGGCGGCAACAGGCTATCTGGATGGAGTTCATCCGAGTGCCATTTTTGCGCGTGGTTATTACAGCTCTGCTTATGTGGCTGCATACGATTTCGACGGAAAGAACTTGAAGCTCCGCTGGCTCCACAAGTCAGAATATCCGGGTCAGGGCCTCTATGGTGAAGGCAACCACAGCCTTCAGGCGGTGGACCTTGATGGCGACGGCTATGACGAAATCTTCTTCGGTGCAGCAGCCTTGAATCATGATGGTACACTGCGTTACCGCACAGGCCTTGGCCATGGCGATGCCCATCACATCGGTGATCTGGATCCGGATCTTCCGGGTCTTGAATCCTGGGACGTGCACGAACACAAGGATGCCAAGTATACCGAAGAAATGCGCGCCAATGATGGCAAGATTATTTGGGGCACTCCGCAGCCATCTGCCGAAGGTGTCGATAATGGTCGTGGCATGGCTGCAGACGTTGATTCTGAATATCGTGGCTATGAAATGTGGTCTGCAAAGGGCGGTGGAATGAAGACTGCTAAGGGCAAACTCATTGGAACGCCTGCAGTGTCTCAGAACTTCCGCATTTATTTTGACGGCGATGAGTATGATGAACTCTTGGACGGCGCTTTTGTGACCAAGTTCAATTCTACGTCGAAAAAATCCGAAACTTATTTCGATGGTCCATCTGCCCTCGGTGTTACCGGTTGCAATGGAACGAAGAATACTCCTAGCCTCGTTGCAGACCTCTTTGGCGACTGGCGCGAAGAACTCGTGGTGCGTTCCGACAAGGATCCCTCGACTATGTACATTGTTTCGACTCCGGTGGAAAGCAAGCTTCGCGTTTATACGTTGATGCACGATGCCACGTACCGCACTGCTGTTGCCTCTGAAAATACGGCTTACAACCAGCCGTCGCATTTGGGCTACTATCTGCCGGACATGGTCAAGTCGCTCAAGCAGCCGGATATTTACGTTGTTGGCAAAAGCGTTGAAATCCCGGTCGATACGACTCCTGTCGTGAACGATGGCAAGTCAACGATGGATGCGTCCAAGCCGAAGGAAGGCGCTGGCTGGACCGAAAAGGATAATGAGGGCTATCTCGAAAATGGCTACTATAATTTCGAAAATACGCTCTCTAGCTATGGCGTCTGGGAAATCTTCTCGCAGAAAGATGCCAGAACGACGCTTACGATTCGTTATGCAAATGGCGGAACGAGTGACCGAAACATGGCTCTCAGCATGAATGGCAAGTCTGCGGGAACGGTGAGCTTCCCGGCTACAGGTTGGACAACGTATAAAGAAGCAAAAATTGATGTGTATTTGAAGATGGGTGTCAACACGCTCAAGCTCTCTTCGATGACGAGTGACGGCGGCCCGAATGTCGATATGTTCACGTTCGGCATCGACGGCGTGGAACTTTACGATGGTACGCAAGTTGTTCCGCCGATTTCGATTGCGCCGCAGACGTTCAGGAGTGGTGTAATCTTCAATGTGACGACTGGAACTTTGTTCACTCCGCGTGCCGGTTTTGCAGAAGTCTATTTCTATGACATGTCAGGTGCAGTGCGTATGGGCATTTCGAAGAATGTGACTGCTGGCGTGAATGAATTTGCCATCGACCGTGATGCGCTCCCGAAGGGTGCCTACACCGTGAAGGTAAAACTGGATGGTAAGTTTGTTCAGAAAGGTGTGTTTAATAATTAAAAGTAGGCTTGTCATGCCCGATTAAATCGGGTATGACAAATTCGGAAAAGGTTTGGTTTTTGATAATGAATATGTTTTCTAAGGTTTGGCAATGTGCTGTTGCGGCATCGATGATTGCGGCTCCGCTTGCGATGGCTAAGGTCACCATTTATTTGTGCGGTGACTCGACGATGCAGGACTGGGCTACCGGCTATTACCCCAAGCAGGGACAAGGCCAGGATTTCCATTACTGGTTTGATGTCAACAAAGCCGCTGTCGTGAACCGTGGTCAGGGCGGCATGTCGTTGGGCGGTGGCGGCAAAGATAAAAGTGGTGGAGTTGCTGTCGGTTACTATGACATGTTCTTCAAGAAGGGCTGCTCCAATGGCAACTGCATTGCGGATAAATTGCAGGCCGGCGATTATGTCGTGATCCAGTTCGGCATCAATGATGTCAGTTATAGTACCGAGGACTTTTTCAGGTCCAACATGAAGAAAATGGTCGATGATGTTCGTGCCAAGGGGGCAAACCCCATCATCATGAGTCCTATTCGTCGTTGCTATTACGATTCTCCGACGGCGATCCACAACAGCTATCGTGGTTATCCGGCATTGAGTAAGACTCTGGCCGAAGAATATGATGTTCCGTTTATCGACATGAGCGAAATGGTCGCAAACTACATGATTTCTGTCGGTGAACGCTATGCTCAGCAGTTTGTCTTCAATTATGCGACGAGTGCGGAATATTCGAACCTCAAGGGCGATCAGGCCGACCAGGTGCATTTGCAGATGAATGGCGCCAATGCTTTTGGCCGAATCATTACCGAGCAGATGCGTGCCCACAAGGATCCTGTGGTGAAAAAGCTTGGTGACTATATGGCGCCCATGTATCAGGTGGATGTGAAAGTTTCGCCGGAAGGTGCTGCCGAAGCGACATCGATTAACGCCTATTATCCGCAGGGCATGACCGTGATGCTCAAGACCATCCCGAAGTCTGGTAAAAAGTTCTTGGGCTGGTATGACGGCAATGGCAATAAGGTGAGCGGACAGGCTGTTTCTACTGTGAAATCGCAGTATATCTATACGTTTACGATGAAGGATGCTGCAACTCAGTACACTGCTGTTTACGAGGGCGGCACTGCACAGAAGTATGAAGGCGATGGCAAGGCGCTGACCGCATTCCCGACGACGACTCCGAAGAACCTTGATGACGTGACTTTTGTGCCCTTTACGCCGATTGATGGCAGCACGGAAGACAGTGTGAAGGTTGATAAAAATATCAAGAAGTTCTTTGATGCCTATACTCCTGATGAGGCTGGAATTGGATGGTCCCAGAATGAGTGGACCGGATTTACTGGCGAGGGATACTACAATCTGGATAATACTAAGGAATCTTTTGCTGGTTACAAGATGAAATTCCCCGGAGCGGGTTACGTGACGCTTGGTGTTCGTTATGCTAATGGCGGCACGAGTGACCGTATGTTTAATGCGTACCTAGATCACGATTATTATGTGAGCGCGCCTCCGACAGGCGGCTGGGATAAGTGGGATACCGCCTATGTAGTGATGGATGCTCCGCAAGGTGAAGCTCTTCTCAAGTTCATGTCGCTTACGTCCGATGGTGCACCGAATCTTGATGCGTTTGGCTTTAACCTGGATGGCGTTTGCCGTGTGGGTGCGGACTGTGCCACGATTTCATTGCATCCTGGTGCTGAACGTGTGGAACCTAAGCTTCGTGGAAATTTGCTTTCGCTTACAGAACGTGCAAACGTAAGCGTGTTCGATATGAATGGTAGCCTTGTTATGCGTAAATCTATTGATGCTGGCGAAGTTGATTTGTCAACGCTTGTACGTGCAAATGGACTTTACCGCGTGATGGTCCAGCAGGGAAGTAAAAAACTAGTCGCAACATTCGCAAAAGTGAAATAGATACTAATTGTCATCCTGAGCGAAGAGGCGAAGCCTCAAAGTCGAAGGATCTAGAGGTTGTATATGAAGTTTTCTTTAAAGATGATTCTTGCCGCCGCTGTTTTTGCGGGTGTCGCCGTAAGCGATTCCACGAGTTTCACGATTCATGTCGTGGGCGATTCTACGGTCTGTACTTACAAGGATAACGCTTACCCGCAGACGGGCTGGGGACAGGTCATTGGCTATTTCTTCGACGGTGCGCGCGTCAAGGTGAATAACGCTGCTATCGGAGGGCGCAGTTCTAGAACCTTCATTGAAGAAGGTCGCTTGGACGGCGTGATTGCCGCTGCGCAAAAGGGCGATTATCTCTTTGTGCAGTTTGGACACAATGACCGCGATTACAGCAAGGCCGCTCGCTATGTGGAACCTTCTCAGTTCCCGGGATACATCCAGAAATATGTGGATGCAGGTCAAAAGAAGGGCATGAATGTTGTCCTGATTTCGCCGATGAACTTGAACGGAAGCCGCAACGTGTTCTCGACGGGTAGCAATAATTACGATGCCCGAGGCATGATGCAGACGGTCGCCAAGAACAACAAGATTCCGTTTGTCGATTTGAATATGAAGTCGTACAACACGTACAATACGACATATAAATCGATGCCGGATTACGTGACGCGTTACTTGTACAAGTCTTTGCAGAAGGGCGAGTATCCGAATTACCCCGATGGCGTGAGCGATGGTACAACGCATTTCCAGGAAATGGGTTCGATGGGCCATGCACAAATGATCTGCGAAGAACTCGAAGAAAATCTCAAGTCCAACACGAATCTTTCGGCCGATGCAAAGGCTGCGCTCACAACGCTTGTGGCGAGCATCAAGAAACGTTACACCATCAAGGTTAAGACGAACCTCTCGAATTACAATGGACTCATTACGCAGACGCAGTATTTCCCGGCGGGTTCCCCGATGACGCTCCGCGTGACGCCGAACGGCCAGACGTTTGAAAAGTGGGTCGATGACGACTGCAACGAAATCTCGAAGAATATGATTTATTACGGCTTCAAGACGAATGCTCGCGATATTACTTACACGGCGATGTTCAAGGGTGGTTCCGCTTGTACGCCGACATCTCATGGCTCCGAAGATACTTACAGTTCGGGGGCTGGCGAGTCTAGCAGTTCAAGCGGGCCGATTGAAGCCGTCGAACTCGACGAATCGCTTTGTTCGCTTGATGCGGGCACGGATGCCTGGCCTTCTGTGATTGAAACTTATCAGCCGGAGATTGCGGACGGCTTTTCGGAAGACAATCATGAAAACTTTACCGGCAAGGGTTTCTTTAACTTTGACAATTCCGCTTATAGCAAGGCGACGTATTTGGTGACGTCTGACCAGTCGGCAGAAAAGGCCCGCGTGATGATCCGTTATTCTTTTGCAGGGAATGCAAATCGCAATATGAGCGTCACGATTGATAACGGCACGTATGATGTCGTGTTCAAGCCGACAGCTTCTTGGGATGTCTGGGATACGGTCTATATTGATGATGTCTGGGTGGACGCCTTGGATTTCAAGGTGACGTTCCAGTCCGCTACGGCTGATGGCGGCCCGAATATCGACATGTTTGCATTTGACATGGCGAATGTTTACCGCACGGGTTGCAAGGCGGTTCGCGAAAAACAGCATGGCCCTGTTTCGATTGCTTCGAAAAAGATTACGGCAAAGCCGCGTTCCAATGGCATCACGGTTAATGCACTTGGCCAGAAAGTGCAAAATGTACACAATCAGTCGGACTTGCGGAATCTTCCCAAAGGCAACTATTTCCGCTATTAGAAATTGGCAAGTTTAAATTGCTGTTTAAGTTGTCATGAACTTTTTGTCGCCCCAGATTTATTCCGGGGCGGCATCCCGCTTTTACAACGTAATGTGGACTTTAAATTTGCAAAACTGTGGACAATAATGTATATTGATTCGTACGGATCCTTCCTACTGTCTACTTCCGACTAAACCATGATCAATATTTTTGAATATCTGAATTACCGCGAATTTTTGAAAGACGCCTACGAAGAGCGCCATGCAAGCGATTGGCGTTTTAGCCATCGTTTTATTGCCGAAAAAGCGGGTTTTGATTCATCGATGTTCAATAAGATTTTGCAGGGCAAGCGCAACTTGACCGACCGGATGGTTGAAGTCTTTGCGAATATTTTTTGTAGTGACGATCGTGAAAAGTCTTACTTTGCGAACATGGTCTCGTTCAACCAGGCAAAAACGCATACGGAAAGCCGCCAGTTTTTGGAGAAGCTTGTGGCGTCCAAGGAATGCAAGGTCGAAAACTTGGCGAAGGACCAGTTTGAATATTTTGACCATTGGTACCATGCGGTTGTCCGTGAGCTTGTGACGTTTTACCCGTATGTGGGGGACGATGCGGCGTTGGGCCTTATGGTGCGTCCACCGATTTCTGCAAGCCAGGTGAAGTCTTCGATTGCGCTCTTGGAACGCCTTTCGATGATCAAGAAAAATGAGCAGACCGGTTTTTATGAACAAACGCAGGGGCTTGTTTCGAGTGGCTTTGAATCGTACAATACGGCAGTGAATGCGTACATTCAGCAGAATCTGGATGTGGCGCAGACGGCGATGGACCGCTTTGATCGCGGTGAACGCAATCTTTCGACGCTCGCATTTGGTTGTGACGAAGCGACTTATAAAGAACTTGTAGAAATGGTGCGCCGGTTCCGTCGCGAAGTGCTTGCTAAAGTAGAATCGTGCCAAAAACCAAATCGCGTTTTCCAGCTCGGCATGCAACTTTTCCCGCTTTCGGACCCGTATCCGCCACCGCAGAGGCGTGGGCGCAAACGCCGCATTCGCGGTGCGGAAATGCAGAACGCATCTCGTGAAGGCGCATCTTGTGAAATTGCAGACGAATCTCGTGCGGATAAGTCTTTCGAACCTGCCGAAATCCAAGGGGGCGATCATGAAAACTAGTTGGATGACGGTTGCTCCTATTCGCTTGTTCATGTGGCTTGGTGCTTTTGCGCTTGTCTTGACGTCGTGTGGCGAAAAAAATGTCGCCGGTGGCACCGAAGCGGAATCGACTATTGCATTGTATGTTCAGATGGCAGATGGAACGCCTGCGTCTGCCGCGCGTGTTCGCATTTTGCCGGATAATTACCTTTCTAGCGGCCTTGCGGAAAAAGCTTGGAACGAAACAGATGAGGATGGGCAAGTCTCGTTTGAAGTCCGTAACGGCCGCTATACCATTGAAGCGCGTAATGTGAGTGAATCTAAAGCTTCGGGCGCCGTGCATTCTGTGGCTCTCGATGCCAAGTCGGATTCCAAGGTCGATACTATCAAGCTTGGCGAGCTTTCGTCTATCGAAGGCTTTGTGCTGCTTGGGGAGTCGCCTGTTGTTCGCGTGGCTGGCCTTGATCGCTATGTTGTTCCTGATAGTACGGGGTATTTTGTGATTGATTCGCTTCCGCAGGGGAGTTTCAATGTGCAGATTGGCGACCCGGAAAAAGTTCGTTCGACGAAGGTGCAATCCAAAGCGGGGGACACGTTGTTTGTGGATGGCTCCAACACGTCGTCGACTATTAAAGTGGTGAAGTCGAAAACCTCGACCGCAACGGAATATCCCGAGAGCGACTGGAGTGCCCATGAGGCTTTGCTCAAGCAGCTCCAAGGCTATGCTGCTGGAACGCTTGGTGCCGCAGGCATTGCGGACAGTACGGGAAAAATCAACAAGGCCGAAGGCGAAATTTGCTTTGTTACGACAACGGATGATTTTGTCGATGTCGTTGATTCCTCGAAAGTGGATTCTGCGGATGTTGCTACCAAAACGATTGTTGCGACAGGCTCTTTCCGCGAATGTGCTGAAAAAGAAGGAGCTGTCTGGATTCTTTTTGAAAAGAGCGGCTCGTACAATTTGCGGTCTCCTCTGCGTATAAGGTCTAACAAGACGATTGATGGCCGTGGCCGCGATGTCCGCATTACGGGAATGGGCATTTTGACGAACGAATCGGCTAACCTTATCTTTGAAAATCTGACCTTTACTGCTCCGTCCATAACAGCTCATGATACAACAAGCCGTCGCGCTCTCTCGATTCATAACCGCACGCACCATGTCTGGGTGGACCATTGCACGTTTGAAGAGTATCCGCTAATCTTGGTTGATGTCAAGCGAGGCTCGAATGCGGTTACGCTCTCGTGGAATCGTTTTGAAAATGCACAGTCAGGCATTTTATTTGGGCTGGAACCGGACCTTTTCGTTGATTCAGCACAGACGTTGACTTTGCACCACAATTACTTCTCGAACTTGGAACTTCGAGGCGTGCTTGCGCGTCGTGGTAAAATTCATGCCTATAACAATTTCATCTACGATGTGGGGGATGCTGGAATGGAATGCTCGGATTCGGCGTCTTGTTACATTGAAGGTAATGTTTACAATAACAATGTGCCTGTTCGGGACTATCGCCTGAAAATTGAAGATGGCTCGCCGGATAAGGCTACGGAAGGCTATGTTTACATGATAGACAACTGGTTTGGCCGTAGTGGCGAGGAACTTGCTGGCGATGCCAAAGGCTATAAGCCCGATTACAAGGTTTCTGTTGATGAATCTGGTGCTGAACTTGCCGTTCGCGTGAAAAACGGAGCCGGTCCCCGGTAATTTCTATCAACTCCGTCTATTAACTAATGACTAATGACCATTGACTAATGGCTAAAATTGCTATATTTGGGACGCGAACTTTAAAGGAGCTATAATGCTTAAATCTACATTGCAACAGACCGATCCGGAAATCTATAACATCATCCAGAAGGAAGCCGAACGCCAGGAATATGGCATCGAACTTATCGCTTCTGAAAACTACACTTCCAAGGCTGTGAT
>Ga0310695_10005656_pt1 | contig 21586 bp, 10 predicted proteins | sample RumenRJG_04DNA_FD_203882 | JGI IMG/M metagenome (GOLD analysis project Ga0310695, IMG submission 203882) | Bovine rumen microbial communities from Lethbridge, Alberta, Canada - RJG_04 (v2) (version 2) | ecosystem: Host-associated > Mammals > Digestive system > Stomach > Rumen | place: Canada...
CACACTAAATACGGCTCGTCAGTGGCGGCGCTGGGAGACGTTTCCAAATACAACCAGAACCAGTACAACATCCTTGATGCAGAAAAGCTGGAAGACAATATCTATAAAATCAGAAGGATTGCCAAAAGCCCCCAGAACGAAAGGGCACCGATAGACCTCGGCATCATCGGCAGATACATCCTCACGCCGGAAATCTTTGACAAGATCGACGACACCGAAGTGGGATTCAGGGGCGAGATTCATCTCACCGAGGCAATGTCAAAGCTGGATTCGCTTTACGGAGTGGCCTTTGAAGGCCAGTCCCATTACGTTGGAAACCGCCTGGAATGGCTCAAGACCTCAATCAGGTATGCCCTTGAGGACGATGAGTTCAAAGATGACCTGATCAAGTACATGAAAACCTATATGTAGGCCAAAGATTGACGCCATGATGCTTGAAGATAGACTAGATTAAAATTACAGTCAACATGATAATGTGCCTTTAGATTTACCAGATTTTCAAGTATATGGCAATGTCGTATCTAAGATGGCAAATACCTGTGAAGTAATGTAGATGTCAAAACAAAATAACACCAAAATTCAGAAATCTTGTTAACAAACAAATGCAAACAAGGCAATAATGTATACAAAGAGGATGCAATAATTACATTTGAAGTCATAATCTTGTTGACAAACACGACAATCCTGTGTATGAAAAATACATGATAATTTCCGGCAATTAAATTTTTGCCAAGGCTAAACTCAATCATTTAAATTTTACCCATTTTGACCACTCTTTCTCATCAAACGATATTTATATATATGCTCTTTTGAATACTTTTAACTATATTTTAGGCTTTTTAAACATGAATCAATTGTTTAACATGGAGATAAATATATTCTTTACATACAAAATATTTATAATTTGGCATAAATCATATGATTTTGTTAATTTAAAACCTTGAATCATGCATGTGGAATGCCCACAAGCAACATTTGGTTTTTCAGGGCAGACATCTTCAAAAAACCATAAGTTAAAAATACCTTATGCATATTTCCCATGAAAAATATGAATTTAAATATCCATCCACAAATGCTTAGGCATTAGACTAGCGATTCCACTGCAGAAAGCATTACGAATTGAAAACAATATTGTCAGCAACTTATAATAACATTTAAATAGTGGCAAAACAAATAAAAAATCAAACAAATATTGGAAATCGATTTAAGATAATTTTATATAGAATATGAATTAGATTTATCATTACACCGGTAATATTTTGAGGCAGCATTATGAACAATAAAAACCATCTTTGTTATTTCTTAAATTCCATGAAGGACGAATTAGATTTCAACGATGCTGAAGACTTTAAAAGTAAAGTCCATTTGAAAGATAATTTGGAATTTAGAATTAAAATCCAAAAATTTGTCTTTTTAGCCAAATATTTTGGTTGGAAAAATACATACAGTTATAATATGTATCATCATGGACCATACTCTCCAGTTTTGTCTGATGATTATCATTCCAGTGAGGTTTTTGACAATACTCCCTTACAAATTGAAGACTTTAATTTAGATTCATTTAAGAAGTTTGTTGCCAATAAATCAACTGATTATCTGGAAGCTGCATCAACAATATTATATTACAAAGGATTTAAATCTGATTTCACAGTCAATAATGCAATCAATGAACTGAATAGAATTAAACCTCATATCTCTACAGATATCGTTAAAAATGCTTATTCGGATGTAAAAGACTTCAAATCACCTGCCAAACATATTTCTGCAAATCTTTCAAAATCTGTTTTGGAACATGCTAAAACAAATTTGAACAACAAGATTAATGAAGATATCAAATTGTTTGAATACTTTGAGGTCAATTATAATCGGGTGTTCATTTTGGGATCCCTTGATTATCTAAGAATTGTTTTAAGAGAAGAAAAGCTAAATAAATATCTTAAAAATGATTTATTCAAAGCGATTTCCCAATATATCAGGGATATTGAAAAGATTTACTCATTATGTGACAAAGACGAAGATGTTTTTGAAAATATGAGTTTAAATAATCTTATAAATCATTTTGACAGGTTGCAAAATTATATCAGCCAGGATTTGGATGTTATTCCAAGATTGGATGATGATGATTTTGATGATTCATTATTTTATTGAGGAATTATTATGGACAGATTTAATAATTATTCCGGAGTGGCTTATGATGCGCAGATAATCGTATATTATTGCTTTTCATACAAAGGATACAAATTGACTGGCCGCACTACAAAAGCAAGGGATTTGACCCAATATCTGGTGAATAACGGAACCGCAATATATGTTCCGGATTTCATCATTTATGAAATTAAGCATAAATCAATTCCAAAAATAGTTAATGATTATATTGAAGATAGAAGAAAACCTATTTTAGAATGGCCTCCACATCCGTCACATGGGCTTGTTTTAAGATTAACCGACAAGGTTAAAGCCAATTTTGAAAATCTTCAAAAAAAGAATTACTTTAATGTGGTGGAATATTCGCCGGACGAAATAACCTTCAATACAATCAAATCATTTTTCATGAATTTTAACGATAAGGATAAGTTAAATGAATTTTTGAATTTGAAAAATACCAACATATTATCTCCTTCTGATGAAGACATTATGTTGATATTATTTGCAAAAGACAAACAAATCCCCTTAATATCAAATGATTGGGACATAACATTCTTTTTTGAAGAATTAGCTGATAAAAATTTAGCGCATGAGATAGTTAACTTTAAAGACATTTCCTATCCCAATTGATTTTTATCTGTGTTAATATTTCCCATGCCCAAACACAATATGTAAAAAAAATAGTTCATGGCAAAAATCTCAAAAAGAAGAAACATTCAAGTCAACTGTGGCCTACAATGGCGACAGCCGCTACAGCCAGGTGACAAAGAATGTCAAAATTAAGGTAAAATAGATTCAAAAGGCATCTGCGCCATTATTTTTTTGCATTACCGACAGCTTCAAAGAATAAAACACAATTCAAATATCTGCCTTCACCAGAATGCCCGGTTCAAAAAATCACCGCCATTGCCTTCAATCCAACCGGTTCAACTATAATTTTATAAAACATTAAAGATAAATTATTATAAAAAACATATCCGATGATAAAATGAAGGACAAAATCAGTATCATTCTACCGATATTCAATGTTGGGGACCACCTGAGAGGCGGAATCGACTCCCTCATAAACCAGACGATAGGAAACGAGAACCTGGAAATCATCATGGTCAACGACTGCTCAACTGACGGCTCAGATAAAATCATAGACGAGTACGACGCCGAATATGACTGCTGTGTTGCAATACACCATGAAAAAAATAGCGGTGCGGCATACACTCCGAGAAACACCGGAATCGATGCCTGCACAGGCGACTACATAATGTTTCTTGATCCCGACGACAGATACACCCTGGACGCCGTGGAGACCCTCTACAATACAGTCAAGGCAAACGACGCCCAGATGGCATTCGGCCGGTTCAGGAGAATCTTCGAGTACGGAGGAAAGGTCCAGAAATCCTATTCACCATACAAGGACGACATTGAAAAGGAATATCCAGGCGAGACCTTTGAAACCGAAAACTTCATCAAGGTTCCGGATTTCCTCTGGGACAACGTTGTCGAAAGGCTCCTATACGGAAAGACCCTTGAGGTGACCTATCCGAGGGACAAGCCCCTTGACACAATCAAGGTGGACAACATCGAGCAGGAGCCGGACCTTCTGAAGATGCACCCTTCAATCTGGAGCAAAATCTACAGAAGGGACCTCATCATGGACAACGACATCCGCTTCCAGCCATTCGTTTCAGGAGACGACCTGGCATTCTACATAGAGGCCCTCATACATTCCAGGGGCATAGTCTTTCTAAACAACTTCATGTGCTATGACTACTACATCAGGGACCTGCCGGACGACAAGTCAATCACAAACAACGTCAATGTCCGCCTTCTTGACGAGCTGATGGAGTCATACATCTACAGCAGGCAGTGCACAGAAGGATTTTCAAAGGATGTCCAGAACGCAACCGTCAATCCGCACCTTCTGCACTGGACATACACATGGAAAAACTCCCAGTTCACCGTTGAGGAAAACAAGCTCCTTTTAAGCAAGGTCAACAGGCTCAAGGAGATTCACCGCACTGATTTGAAAACCAAGTGGCTTCTCTCAAGCATGACAACAGCCATCGAAACCAAAATCAAGACCTCACGCAAATAGGCATACGGCACAGGAATGCCTGAAAAGGCCAAATCAAACATCAGTTTCATCAAAAATGCGCTTAAATGATGAAACCGAGTTATTTTTTTATGAATTCAACAGAACAATATACACAATATTATTGGGTTTGAATACAAGATTGACCCATCAAAAAGAAAGATTAAATACATCTAAAACACAAAATATCAACATCAAAACATCATGGAGGGATCAATCATGAATAAGCATACCAAAATTGCAATATGTGTTCTGGCAGTATTCGTCGTGGGCATGACCTTGAGTGTCGCATTTGCAGAACCGGTCAGTGCGAAGAAGTACAAGAACAAGAAAAGCATAACCGTCAAGATAAAGGACGGCAAGAAGACCATCAAGGTAAAATGCAAATACAAAAAAGGATATAAACAGTATTTAGGTTCAAAAAAGAAATACGGAAAGACATATAGCGTATATGTCTGTTATGAAAAAAAGAACGGAATGCAGAACGGCAAGAAGGGCTGGTGGACTTCAGGAAGCAATGATGGCCTGTCTGATTGGGCAAAAATCGACACCAGATACAACAAACACCATCCAGTCACCAAATTGAAGCTGCATTAACCGGGAGATTATTTTATTCCGGTGATAAGCCGGAATAAAAATCACTTGTTTTTCCTCACGGATTTTAACGTTTGCATCAAGCAAAACCATGGGAAATAACGTTTCCGTCCTTGTCCACAACTCTCATATATCCGTCATCATATTTTACGCGCTCATTTCCATCGCCTATCGGCTCGCGTGATACCTCGTGCTCCCTCGGATTCCATCCGTCAGGAGTTATATCATATTCCTGGCGATGTGATGAAGACTGGGAACTGCTTGACTGTGGTTTTACAGCCTCAGTAACCTTTTCCTTAATGCTCAGTTTCTGTGTCGCATTCGTTCCTGTGTAGTTTTCATTTCCGCCATAAGTGACGGTCACGTTATATTTTCCTTTCTTCAAATCCAAATCAAGTTTTGCCTTGCCTTTGGAATTTGTCTTGACGACATCGTCAACCACGACCTTTCCCTTCTTGTCGGTTACTGTGACGTTGACAACTTCCTTTGAAAGCGCAGTTCCGTTCAAATCTTTCAGCTCGACTGACAATTTTCCGCCTTCATACTGCTCCTTATCGCTTGTGATTTTAATTTTGGTTGCCTCTTTTGCATGTGATTGGTTAAACATCATCACACCGACGGCCACCGCAAGAATGACGATTACCACAAGAAGCATTATGATTATGTTTCTGTTTTCCATAGAATATCCTCCATATTTAAGTTGTGTCAATCATATGCATATAGGTTTCGAGCATGGCCAAACATGACCGCTTCGATATGAATATTAATTCAGGTAGATTTATATAACACAAAATCAAAACTATTATCAGAAAAACTTCAAGTTTTTCTAAACCTCTTCGACACCTCAATGTCGGCAAAAATAAATGTTTACTTAATCTTCTACATAATACACATAGGCACGATTAAAACGGATGGCCATGCGGTCTGAACGTTTCATTTCAGGCTGAATTGCATTAATCCTGCTTTTGTAAAGGAAAACACGAAATTTAGGGAATTTTGGGAAAATGTCAGCCGTCATCTGCTCATTTCCCCCCACACATCCCACATTTCTCAAGACATCACTTTAAAAAACACACGATATTAACACAACATTATTGTGTTTGCCAACAAAAACATATAATCATAGATAGATTTAAATATTGTCAAGACATATTTATAATTGGAAAAACTTTTTTTAAGTTTTTCTGCACTTTCATCGACAACTTCATGTCGAATAATATTTTGATTGAATTTATATCAAATATTTTCAATGAACAAATTAAAACGGATTACTGTTCGGTTTAGGCGTTTCATTTTAGGCTGGACGGCATTAATTTGCTTGTTGAAAACAGGGAGAAACACGAAATCAAAAATGTCGGGCCTTTCCAGTGGCCCGACTTACTCATCTTTTAGCCCATTGACTATTTTTTATATCTACATGAGATCTTTTTTGCGAAGTTACACACAACTTACATCCTTTTGGCAACAATTCTATAAAATCCTGCTGATAACCTCAAGGAGAAAAGACAACAAAAAATGACATGCAAATGCTTCACTCAAGATACAATATAACACCAACATGACATAAAAAGTCAGCTCAAATTAATGCGAACTTTTAAAATAATGAAAGAGGATTGACATTGCAAGTAATTTGCGCAAAGGAATATAGATGAAAAAATTAAATAATGAAAGATTTCGCAAATTCCACCTAAGGGCATTGTCATCCCGCCGGAAATGCCTGCCAAAAACACCCCGGCGGAAAATATATTTTTCCGGGATGTTCAGGCATTCGCACCCCCACATGAATATGATTCGGACATGCGAAAAATGACATGAAATCTAAAACTTATATAATAAAAAAAATATAAAATAAATGGGTTATTAAATCCATAGGAGTAATTATATATGAGATGTGTTGGTACAGTTGTACGCGGAATAAGAACACCGATTATCAAAAAGGACGATGATTTGGCCTCCATCGTCGTTGATTCACTGATGGCCGCAAAGGAAAGCGAAGGATTTGAATTCAGGGACAAGGACATTGTTGCAATCACAGAAGCGGTTGTTGGAATTTCAGAAGGAAATTATGTCACCGTGGATGACGTTGCAAAGGACCTCGAGAAAAAGTTCCCGTCCAAAAACATCGGAGTCGTCAATCCGATTTTAAGCAGAAACCGATTTTCAATCATCCTCAAGGGCATTGCAAGGGGAATGGACAAAATCACATTGCTGTCATCATTCCCGTCAGATGAAGTCGGAAACGGAATAATGGATGAAAACATCCTTGACAAAAGCGAATATGACCTTGCAAGCGTCATTTCAGAAGAGGAATACATAAAGACTTTCGGATCATGGATTCACCCCTTCACCGGAATTAACATGGTCGACTTCTACCGTGATTTGATTGAAAGCGAAGACTGTGAAGTCGAATTTGTATTCTCAAACGACATCAGGACAATCCTTGACTACACAAATGATGTCCTGACCTGTGACATCCACACAAGGGAAAAGAGCACAGCATTGCTTAAAGGCGAAGGCGCAAACGTCTACGGACTTTACCAGGTGCTGACAGAACCTGTCGACGGTTCAGGCTGCAATCCTGACTACGGACTTCTGGGTTCAAACAAGGCAACCGAGGAAAAGCTGAAGCTCTTCCCGAAAACCGGTCAGGCAGTGGTTGAAGAGGTCCAGAGAAGGCTTATTGAACTTACCGGAAAGCAGATTGAGGTCATGGTCTACGGTGACGGAGCGTTCAAGGACCCTGTCGGAAAGATCTGGGAACTGGCAGATCCGGTCGTTTCACCAGCACATACCAGTGGACTCGTAGGATATCCTAATGAAATCAAGCTTAAATACGTATCCGACAACAAGTTCGCAGACCTTAAAGGCGATGAGCTTAAAGAGGCAATCGTCGATGAAATCAGGAAAAAGGCTGAAAACCTTATGGGACAGATGATTACCGAAGGAACCACACCTAGAGTATTGACCGATTTGATCGGTTCACTTTGTGACTTGACAAGCGGTTCCGGAGACAAGGGAACACCTGTTGTCTTCATCCAGGGATACTTCGATAATTTAGCAAACGACTAAATTATCCAAACCTTTCTTTTTTTAATTGGATTTGAAATTATAATTTAACTGATTTTTAGTGATGCTTTTGGGTTTAAAATAAGTATATCCGCCCAATCAAGTGATTTTGAAAAAAAAAGAGAAAATGTGAGGATTAGATAATCCTCAAAAATTTTGTGTTTTATCTGTATCTTTTAACATAGCATTTAGCTGTGTTTTTAAGTGTTTTTCCGTTTGCTTTTACCTTGTAGGTAAAGGTTGCTTTGTATTTTTTACCTTTCTTAAGTTTTTTGGTAACTTTTTTAGGTACTTTGAATGTTGCAATTCCTTTTTTGTTGGTTTTTGCCTTGTATGTTTTACCCTTAAATTTCATGTAAACTCTTTTCTTCTTAAGGACTTTTTTGCCTTTGAGTTTAACTTTGATTTTAAGATAATTAGATTTCTTTTTAGCTTTTGTTGTCTTTTTAGCTTTACTTTTAGATTTCTTATTAAGTTTCACTAACTTTTTAAGAGGTTTCACAACAGATTTAACAGTCACTGTATTTTTAGTAGTAAATCCTTTGTATGTTATAGTAATAGTGTGTTTTTTAACTTTTAAACTTAATTTAAGGGTAGCATAACCATTTGCATCTGTTTTAACAGAGTAGGTTTTACCTCCAACATTCATTTTAACAACTTCGCCTGCTCCAACGTAATTGCCGTCGTCACCAACAATTCTAACAGTATATTTGGAATTGTCAGCAAAGAAGATTTTCACGTCCTTATTGCCTGTAATCCTTGCAGCTATATTTAAATTATTCAATTTATATTCGCCAGTTACCGGATTAATAATGACAATAGCATGATTTCCGACAGCCAATTTATTGTTTAATCTCAAGACACCATTGGAATCGGTTTGGACAGTGTATGTGTTTGTATCCACCTTAACGGTTACCTTTTCATTTGCAAGTGGGAATCCTTCTGCATCAAATAATGTTGCGGTGTAATCCAAGCCACTATTATAACCTCTGGTCATGTCAGAAGAAATAATTGAAGCATTGTTCTTGACGACAGCTGACTTATTGACTGAACTGTAATTACCGTCACCGCTGTAGACAACAGTAACAGTATTATTACCCGGTTTTAAGCCTGTAACGTTGACAACTGCACTGCCGTTGGTCACGTTAACGACTTGTATCACTTGGCCATTTACATAGAGAGTTACATTTCCAGTGGCATCCGCAGGTAATCTCACGGTTATTGAAGGTGTGCTGCCAGTTATGTTTTCAAGGTCGATGTCAATAGTTGGTTCGCCTTTAATCACGGTTATTGCACTGGAATTGACTTTGGACTTGTTAGTGTAGTAGGAGTCGCCTTCAAAAGTACCTGTGACACTGTAGGTTCCTAGTTTCAAGTTAGGGACAACAAGGTCTTCAAGACATGATTGTTTGATAGTGTAAACTACTTCCTCGTTTTGATATACAGTGTATGTAATGTTTCCATATGCATTGACAGGAGCAGTTACTCTAATGGTTGCATTTTCACCATAACCAATCACATCGTTTGATAACCTGAAGAATCCATCATCAGATTTATTGACTGTTAAAGTGGCGTTTGCATATGCTTCGGTATAATTTTCACTTTCAAACACATAAGCTTTGATTTCATAAGTGCCTGGCTTGAAGAGTGTACCGTTGAATGTGAATGTTGCTTGGTCTTCAACAGGTAAGGTCACTGATTCATCACCTATGAATACGGTGTAATAATCAGGAGCATTGGCACTTACATCCACTTTAATTTCATTGCCATAGTTAACTTCAACATCACTGACTGTAATGACAGGTGCAATCTTGTGAACTTTCACATGAACGAATGCAGTAGCTGGAAGGTAGTTTTTATCTCCGCTAGATTTTGCAACAATTAAATAATCACCAGCAGCCAATGTGAGATTTTGCAGAGTCTCATTAGTGTAGGTCTTGCCGTTCAATTCAAAGACAACATTGTTAGGTTTATTGGCGAGTATGGTAACATTTAATTTCTCACCATAATTAATGTCTTTAATTGTAACGTTTAATAGCTGTTCTATTTGGTTGACAGTGAATATTTTAGTTATTTTATCAAAAGTGTAGCTGTTTGAATTACTGTCTTCTGCATTCAATACTACAGTATGGTCTCCAGCGCTAGGACGTTTTACATTGTGGGTGAACTTATTGTCAGTTACGTTTACTGAATAAGTTTTGCCGTTAATGACCAAATTAGCAGTGAAGTTGAGGTTTGTACCGATATCGATAGTACCTTCAATTGTTTCATTTTGTCCGTAGTCAATGTCATAAACACTGAAATCAACATTCATTGCATCAAACACAGTATTGGTAATTTTTACATTAGGGTTATCACTATAGATGTTTCTGTAACTGCCTGCGTTATTGTCTGTAAATACACAGTTATCGACAGTTGCATTTATATTTGTTCCAATGTATAATGCACCGTTTTCTGAAAGTGTGTTGGCTGTAAATGTGGATTCAAGAACAGATATGTTTTTGTCATTAATTTTAATAACATTTTCAACAGCATTATCTGTGAATGTACAACCTGAAATAATGGATTGTTTATTATCTATTGTTTGGATCACATCACGATCCATGGTATTGGATGTGAATATTGAATCTTCAATGAGTAGATTGGAATTTCCGCTTGCATGAATAACATTTGCACCTTCAGTGTTATTGATAAATGCAGAATTAATGAGAACATTTCCACAGCCTATAACATCAATGATATTTTCCGCTAATCTGTTTTCAACAAATTCAGTTGATATGATTTTTACTGAATCTGCATTTCTTATTAAAATCATGTTTCCCGGACTGTTTGTGTTGTTCTCAAATGTTGATTCGTTAATAATGACATTGCTTGATTTAAGACTACTATAAACTATAGGAGAGTCAAGAATATTGTCATTAAATCCAGATTCAACAATGGTTAAATTTCCTTTATTGTAGATAACGGCTTTATCTGAACCGCTACTTAAAGTGTTATTGATAAAGGTACATCCATTAACAGTCATGTTACCTTCATTGTAAATGATTGAATCATCAGTATTAAAACCTGTGATTACAATATCTTCTATGGTAACATCGGAAGTTGGATAAATAGTCAAAAAGCCATAATCTGCTGAAGCCGCATCAAAAACAACATCTCCAAGTGGAGTAATAGTTAATTTCTTACCTATAATTGATATTCCGAAATTGCCAGGACCAGTATAATTTCCTTCATTCACATAAATAATGTCTTCATCCGCAGCATCGTTGATAGCTTCACGTAATGAATCGAATTTATGACCGGTACTGTTGACAATGAAATTGCCTTCATATTCACTGACTTTGAATGTGGTTGTGTTCACTGCATCATTATAGTTTTCATCACCTTCACGAACTGCAAATACAGTGTAGTTTCCTTCCCCAACACTTTCCAAGGTTTTTTCACCATAACCATCAGTAATGTTGACAGTTAAAAACTTGTTATTGAATAGAAGGTTGATGATTCCGTCTTTGCTTGCATTGATTTTTAAAACAGGTGCAGCCACTAATGCATCCCTAAGGACAATGTCTTCAACAGTAAGATTGATGTATACATTTGCCTTATGGATGATGAGCCTGTCAATTACTGCTTCACCGTAATAGATGTTGCCGTTGCTGTCATAAATGATTTCATTTAATATGACGTCATAAATGCCTTTTGGCATGACTCCTACATTGTGTTCAAATATGCCTTCTGTAATGTCGACTGTTGCATCAGTATTGTTGACAAATCCAGGCAAGACCAGTTGAAGATCCATGTTGAATTGAGGGTCAAGTGTACCTGTAATTATTACAGGCACGCCGTATTCTCCATCAGGTATGTGCAATATCACATCATAGAAATCAAATACGTTTTCGCTGAATTGAATATCTCCTGCATTGTATATGTTTGCAAATTCATCGGCATAGTTAATTCCAAAGATGGATTCTGTAAGTTTTAAGGTTTTGTTGTTATAAATCGCTCCACCTTTACCGCTTGCGGTATTGGCAATGAATGTTGAATTATTCACAGTAGCAATATTATTGTTGTAAATAGCACCACCGTCAATTTCTGCAAATCCTCCGGTGAATGTTGAATTAAAGACATTTAATTCATTTTCACTGTAAATTGCTCCACCATATCCGTTTGCAGTATTGTCTTCAAATGTGGAGTTTAAAACTTGTAATTTTCCGGTACTGTAAACTGCTCCACCATTTATACCTTCATTTTCTGTGAAAACACTGTTGTTAATGTATAATGAATTTGTGCTGTATATTGCACCGCCATTTCCATAATTAATGTTTTCTGTGAAATTAGAGGAGGTAATGTCTGCAATTCCATTGTTGTATATTACGGAATTAGCATTAATGATATTGCTTGCAAATACAGTTGAATCGACGAATAATCCTCCTTCATTTAAAACAATTGCATTGTTAACTGAATTGTCGGAAAATTCACTGTTTAATATGTTCAATAAACCAGTATTGTATATTATTGCTTCGGTTTCAAAATCAGTGAATATACAGTTTTTAAATATTAAATTACCATTATTTTCAAATGCTGCATTGGTTTTTATGCTTCCATCGGTAAAGTTTATGCCTTCAAACACAACATTGCATCCTTCATTCACTGTAAAGAACCAGTTTGTACTGTTTCCATCGAAAATAACAATACGGTCTCTGAAATTTTTAAGAGTGAAGGATTTGCTGATTTCTATTTCCATATTCTCCTCAATATGGTAATTATGATTTGCATAAATAATGCCATTTTCCACAACTGCATCAATAGCATCGGTTAAGTTTTCATACACTTCATCCTCTGATATGATGAAATTCGCATTAATCATTTCAAATTTATACCCAAAGAGATATGTATTGAAGTTGTGATCATTCATTAGACCTACTGTATAGTTACCTCCCAACACTTCTTCAAAAGTGATGTAGAAATTCTGGGACCCGTTATTATACACTGTGTATAAAGGTGCTTCATCGAAGTACATTAAAACAACTGAATCAAATTGATCTAGGGTAGTACCGTTAATTGTGACTGTCTGGTTGATTTTATCAATAATAAGATTGTATATTTCACCAGTACCATTGAAAACACAATATTTGCTGGTTATTTCTTCAACTTCAGGGCCTGCAAAGTAATTCATTGTACGGTTTCCTTCTTCTCCCTGGAAGTTATCTAAAAAGGTACAGAATCCGAATGTTGCTGTTGATTCTTGTTCTAAATCAGCTTCAATATAGATTGCTCCACCTTCTTCACCTGCAATATTGCCTATAAATGTACAGTTTAATGCAATGAGGGTTGCATCCTGGTCTGAATTCATTGAACCGATACATATTGCTCCACCATAATCTTCAGCAATGTTATTGTAGAAATTACAGTTAGTCATGGTCAAGGTACCTGCAACCAGTTCAATAGCTCCACCTTCAGAGTTGTATCCATTAATTACTGTAATGTTTTCCAGTGTAATTGTAGGACCTTCGGTATTATATGGAACTGGAATAGGAGGTACCGTTTCAATCCATTCCACCTCAGTATCATATGTTAAATGCAGGAAATAATCTTCACCTTCACAGTCAAAGATAACCTCTTCATCTTTATAAGCTCTAATTGTTATTTCCAATTCTCCTTCAATGTCAATGCCACGGAAGTCTTCTCCTTTATAGGTTCCACCTCTAACTGTAATGATACCGCCCATTAGTGAAGCTTCGTCGATTGCATCTGCTAGGGTGTCGAAATATTGTGGTTCATCATCTTCATCCTCTTGGTATATGAAGTTGCCAGTTTCTTCATAGTCATCGAAAATGGAATCTTCATCACCAAGTAGGTCATTGTTTGAGGCAATAAGAAGATCATCATGGGAATTCCAATTGAAATTATTAACGTTTTCGTCATCTACTTCCTCAATTGAGGATTGGCCGAGAACATTGCTGGTAGTGCCAAGTGATAATCCGCCTTTGACATTCAAAGTGGCCTCAGCAGAACCTGATAAGTAGTTTACACGTTCCTGTGAAGTGACCTTGATTGTGTAAGTTCCAGGAGCAAATGTCTTATCCACATCAATGGACTTGCTGCCATTAATCAATGTGATGAGTTTGTAGTCACCAATTTCTATTGTGTAGATTGATGGAACATTTGTTTCAATGTTTACAGTAATGTTTTCGTCAGATCCAACTTCCACATCCGCTACAGATATGGTTGGATTGGCCTTTTTCACTTCAAAATCAATAATGGAATATGTGGATTCGAAAGCTTCGTCATTATATAATGCTACAAGAGTGTATTTTCCTGCATCTAATTTCAATGACTCAAGTTCTTCTTTTGTATAATATACTCCATTCAATTGGTAGGTTATTGTACCAATAGCATTTGCAGGTAGTGTTTCAGTGACTTTTATGGTTTCACCATATGTGATATTGTCAACGGAAACATTCAAATCAAAGCTTGCACTTTTGACTTTGAACATTTTAGTAATGCTGTCCATATGATATGCATTTTCATTGTAATCTACAATACCGTTTAAAACAGCATGATATTTGCCCGGATTCAATATGTCTGTATTATAGGTGAATGCATTGTCTTTGATTTCCACAGTGATGTTTTCACCAGCGACTGTTAAATTAGCTGCAGCATAGATATTAGCACCAATATCCGCTGTACCGCTGATTATTGAGCTTTCACCGTATTTAACATTCAATGCTTTTAATTCAACATTTTTAACATCAAAAATGGTATCATGAGCTACGGTAAATCCATTGCTGTAAATATTTCTGTATTCACCGGTGTTATTTGCAAGAACACAACCGTCAATGAATGCTGTAACTTTAGGAGATGTTGCAATAGCTCCAATTGTTGCTTCGTTGTTCATAATGAGACTGTTGTCAATAAATAACCTGAGCTTTTCATTATTAGGGTTTTTCATTAAAATAACAGAACCCATTTTACCTTTATTGTTGTTGAAAGTACAGGTGTCGATGTTTGCGTTTGAAATTCCGTCAAGGCATATGACTCCACCATTTACATCCTTGTTGGAGTTGCTTTCAAAGTTGGATTTGTCAATATTAAAGGTTACTTCAGCATCGTTTGCATTAACATATATTACTCCACCTTCAAGTTCTGCATCTTCGCCCATCTCATTTTTGATGTCGTTTTTAATGAATTCGGATAATGAGACACTCAGATATATTGAGTTATTTCCGACATATATTGCAGATCCTTTAACAGCAGTATTCTGTTCAAAGTCACATGAAGCAACTGCTGGTTCAATTTGAATTAAGTTTTTGAAGTGCAATGCTCCGCCTTCACGTGCAGTGTTATTAATGAATTTGGAAGATGTGATTGAAACATCACTATAACCTAGTGATGTGACTGCTGCAGTGCTTGCTTTTAAAGGAGCGACGTTGTTTATGAAATTACAGTTCTCAATTTCTAATGATTCCCCGTCACTGAATATAGCTGCTCCACCATTTTCGGCAAATGATGTCTTAGTAATCATATTGTTAGTAAAGTTACATGAATCCACTGTAAGATCTCCATGATTGACTATAGCTCCATAATTGGTGTTTCTGTTGCGGATTCCTTTGAATGTTATTCCGCATATGGTGACTTCAGAGGTTTCCTGAACTATAATGAAATTGCCGTCATGGCCTTGGGCATCAAAGACTGCACCTTCCAATGCAATGAGGTCTAAAGTCTTATTGGATATTACAATTCCGGTTTCACTATAAGTTCCTTTTTTAATGAAAATTGTATCTCCATCATTGGAATTTACGATAGCCTCTTTTAAAGTATCATATTCAGCATTTGTGCTCACTACAACGAAGTTGCTGTAGGTTTTGCTTACTGAAAATGTTGTGAAATTCAATGCAAGAGTGAAGTTCTCATCACTACCGCTCATACCAAGGACTGTATAATTACCTAAATCAAGGCCAGTCAATTGTACACTGCCTTTACCGTCTACAACTTCAACCTGATATTGTGTGTTTCCAATGAAAATTGTGAAAGTTTTATCCCAATTTGCATAAACATTTAAAACAGGTATTTCAGGTATTAACACATCTTTTACTTCAAGTTTCATTATTATTTTAGCTCTTTCAATAAATATTTTTGCATATGGGTAATTATCCAAATAGAATTCGTTTCGATTTATATCGGAGTAATAGTTATGTCCATAGAAATGATCATTACTGTCGGATTGTGTATCACTTCCGGACATATAGATTTCATGTGTTCCTCCGGAAAGTAATCCCATACTCATATTGAATTTATTATCTTCAATTGTAACTACATCCCCAATAATGCCATCATCTAAAAGTCCTGATAAAAGGGTATAGTTGTTATTCAAATTGGATCCCCAATCAAAAATACCATCAAAGATATATTCAACACCATAGACGCTGTCTTTTACATTTATTGTTAAGTTCAAATCAAATTCATTATCTTCTAAATTGATTTTTCTTGTGATTGATTCAGAGTATATGTTTCTGTAAGTGGTTGCAACATTGGTATCGAAAACACACTCAGTCATATTTATGAGACTGTCTGTGAGGTCAGTTATATAAATAGCCCCTCCAATTTCAGCAATATTTCCCATAAATAAAGTGTCATGGACTTCAAGGTTGCTGGCATATATTGCTCCACCTTCACCAGTAGCCACATTAGTGGTAAATTCTGAGCTGGTGACATTTAAAGTTGAGGAGGAATCTGCATTGATTGCTCCACCATTAATGCCTTGATTGGAATCGAAAGTACAATCATATATATTTGCAATAGTGTTTTTGAAAAGTGATTGACCATTTGATTCAAAAGTACATCCATAAAGTCCTAAGTTTGAATTTTCTGCCTTAATAGGAGTTCCCGGTTCATCTTCGGAATTAACAGTGTTGTTAAATATACAATCTTTAATGGTACATTCTGCAGCAGTATTGAATTTTAATGCAGCATCTATAAATTTGCCGATTACAGTTATATCTTCCATGTGAAGTTCCCCATTAGAACCAACAGAGAACAAATAATTTTGAGAATCTGATGAAAAGATGACATCTTCAGCCAATCCAGTAATATCTAATTTAGGGCTGATTGTAACTATTTTATTTACAATATCCACATTAAAATTATTACTTCCAGTCCAAGTTCCTTCTTCAACAGCAATTTCACCAGTTCCACCAAATGGAATAGCGTTTACTGCGTCTTTTAAAGTTTCAAATACTTTAACATCTTCACCCATAGTCAAGACAAAATTAGGTTCTACAATTGTAAAAGTATTTCCAGGATATGAGTATCTTTTTTCCCATCCTTTCATCATGTAAACTGTATAAGTTCCAGCGTCCAAGTTCTCGAAAGTTGCAGGATTGAGATTATCGCAAAGTAACCTATTATACTCTTCACCATTTAAATATAAAACAGTATAGTTTACATCATCTTCAACCTCAGGGGTTATTGTCACTGATTTAGAAGGAGCATCAAGTTTCCAATCAATGGAACCATGTCCTTTAAATCTACAATCATTAAACTCCCAATTTCCAGGTGCGCCCTCGCCGTCTTCATATCCAAAATCGTTTTCTTTGTAACCGTCTTCATCGTTACCCACTTTATTGCCCTCAAAATAACAAGAATTAAGTGTAACACTACCATCATCCTCACAGGAAATGGCTCCACCAGTATCAGCTGCCTTGTTATTTGTGAACACACAATTGTTGGCTATAAATGAACCTCCATCGGACACACTTATGGCTCCACCATAACGGCCTCCCTCATTACCAGTCAGTACACAGTTGTTCAATGTCAATTGTCCTTCGGAAATTTCAATAGCTCCACCATCTTTTGTTGCTTTCCCTTTTGTGAAGGATATGTGATTGAATGTAATTTTACAGTTAGCATTTTCAAACCAAAACAGGTAATTAGTATTACTTCCGTCGAAAATAACCTGTTCACCATCAAATGGTCTTATTGTTATTGTCGCCGCATCTGAAAAATGAATATATATGTCCCCATCAGTTGTAGCGTCACGTTCAGTGTACGTACCGCCTTTAACCAATATTGTTCCTATTTTGGTATCGCTGTCTGCGATTTCATCCATAGCATCACGTAAATCAGTGTGCCATGTACCTGCCTCAACATAGTAAAAACAATCTGTGTCGGCTCTAAGCACATCATCGTTTGAAGCGGAAAGCAATTCTCCTTTTGCACTAGAAGTTGCTTTCACCTCTTTCTGATTTGATACTTCTATTGAAGTATCGCTTTCACTTATTTCTTCAACGTCATTGACACTTTCACTCTGATAAACTGGAGTGGCATTGTCTTCTTGCTCATAAGCAATAGACGTTGTTTCTATATATGTATCGCTGACTTCTCCTAGCGATGTATCATTCGCATCAGCTGCCGAAATTGCACTGGCACTCATGATCATTACAAGGGATATTATCAGCAATATTCCTATCCTTTTTTTCTTCATTTTTAAAATACCTCATATTTTAATAAAGTAATTGAACAGAACGAACGTTCGGTTACTTATATGCTTTTTAAAGAGCATACATCCTTTATTATACTATAATCTTTATTTTTAACTAATATATATGAATTACTATCTTTTGGCGAATGTAAAGTGGAAATTTTTTCTATGAATTTACATTATTGATACGATATTTATATACAAAACTAAAATTATGATTAAAAAAATAAATAAAATTATAATTATTTAAAATAAAATTAAATATATAGAAAAAACACAAATATTGTTCCTTTTATAGTTATATAAAATTTTTGTTGTTTTAATGAACAAAAATATGAGTTTAATTTGTATTTTCCAATATAACAGAACGCTCGTCCCCATATCTATTTTTATCATAACAGAACGTTCGTTCTCTACATCATTTAATAAGTAAAAAATATAAAATATTAAATGATGAACACAAAACAATTAATTTTAGAAACGACTTTAAAATTAATGATTGAAAAGCAAAACTCCATTATTTCAATTAGACAAATCAGTAATGCATCAGGAATTGCTATCGGTGGAATATACCACCATTTTTCAAATAAAGAAGAGATATATAATGAAATTACTGAAAGATATTTTATAAACTATTATAAATTTGATTTTGACAAACTCAGACAGATAAAGGGAAATGCAAAAGAGAAAATCCACAATGTCATGGCTGAAATTTTTAAGCAAAAAGAAACCGGAATCCCAATTGAATCTATTGATGATGAAATAGACTACAGATCCATATTGTTGGTTTTAAGTGGAAATGGATTTGCTTATGAAAATAATGAGGAGCTTAGCCAAAGTATCATAAAAGAATTAAGGGAATTTTTAACTGAAATTATCAAGGAAGGTCAAGAAAATGGGGAAATCCGACAAGACTTCTCAAGCGAAGATATTGCAGAATCATTAATTCTTATGTACATGGGAATTCAATATAGATGGGAAGTAAATTTAATTTATGATATGAGTTCAGTCTTTGAAGATAATTTTAATTTGGAATGGGAAAAGATAAGGTTCAGAGAATAATTAAAACAATGTGGTTAGATGAATACTAAAGAATTGATTCTTGAAAAAACGCTAAAATTGATATTGGAGAAAGGCACAATTGACATTTCAATTAGTGAAATTCGAAATTGTACTGGACTGACAACCGGGGGCATATATTATCATTTTTCAGATAAAAACGACATATTTGAAGAAATTTTACAAAAGTATATGGTGGATTATATTAAAATCGATTTTGATAAAATCCTCCTTGAAGGTTCATCAAAGGACAGAATCCATGATGCATTGTTTTACATTTTATATCATTACATAAACGGTGTGGAAATTGAAAGCATCAACGAAAAAATCAAGTATAATAGCGTAATACTTCTTTTAACCTCAGTGGGATATGCCCATGAAAGAGTTAACCAGATAGTTTCACAAACCGGGAACGATGTTAAAATGTTTTTAACTGACCTTGTCGAAGAGGGCAAAAGGCAAAATGAAATCAGACAGGACTTCTCGACTGAAAACATTGTGGAATCATTGTATATCCTGTATATGGGAATTCAATATTATTGGTTGGTTTTCCCGGATTATGATGTTGATTTGATGTTTGAGAAAAACTTTGATATGACTTGGCAGGCTATCGAATGCCAATGAAACATAGTTATTTTCCATTTTTTTTAAAATAAAGCATTTAATTTAAAAAAAATAGTGTTGAACCTGCTCAAAAAGAGCAAGTCCTGAAAGGATTTTAAGATTTGATGTATTTTTTCAAATCGTCGACCTTGTCGGTTTTCTCCCAAGGAAGGCCTTCGATACCGAAGTGACCGTATTTTGCGGTCTGCTTGTAGGTGGTGTCCCTCAAGCCAAGGGTCTCGATGATTCCGTCCGGGGTGAGCCTGAAGTTGTCGCGCACGATCTGTTCTAATTTAACGTCCCCGATGTCTGCGGCGGTTCCGAAGGTGTCCACCATGACGGATGTAGGTTCGGCAACGCCTATTGCATAGGAGAGCTGAATTTCACATTTTTCGGCAAGTCCGCTTGCAACGATGTTTTTGGCGATGTATCTTGCCATGTAGCATGCGCTTCTGTCCACTTTGGTGCAGTCTTTTCCTGAAAACGCTCCTCCACCGTGGCGTGCGTATCCTCCGTAGGTGTCGACAATGATCTTACGTCCGGTAAGTCCGGCGTCCCCGTGAGGGCCTCCGATTTCGAACTTGCCTGTAGGATTGATGTGCTCTTTTGTATCCTCTGTAATAAGGCCTTCAGGTATGACTGCCTTGAAGAGCTTTTCGCGGATGTCTTTTTTAAGGGTTTCCTGGTCGTCGGAAACTGTCTCGTCATGCTGGGTTGACAGTACAACAGCGTCAAGTGAAACGACGTTTCCATCCTCGTCATAGTTGACTGAAACCTGTGCCTTTCCGTCAGGTCTTAAATAAGGAATTTCTCCGCTTTCCCTCAATTCAGTCAATTTATTGGTAAGCTTACGGGCCAAATCAATCGGATAAGGCATGAGTGATTCTGTCTCGTTTGTTGCAAACCCGAACATCATACCCTGGTCTCCTGCACCGGTTTCCTCATCTCCCCTGTCGACGCCCTGGTTGATGTCCTGGGACTGTGCATGGAGCCTGTTTGAAACGGTACAGCTGTTTCCGTCAAATTCGAGTTCAGGCTTGTCATAGCCGATTTCGATTATTGTATCCCTAATGATCTTTTCAATGTCATCTTCTGATAAGTCAGTATTGGAGGTAATCTCACCGAATACCATACAGAAATCTGTTGTTACGCAAGTTTCACATGCAACATGGGAATTCTTGTCTCCTGCCATGTATGCATCCAATATTGCATCAGATATGATGTCAGCAACCTTGTCAGGGTGTCCCTGTGTCACTGATTCTGATGTGAATGTTCTATGTACTTTACTCATAATATCACGTGAAATAATTTTTTAAACGTTAGGATAGCTCTTAACTTAATTTAAATTTTATGTTATAAAAACGTTTTTTAAATTATAATAATACTATTTTGTACTTCCTATTTAAAAAAACTTTTTAATTGAAAACATGCACCGAAACTTAAATGATTTTGGATGAATTTTATTTTTTTCTAAATTTTTATAACACTGTTATTATCATAATAATTTTTCTGCTGAATTTCAGCTTATTTTTTAATTTAAGATATCATTTTAC
>Ga0310695_10005658_pt1 | contig 21577 bp, 25 predicted proteins | sample RumenRJG_04DNA_FD_203882 | JGI IMG/M metagenome (GOLD analysis project Ga0310695, IMG submission 203882) | Bovine rumen microbial communities from Lethbridge, Alberta, Canada - RJG_04 (v2) (version 2) | ecosystem: Host-associated > Mammals > Digestive system > Stomach > Rumen | place: Canada...
AGTTTAGCAAAAATCGCGCCCTTTTGCGGCTTGCGCGCCGGACGGATTTTCCGTATAATTCAGCCCCGTGAAAAGGAAACGACCGATGCATGCCATAGTCTGCATAAAACAGGTGCCGGATTCCACAAACGTCCGCATAAACCCTGAAACCAACACCCTGATGCGCGAGGGCGTCGAATCGATTTTGAATCCGTTCGACGAATACGCGCTTGAAGAAGGACTGCGCCTGCACGATGCCGGCGCGAGGCTTTCCGTCATTTCAATGGGACCGCCGCAGGCCGCGGCGGTTCTGCGCGAGGCGCTCGCCCGCGGCGCGGACGACGCGTATCTTCTGAGCGACCGCGCTTTCGCCGGCGCCGACACGCTCGCGACAGGCTACGCGCTTTCATGCGCCATCAAAAAAATCGATCCGAACCCCGATTTGATTCTTTTCGGCAAGCAGGCGATCGACGGCGACACCGCGCAGGTGGGGCCCGGTGTCGCCGAAACGCTGGGGCTGCCGCTTCTGGCGTACGTGCGGGATCTTTCGGTTTCCAAAGACGGCGCGTTCACGGCGACGGTGGCGATGGACGACGGCGACGAAGTCGTCGAAGGCCGCCTCCCCGCCGTGATGACCGTGGTAAAAGAGGCGCACACGCCGCGCTTCGCGCCGCTGTCCGGCGCGATCGCCGCCCGGCGCGCGAAAACAACGACATGGTCGGCGAAAGACGTGGAAGCCGACACCGCGCGCTGCGGCCTGAACGGTTCGCCGACGAAAGTCGTGCGCATATTCCCGCCGCCGGTAAAGGGGAATGCCGAAAGGATAGACGCGCGCAAGGATGCGTCCCGCGCGGCGGAAGCGGTAATCGCGAAACTTGCAGAGAAAGGAATCGTCCGCAAATGAGCGCACCTGTCGCAATCGACCCGGCGAAATGCCGCGGCTGCACGAAATGCGTCAAACAGTGCCCGTTCGGGGCGCTGCGCATGAACGGAAAGACCGCGGAAGTCGACGGCGCTTCCTGCCGCGCCTGCTCCGCATGCATAAAAGCATGCCCGTTCGGCGCGATTTCAGAAACAAAGGCGAAGCGCTGGGGCGCGGCGGACATATCCGCCTATTCGGGCGTCTGGGTGTTCGCAGAACAGCACGAAGGGAAAATCCGCGACGTCTCTTTCGAGCTTCTCGCAAAAGGCCGGGAGCTTGCGGACTCGCGCGGATGCGCTCTCTGCGCAATGCTTCTCGGCAGCAAACTCCCGGAAGAAGCAATCCGATCACTGGGGGCGCACGGAGCCGACAAAGTGTACGTGGTCGACGATCCGGCCCTCGCCGGATACGAGGCCAACGCATACGCCGACGCGGCCGGACGGCTGATTCTCAAATACAAGCCGGAGGCCGTTCTCGCCGGAGCGACGGCCGCAGGCCGCTCGTTCCTTCCCAAAGTCGCCGTCCGCGTGGGGGCGGGGCTTACCGCGGACTGCACGGCGCTTGAAATGGCGCCGTCGCCGGACGGCTCCACGAAAATCCTGCACCAGACGCGCCCGGCATTCGGCGGGAACATAATGGCGACAATCTTCACCCCCGACCACAGGCCGCAGATGGCCACGGTGAGGCCGCGCGTGTTCCGCGCCGCGCCCCCCGATCCGTCGCGGAGCGCGGAGACTGTTTTCGAGGCGCTTTCGCTCGCCGCGCCGGCGTTCAAGACCGTCAAGACGATTCCGGCGGGCGACAACGTGGACATAGCCGCGGCGGACATTCTCGTAGTGGGCGGGCGCGGCTTGAAAAAAGCATCGAACTTCGCCATGCTCGAAGAAATCGCTTCGCTCCTCGGCGGAACCGTGGCAGCGTCGCGCGCGGCCGTGGACGCCGGCTGGATTTCCGCGTCGCGCCAGGTGGGGCAGACCGGCAAGACTGTCGCTCCAAGACTCTATCTTTCTTTCGGCGTCTCCGGCGCGATACAGCACCTTGCCGGGATGCGCGGCTCGGACACGATCATCGCGGTAAACTCCGATCCGTCCGCGCCGATATTCGAAACCGCGGACGTGGCGGTCGAAGGCGATTTGTTCGAAATCGCCCCCGCTCTTGCAGAAGCGCTCCGCAAAAGGCAGGCATGAAAATGGAATCGACAGTAAAAGCCATCGAAACAGACGTCCTCGTCATAGGCGCCGGTCCTGCCGGGCTCGGCACCGCGATCGCCCTGATGCGCGGCGCGCCCGAAGGATCCAAGCCGCGCGTCATAGTCCTCGACAAAGGCCGCAATCCGGGATCGCACATCCTCTCCGGCGCGATTGTCGATCCCTCGGGTTTCGACGGACTGCTGACGCAGGAGGAAACCGCCAAACTTCCAGTGGAAGCACGCGTCTCGAAAGAATCGTTCCGCATGATATCCGGCCCCGGACGCTCGATGAAAGTGCCGTGGGTTCCGCCGCTGATGCATTCGCGCGGATACCCGGTCGGATCTCTCACGAAAATCGTCTCGTATCTCGCTTCCATCGCCGAACGCGAAGGAGTCGAGCTGTACACGGGATACGCCGTGACGGAACTTCTCGAAGAGAACGGACGCATCTGCGGCGCGCGCACCGGCGCGAAAGGAATAGGCAAGGACGGCGGCCATAAGGAAAACTACCTTGCGCCGGAGGAAATCCGCGCCAGGGTGACGGTTCTCGCCGAGGGCGGATGCGGCATCCTCACGGAACGTCTCGCGGACGAGAAGGGGCTGCGCGGGAAGCGCTGCCAGACCTACGCGCTTGCGATAAAAGAACTTGTCGAAGTCCCGGCCGGAAAGCAGACCGCCGGCGAAGTGATGCACACTTTCGGCTATCCGCTCACCGACGGAACATACGGCGGCGGATTCGTCTACCACATTTCGGAAACGCAGGTCATGGCGGGCTACGTGTGCGCGTTGGACTACCGCAGACCCGAAATCGATCCGCACCTGCTCTTCCGCAGATTCAAGGAGTCTTCCGCCGTGCGCAGGCATATCGAAGGCGGAAAGACCGTGGCATACGGCGCGAAGACAATCCCCGAAGGCGGATACTACTCCGCACTGCATCCGCACACGCCGGGCTGCGTGATTGTGGGCGACGCCGCGGGACTGCTCGACAGCCTCCGCATCAAAGGCGTGCACATCGCCCTCCAGTCGGCGCAGGCCGCCGCGAAAGCCATACTCGCGGAACTCAAGGACGGCAAGGGCCTTGAAACGTATCCCGGTCTGCTGCACGCCACGCGCGGCTGGAAAGAGATGAAACGCGTCCGCAACGTCCGCGCCGCTTTCCGGCACGGAACTTTCTGCGGCGTCATGGGGGCTGGAATGGCATGGGCGACTTTCGGCCTGTTTCCGTTCTGGCGGCTCGGCGGTTTCGAAAAGCCCGATTCGGAGGAACTCGAACCCCTCAAGCCAGGAGCGCTCGAAAAAGAATCGGCGCGCGGCGTTCCGCAGAACTCGCCGCTTTCTCCGGACAGGCTAACCGGCGTGTTCATGAGCGGAACGCTGCACGATGAAGACCAGCCGTGCCACTTGAAAATCGCCGACGCCGCGAAGTGCGGGGAGTGCCGCGAAAAATACGGCGCGCCGTGTACGCGCTTCTGCCCGGCGGAGGTATACCGTTTCGAAGAAGACAGGCTGCAGATCGACTTCTCCAACTGCCTGCACTGCAAAACGTGCAAAATCAAGTGCCCGTACGGCAATGTGGACTGGACGTTCCCGCAGGGCGGCGACGGTCCGCGCTACACGAGAATGTGATTCAGTCTAGGCCGGGCGCCGCGGCGATGCGCTCGCCGCAGAGGACGCGCGTTTCGAAACCCGCCGCCGAATTGGCGGCGATGTCGCGGTCGAATTCGAGCGCGCCCGCCTCCGCGGCCACGATCACCGTGGATCCGCCGAACTTGAAAAAGCCCTTCTCGCTTCCTTTCGCGACAGGGCCGGGCTTGAACGTCTGCACGATCGTCCCGACCCCGAACGCGCCGACTTCGACCATCCAGAACCTGCCGAACGCCGCTTCGCATTCCGCGATGTGGCGTTCGTTGCGCGCATAGACGTCGGGGCGGCGCAGAAGCGCCACGGGATTCACCGAATCGTAGCGTCCCGGAACGATCCGCGGAGAAGACGCGACTTTGCAGTCGCACGGAAAATGGAAGCGGTGGTAGTCGACAGGCGCCAGCCGCACTACGATTATATCGAAGCGTTCCGGCAGGACTCGGGAAGGATCGCCGGGCGAAAAGACTTCGCGCAGATTCACGGCGGCGCCCTTGAGCGGGAACGGCGCATCTGCGGCGGCGGACGGATAGATCGCCAGCCTGCCGTCCGCGGGGCTTGCAAAACCGTCCCCGAAAGGCCGCGCTCCGGGCTTCAGCCGGCGGGTGAAAAATTCGTTGAACGATGCGTAGTCTTCAAGCGGTTTTTCCGCTTCTTCGGGACGGCAGCCTGGAATTGACGCAAGGTTTGCGATATCCTTCTTCGACTTTGGGGAGTCGTATCTGCGGCCGAGAAACGCCGATACGGCCCGCGAACCGAAAAGCACCGGCCACAGCGTACGGCCGAGCAGCGTCTCGTACGCGAAGCGAAGGGCCTTGTCGCCCATTACCGATTCGACGGTTTTTTCGCCGGTGGCGCGGTCGATGAAGACTACGGGGGGGCTTTTTTTCATACCGTCTTTCTCCCGCGGACTTTGTAACCCGCCGCCGATGCGAGCGATCTGTCGTCGTCGAAATCGGCCCCGGGCGTGGTCAAGAGCGGCCCTGCTATGCCGGCGGACATGCCGGCATATATGCACTTGGCGGCGGTTTCGTCGGACATGTCCCTTCTGCCGCCTGCGAAGCGCAGGGGCGTGGAAGGATTGACAAGGCGCAGAACCGCCACGGAATCCACCACGCGCTCCGGATCGGGCATGCCGCCGTTTCCGAGCGGCGTTCCTTCGATCGGATGCAGCACGTTCACGGGGATGGAATCCGGCGCGATTGCGTTCAGCGCGAAAGCGAATTCCACGAGCTGGGCGTCGGTTTCACCCATGCCTATTATTCCGCCGCAGCATATTTCAAGGCCCATTCCGCGGGCCGCGCGCAACGTCGCGAGTTTCTGTTCCTGCGTGTGCGTGGAACAGAGCGAAGGGAAGAGCGACGGGGCGGTTTCGATGTTGCAGTGGACGCGTTGGAGCCCTGCATCCTTGAGCTTCGCGAGCGCCGTTTCGTCGAGAAGCCCGAAAGAACCGCAAAGCCCCACGTCCGCCGCGGCGCGCATGGCGCGCAGCGCGGCGCAGGCGTTGTCCACGTCTTCCGGCGACAGGGTGCGCCCCGAAGTGACGATCCCGATTCTGTCCGCGCCGTTCGCCTCCGCTTCTTTCGCCGCTTTCACGCAGGCGTCCGCGCCGGACCACCCGTGCGTTTCGCAGCCGGTGTTCCAGTGCGCGGACTGCGCGCACCATTTGCAGTTTTCGGAACAGAGTCCGCAGCGCGCGTTGATTATCGAGCAGAAATCGAATCTTTTTTCCACGAAGCGCAATGTCGCCTCGTGCGCGCGCTCGCGCAGTTCGGCGCGCCGGTGCGGCTGCAAAAGCGCAACCGCCTCTTCACGGTCTACGAGTGGCTGCATTTCTTCCTCCAGTGCGGGGAATCGCCCCGCTCGTTCCACAAAACCGTCCCCCCCGCAGATTCGATCCGGCGCTGTATGCAGGCGCGGCAGTCCGCGGCGTTCTCCCCGATGCAGGGTTTTCCGACATACAGCTTATAGTCGGCGCGGTAGCGCACGGGCGTGACATTCGGCATCACGACGTTCGCCCCGGCGAGGAGTCCGCGTTCTCTACCGTCCGGCGCAAGCGCCTGGAGCGCGGTGGCCGCGGCGATATTTACGTCGTGCAGGTAAAGGCGCGTCGCCGCTATCATGCGCAAGCCGAGATCGAGCCTTTCTGCGGCGATCTGCGCATTCCACGGCGCGGACGCGCCGAGCGGCGTGTCGGGGTGGGGTATGAACGGGCCCATGCCTATCATGTCCGCGTCGATTTGGGCGAAGAATTCGATATCCGCCGCGAGGGAATCGAACGTCTGTCCCGGAAGTCCGCACATGACACCGGTGCCGACCTGGTATCCGCAGCGGGCAAGCGCGCGCAAAGCCTCCACGCGGCGCTCCCAGGAATGGTCGGCCGGGTGGATTTTCGCATACAACGCGGGATCCGACGTTTCAATGCGCAAAAGGTATCTGTGCGCCCCGGCCGCCCGCCAGCGCATGTAGGTTTCTTCGTCCTGTTCGCCGAGGCTCAGCGTAATCCCGAATCCGTCGCCGGCGGCGTCCCGTATCCGTTTCAGGACGTCCTCGACAAACGCCGTTCTCGCCGGGCTTGAAATTTCGCCGGACTGCACGACAACGCTTCCGTAGCCGGCCTTGAATGCGGCGACCGCCTCCGCGACTATTTCGTCCGCGCCCATTTCGTATCTGCGGACCTTTGCATTCCCTTTGCGGATGCCGCAGTACAGGCAGTCTTTGGCGCAGACATTGCCGGCTTCGATAAGTCCGCGTATCGAAACCCCTCTGCCGGACGCGCGCATTCTCACGGCGAGGGCGCGCGCGAAAAGAGCGTCCGCGTCTTCCGCGGAAAGAAGAGCGGCAAGCTCTGCGCGCGTCAGCGCGCGCGGCGAAGCTTCCGCCTTGTCTAAAATGTGGTCGATTTCCATACTGCAGGCCGGCCGTTTCCTTCCCTACGGCGGTTCCGATTATACCATATTTCGGCTCCGGGGGCGCATCTGCGTTTTTCACCTTTGCGCGAATCCATACAGAGAGAGAGGGGAAGTGTTTGAGTGTTTGGGTTTTTGAGTGTTTGGGTTGGTAGGGGCCGACCACCGGGCGGCCCGATCCGGCCGACGCCCGGCGGCACATCGCGCATCCGGCCCGCGCAGCGCGTTTTGATATACTTGCGCGCCGTGAAAACGAAACAGTACTACTACCCGCTTCCCGCGGAACTTATAGCGCAGCATCCTTCCGCGGAGCGCGGAAACGACAGGATGATGGTTCTCGACAAGTCTACGGGTTTCATCGAAAACAAAATGGTCGCCGACCTGCCCGCATATCTTACGGAACGCGATCTTGTCATTGTGAACGACACGAAAGTTTTTCCCGCCCGTCTTCTCGGCCGGTGGAGCGATTCGCCCGGTTCGGTGGAGATCCTGCTGGTGTCTCCCGCTACGGACGCGGACTCTCTCGCCGCAGACTCCCGCGGCGGAGGTGCGCATTCCGTGGCGTGGTCGTGCATGATAGGAAGCGGCAGACCGTCGCGCGCGGGGCAGATTGCGCTGTTCGGACCGCTCGACGAACTGTCCGCCGAACTCGTGGAGCGGCTTGACGGCGGATTGTGGCGGTGCGCGTTCCGCAGCGCCGAGCCTCTTTCCGCGCTGCTCGACAGATTCGGCCGCACACCGGTTCCGCCGTACATCAAACGCGAAGGCACGGAGGCTGAGGAGAAGGAAGACAGAATCAGGTACCAGACGATCTACGCCCGCGAACCCGGCAGCGTGGCCGCGCCCACGGCCGGGCTGCATTTCACGCAGGAGATATTCGCGGCGCTCGATGCGAAAGGCGTGCGGCGCGCAGCGGTCACGCTCCATGTAGGGCCCGGGACGTTCCGTCCCGTGAAAACGGAAAACATCGAAGACCACCACATGGATTTCGAGGCGTTCTCGGTTCCGCCGGAAACGGCGGACGCAATCGCCGAAACCCGCGAACGCGGCGGACGGGTGCTTTGCGTCGGCTCCACCACGGTGCGGACCCTTGAATCCGTCGCGGCCGCGAACGGCGGAAAAGTCGTCCCCGGGCGCGGCGCGTCGGACATATTCATCCGCCCGCCTTTCAAATTCGCGGTGACGGACATGATGCTCACGAATTTCCATCTGCCGCAGTCCACGCTGCTCATGATGGTATCCGCGCTGGCCGGACGCGAAAGAATCCTCTGCGCGTACGCGCTCGCGGTGCGCGCCAAATACCGTTTCTTCTCCTACGGGGACTGCATGCTGATAAAATGAACGCGTAGCCGGGGGAGGGGGTTGCGCGCATACAAACCGACGAGAGATTTCAAACCGGAGAGCAAGACAAATGACCGATGCACACTGCCATGCAGGCGCGCCGGCGCGCGGCATGCGTTTCGTCTGCGCCGCGCGCATGGAGGATTGGGACGGAATCGCACGCGCGGAAAGCGCGGGCGACCTGGCGTTTTTCGGCATCCATCCGTTTTTTGCGGGGGATACAGACCCGGGAGCGGCCGCAGACGCCTTGCGCGGAATCCTCGCCGCCCATCCGCGCGCCGGAGTTGGCGAAATCGGGCTGGACCGCCTGCGCGACCGTTCCGCGGTTCCGGCGCAGATTCCGCTTTTCGAAGCGCAGCTGCGCGTTGCGGCGGAAATGCACCGGCCCGTCGTCATCCACGGCGCAAAGGCCTGGGGGAGGGCGTTCGAAACGGTAAAGCCGTTCACGGACCGCATACCGGCGGTTCTCTTCCACGGATTCTCGCGCGCTGGCGGCCTGGTGGACGGAATCGTGCGTTGCGGCGGATGGTTCGGCGTGGGCCCGGCCATCCTGAACAGACACGCGGTGAACTACCGCGAGCTCGTGCGCTCGCTGCCCCGTGAAAGAATTCTCGCGGAAACCGATTCCGACGGAGATCCCGAAATCCCGCCGATAGAAAATGTCGTTGCCGGAATCGCAGACGTGTTCGGAAAACCCGCCGGCGAGACCGGAGCGCTTTTAGAGGAAAACGCAAGACGCTTCACGGCGCTCTGCGGGGGAGGGCTGCGCGAACCGGACGCGTCCGCCCGCGCAGGCAGGACGGAAGGAGGAGGGGAATGACGCTGCAGCAGCTCAAATACGCCGACGCGGTGGCGCAATGCGGTTCAATAGGGAAAGCGGCCAAAAAAGTTTTCGCCACGCAGCCGACGCTGACGGAGGCGATTCGCGCCCTTGAAGAAGAATTGCGCATCGCCATATTCACGCGTTCGTCGAAAGGGGTTTCGGCCACGCGCGAGGGGGAGGAGTTTCTTTCCTACGCGCGCCAGATTCTCGACGACGTTTCACGCATAACTTCAAAATACACGGGCAAGGCGGTGCGCGCGCCGCAGTTCGCGGTTTCCTGCCAGCATTTCGCATTCGCGGCCGAGGCGTTCATGAAAGTCGTCGCGGAAAACGGGGCGGACGCGTACGATTTCACTCTTCGCGAAACGGTGACGAGCGAAATCATATCCGATGTCGCATGCCGGCGCAGCGAGATCGGAATCCTCTATCTTTCGAAGCGCAACGAAAAGCCGCTCGGCAAGATATTGAAAAAAGAAGACCTTCTGTTTGAAGAGCTTTTCACCGCGAAACCGCACGTGTTTCTTTCAAAACACCACCCGCTCGCGAAAAAGAAATCGATCAGGCCGGAGGAGCTCGACAGATACCCGTATCTCTCCTACGAGCAAGGCGCGGAAAACGCGCTGTATTTCTCGGAGGAAGTCATGCCGCCCATCGACCGCAAAAAGAACATCCGGGTGCGGGACCGCGCCACGATGACAAAACTCGTCCTGGGGCTGGACGGCTACACAGTCTCGTCCGGAGCGAACTCGAACGCCTACGCAAGCGAAATAACCGCAATCCCGCTGAAGCTCGACGATACGATCCGCGTGGGATTCGTGCGGCGTGCAGGCATCCAGCTTTCGCGCCCGGCGGCGATGTTCGCCGAAGAAGTGCGCAGACTGATACGCCCGTAACGCCGGCGGCACGATGGAACAATTGGGAACTGCCGACATTGGAATTGCCGACACTTCCACATCCTGACCGCCGTCTTGTCCACCGTAGCCTTGGCGAAAGTGGAAGCCTTGGGGAAGGAGGTCGGCAACAATTCTGCAAGGTTTGAGTTGGCGGTGTGCGGGGGTGTGGGTTTTGGTATAATTTTGCCCGAGAGGCAAGACCAAGTGAGCGCAAACGAAAACCAGATAGTCGTCTATCAGCCGAACGAGACCGTTCGGTTAGACGTGCGTGTGAAACGCGGGATAGGAGAAAGAGAGGCAGCATGAGACAGGTAATGCAGAAAAGCGCTTCGGGTGACGAATTCGGAGCGGTGCTGGAAATAATCAAGGCGCACCGCGCAAACGCACTTGTCTCTGTCAATGTTGAGCATCTGTTGACGAATTGGGAGATTGGCGGATATTTGTCCGCCAAGATAAAGCGTGACGGCTAGGGGAAGTCAACGATTGACGGCCTCGTCGACTACATCCACACTCATGCGCCCAATGAGCGGGGGTATGGACGAAGCAGTCTATACAGCATGGTTGCAGTGTACGAGAAGTTCACATCGCCGGAATTTTCCGCATTGATTGCAAAATACGGTAAACAAATCGAGCAGACACCGTCTCATCAAATGGCTGACCGCGGAATTGTCCAGTCGGCAACTGGACAATTGACAGATGCCGGAATTGTCCAGATGCCGTCTGGACAAATGGCGATTCCGCAGGTTTTGCTGTTGACCACGTTCAGCAATCTGGTGGAGTATGCGCTTTCGCGGTCGATGAGCCCCGCAATGGTGGCGGAGTACAAGCGGTTGATGATTCCAAAGGATGTTTTGCAGGAGACATACGACCGCTATATCGGAATGCGAGAAGAGAAAGGCGGCGGGAAATGAATTCTATCGCAGTGGACGCGGGCCGCCTCACCTTCGCCGCGGCGAAGATGGGTGCCGAGATCATCCCCGGACTTCTCGATTCAATCCGCAAGGCGACGTCAGAACATCGGGAATACGGCAAAGGCAAACAGGCGTCGGGCGCAGGGGCGTAGAATATGGTATAATTTACACCGTTGAATCCCCAAGGCGTGAGAAGGAATTGACTTGAATCCATAGATAAACACATTGAATTTTAGCGAACTGCTGAACGACGCCTCACCGGAAATACTACCACACGTTTCCAACGTCGTATGCAACGGAAAATTTAATTATGGATGTAGTCGAAAACCAGATTGTCGTCTATCAGCCGAACGAGACCGTTCGGTTAGACGTGCGTCTTGAAAACGAGACCGTGTGGCTGACGCAAGCACAGTTGTGCGACTTGTTTGGGGTTGTGAAGTCGAATATCTCATACCACCTCAAGAACATTTTCGGGACGCATGAACTTGACTATGGGGCAACTGTTCAAAAAATTCGAACAGTTCGAACAGAAGCCGGTCGTACTGTATCTCGAGACATTGAATACTTCAATCTTGATGTGATAATTTCGTTGGGATATCGCATCAATTCAAGGTTGGGCATTCAATTTCGGCAATGGGCCACCCGTGTTCTGAAGGAATATCTTTTGCACGGCCAAGTGGTAAATCAGCGTCTTGCTCTGCTTGAAGACAAGGTTGACCGCCGCCTTGCCAAGCATGATGACCGCCTCGCCACCCTTGAACAGAAGGTCGATTTCTTCGTGCAGACCAAGGAGCCGCCGTTGCAGAGCATCTTCTACCAGAACAAGTTCTGGGACGCGAAGTCGCTCTTGATCAAGTTCATCCGCCGTGCGAAGGAGGCGCTGATCGTGATCGACGCCTATCCCGGCGTGGCGACCTTGGACATGCTCGCGAAGCGCGGGCGTGGCGTGAAGATCGAGCTGGTGACGCACTCCAACGGTGAGTTGGAGGAAACGGACTTCGAGGCGTTCGGAGCGCAATGCGGCAAGTTCACGAAGACCATCTGCGGCATCTGCCACGACCGCTTCATCATCGTCGATCATAAGGAAATCTTCTGGACTGGAGCGTCGCTCAAGGATGCTGGGCGACTCACCTTCGCCGCGGCGAAGATGGGGGCGGAGGTCATCCCCGGGCTTCTCGAATCAATCCGTAAGGCGACCTCAGAACGTCGGGAATACGGCAACGGCAAGAAGGCGGCCAGTGAGGTAGGTATAAAGGCATAAAGGAGTAATTCGAATGACGACTTATGAGAAATGGACTTTAGTAGGGCTATGGCTTGGTTCTGTTGGAACTGTAGGAGCTGTCGTATATGCACTATTTGGTGCTGCAATGCGCCGTTGGTTTAATAAACCTAAATTAGAATTGGACATTTCTAATAAATTTCCTTTCTGCGTCAAAGTAAAAAGGGGGAATGCTTCTGCATCTAATTCAGATTTGGATGTTGTTGAAATATGTGCGTCACTCATTAACACTAAGAAATATTGCGCACAACACAGTAGGGTTATGTGTACTGGAATATATGTGTTGGAAGCTAATGACAAAACGTTTTGTCCATTAATTCCATTGCGGCCTCGGCAATTTCAATGGGTGGATGTGTCAGCAGAGAGAGTTAAAAGTGAGATAGATATTGCTCAATCCGTCGTGCACTTTGTGAAGATAGCCGAGATTTCAAAACCTCAAAATGAAATGGCTGTCAATGGGCAACGTTCGGGTGTGGTCAAACCGGCATCAATAACAATAGCGGTTCCTAATCCTAATAATCCAAGTAGTAGCTACATACGCATTCCACCAGAGCATAAAAGTGTTTTAATACAGATGCAAGTATCATGTTCTGGAAATTCGCCGATCTGTCATAATATCCGCATTGATTGGAAAGGATCGTCTGTTGGTGAATTCGAACAGCCAGGGAAGTTGAAGATTGACAGAATCGGTGATGATGAAGCAAGAAATTTAATTACTGAACCCACAAGGAGGTAATTCTCATGTTGTGCATGATTTCTTACGATCTTAGGATGCCAGGGCGCGATTACTCAGCATTGTATGCGGCCATAAAAGGTTGTGGCGCTTGGTGGCATTACCTGGAGTCAACGTGGATTGTTAAAACAACGCAAACGATTAGCGATGTTGCGGCTTTGTTACGTAGCACAATAGATCAGAATGACTCAATTATCGTTGTTGATATTACTGGAAAAACAAGAGATGGGTGGTTGCCGCAGAAAGCTTGGGATTGGATACGGGATAATAATAGTTGATTTTATGTGAGTTATGAAGATCGACGTGACAACAACAGATTTGGTGGTTGGGTCCTCGTATGTTGAGGATGGCAAGGAACTCAATGTGCTTGTCTCGCCGCCAGTCTCTCCAGACGAAAAGCCCGGCAATCCCGAACCGCGTTGGACTGTGATTGCCGATCCTGTCACGCGGGAGATAATAAGGGTTGAGTTCTGCGTGGCAACCGACGAGGGGTTTGAGTATCCTCAATACACACCGACCAACGAACAGATGGCATTGTTCAGAAAGTTCACAAAGGAGTGCGAATGAAGAAGCAAAAAGTAGAATCGAAAAAAACAACTTCCAAGCGCAAGTCCCCCGCGGCGAAGAAGCTAGCTTGTGTGGATTTGTTCAGCGGTTGCGGTGGGATGTCTCTTGACTTCACGAAGTCACATTTGCGCTGTGGCGTGGGTTCCAATCGGTAGTTGGATAAATGAATAGGAGGATGAAGTAATGACGAAACAAGAATTGGCTGAAAAGCTTGCAGAAATCTATACCAATAGCGGGACGATTGTTACCGCTTCGCTGGGCGTTTTTACGTTCACTTATGGCGAATACGCTGTGGATAAGTTTACGCCGACAGAATTGATAGAAGCAGCGCACACTATCAATCCAGAGGTGAAAACAAGGTACAGTGCGGAACTGAATGCCGCATTTGCAATGTATCGATATTTTAAGAGTCATCCTAACCTTTTTGCATTGGGGAGAGCGGCTTTAACAAGCGGTAAAAAAATAAAAGGTCTATCTCACCAACTCATTACCTACGGTGCGCCGGGGACGGGGAAAAGTCATGGCATTGAGGAAGTCGTGAAAACGTATGCAGACACGGTGCGCACTACATTTCATCCAGACAGCGATTATGCTACATTCGTAGGTTGCTATAAGCCTACCATGGAGCGAGTGAAGAAAACATATGTCCTTGAGGGGAAAGAAGCGGATGTTAAGGATGATGGAGGTAATCCCGTTTTCGAGGACAGGATCGTCTATTCATACGTGCCGCAGGCATTTACCAAGGCGTATGTGCGGGCATGGAGAAAGATGATCCCTGGCGCAGACGAAAAGGTTGCGCCGCAGTTCCTCGTCATCGAGGAAATCAATCGCGGCAACTGCGCGCAGATTTTCGGCGATTTGTTCCAGCTCCTTGACCGTGACGGCGCAGGATACTCGAAGTACGCTATTGAAGCAGACAGCGACCTTTCCAAGCACGTCGCCAAGGAACTTGCCGGCATTTCAAGCGGCATACCATCCGAGATTTGCAGCGGCAAGATTCTCAAACTGCCGCCGAATCTTTACATCTGGGCGACGATGAACACGAGCGACCAGTCGTTGTTCCCGATGGATAGCGCGTTCAAGCGTCGCTGGGAATGGGAATACATTCCGATAAAGGATGCAGGGAAAGACTGGAAGATTGTTGCCGACGGCGAAGAGTTCAAATGGTGGGACTTCATCAAGGTCATCAACAAGTATATTCTCGATACGCTCAAAAACGAGGACAAGCAGCTCGGCTACTTCTTCGCCCGTCCTGACGACGATTCCAGCGATAAAATAGTGGCTTCAAAGTTCGTCAACAAGGTGCTGTTCTACCTCTACAACGATGTGTTCAAGGATTACGACCTGCCGAAGGGATTTGCAAAGCAGGGTGGCGGAAAATTCTCCTTTGGAGACTTCTTCCTTGCGGACGGCAAGCCGAACGAACCCGCCGTAAAGGAACTGTTGACCGGACTGCTGAAGCCGGAGGCATGACATCATGGGAAACAGCCTGAAAGACGAAATCCAGTCGGGAGAGTCGCCGACGCTTGAATTCAAGCGCGATATCCCAGACCAGGCGCTCAAGTACCTGAAGACGGTAAGCGCATTCGCGAATTGTTCCGGCGGGCGAATCGTATTTGGCGTGGATTCCGACTTGAGCATTTGCGGCATGGATGAGCCATTCGCCGCGCGCGACAAGATTGCGGATTCTATTGCGAACGGAATCGAGCCGACGGTTGTCCCGGACATCAGTTTCCAGACCGTCGATGGAAAGACTCTGATTGTCGTTGAAATCGCGCAGGGGCCGAGATGCCCGTATTGGGTGAAGAACCTTGGCAGGGAGTCTGGCTGCTTCATCCGCTATGATGCGACAACACGGGTGGCGGACGCAGATGTATTGCGCGAGTTGACATACGACGGAAGTGAAAGCGGATTCGACATGGCGCAATGCCGGCTTCTGGAGCTGACGCCGCGCAAGATTTCCCAGCTATGCAGACGCATGAGGGCGAAAGCCGTGTCGTTTTGCGAGAACGCCGCGCAGAGGCGGGCTGTGCATCCAGTCACCGAGGACAAACTTGAAGAGTGGGGTGTATTGACACGGCGGAACGGCAAACTTGCCGCGACAAACGCCTTTGCGCTTCTTTCAGGCGACAAGGCGCTTGGCACGGTCGTGAAATGCGGGGTGTTCAGAGGCGTTGAACACCGGATACTGCTGGACAGCCGCGAGTTCGGCGGTCATGTCCAGGACCAGATAGACGCCGTTCATGAATGGCTGCTTTCAAAGATAAACATGGCGGCGGTCATCAAGGGCGTTTATCGTCATGACGTTTACGAGTTCCCTGAAAACGCTCTGCGGGAACTTGTGACCAATGCCGTGATGCATCGTAACTACGCCGTCTATGGCAGCGACATACAGGTTGCCCTTTACGATGACCGGCTTGAAATCATATCTCCCGGCGGATTGCCGAGAGGCATGACGATCCAGCGTATGATGTCCGGTTGCTCGCGTTGCCGCAACAAGGCGATAGCAGAGGCTTTTGCCTATATGCATGTGGCTGAGAAGTGGGGGCTGGGCATTCCGAATGCCATGCATGAGTTCGTTGAGCGCGGCCTGATGAAACCGGAATATACGGACTGGGGCAATGCCGTAAAGGTGACGGTGCGAAGGATTCAGAAAAAACTTGATGGCGGGACAGAAAGACCCGATGACAGAAACGGGATTGACACAGTAAATGTCACAGTAAATGACACGGTAAATGTCACAGTAAATTGCGGAGCCCCGGCATTGCTTGAATTGATAAAGAAGAATCCGGGAAATAAAGTGGACTACTATGCCAGGCAGCTTGGGAAAACGAAAAGGACAGTTATGCGCTATCTTTCCTCCATGCCGGAACAAGTTGAGTTTCGCGGTGCGCCGAAGACCGGCGGGTATTACTGCAAGTAAGAAAGTCGTTGCGCCATGAAGATTCTCATCGAGGGATGCTCGTATTCTCCGGAGGTTGTCAAGAACGTCCTGCCGGAGAAGAGGCTTCTGCTCACTGATGAGAAAGTGACCATTGAGAATGTCGGCTACTTCCGCAATCCGGAATGCGATGATTTCGTCTTCTTTCTGCCGAAGGTCCTTCTTGAGAAAGTCGATGGCGTCGACGGCGACCGCATGTTTGCCGTCAAGGGCGATCCGGTGCTGTCGCGCGGTTTCGCTCCAGAGGAGATAATCGATCCGGAGGCGGAGATGCCGGACGGACGAAGACTCACCGACGAACAGAAATCATTCCTGTATGAATTCGCGGTGTGGATCTACCGGGCCATTGCAAAGTTCAAGGACAAGCACAAAGACTCGAAGGCCGTCTGGGAGCAGAGGGAAAAACAATCAGGTGCGTTCAAGCGTCAATACGTCACGAATACGCTTTTGGACGTGATTCTTGCCCTGCGCAGGTTCCACAGGGACAATCGGGATTATTTTCTCTTCAAGATCAAGGAAAAGCACTCTGGCGCGAACAAGATAAACTGGACGCGCACCATTGCAAAGTCGCAGGCGATTATCCAGAAAGGTCGCCCTCTCTACCTCGACCCGCGCAGCAAAAAGCGGGCAATTGACTTTGATGAAGAACTACTTGTCATATTCTATTCAATCCTCAACTATGTCAAAGTTCGTTTTGGATTCTCCGTGCAGCTCAACATGGGATACGAACTCATAACGGGAGAAAAGTTCGAGCGCTATCTTGGGGGATATGGAACATCGCGTCTGAAGGCAATAAAGTACAAGTACTTCTCCGATCGCGACTTGACCCTCTGGCAGCTATGCTTTGCGTTCTTCGACAAGGCGCACAAGGCAAATGTGGTGTCGAGCGACGAGGAGTATCTGCTGGCAAAGAACTTTGAAATTGTCTTTGAGTCGATGATCGACGACCTTGTGGGCGACGAGACGATTGCCGGCCTGCACGAGTTGTCCGATGGCAAGGAGATAGACCACCTCTATTTCGATGAGAGCCTTACGCGGCGGAGCGCAAATGGCGAAAAGACGTTTTACATAGCCGACAGCAAATACTACAAGCGGGGGAATGGTCTTGGCGTAGAGAGTGTAGCAAAGCAGTTTACCTACGCGCGGAATCTTCTGCAGCTTGATCTTGACCTGTTCCTTAGCGGTGATGATGCTTCCGACAGGGTCAAGCGCCGTCGTTTGGCATTGGATAAAGTAGGGAAGATGCGCGACGAAACCACTGAGGGATACGATGTAATCCCCAACTTCTTCATTAGCGCAACTGTGCCTGAAGACTTGAAGTACGATGATGACCGCCTGGCTCTTCATGGCGGCACAAGAGAATATCGCAACATTCATTTCGAGAATCGGCTCTTCGACCGTGACACGCTCGTCCTTTCGCACTACGATGTCAACTTTCTCTATGTGATCAAGCTTTACGCGCAAAATGATTCGGGCTTGAGTGAAGAATGGCGTGAGAAAGTACGTGCTGAATTCAAGAAGCACATTCGCGGGTTGTTGAAGGAACGCTTCTTGTTCTTTGCAATGATGCCATACGATGAACTTTCTGATGAGGACGCGTCACGTTTCCTGAGAGAGAATTTCCGGTCCGCATTGGGCAAGGTTTATTCGCCATATCCAAAGGTGAACGGCAAAACGGTCTATTCGCTCGCCCTTGAGAATCCCGAGAAGATGGTCAAAGATGATTCTCTTTCCGATGAAGGATTCGAGAATCGCAAGACTCGTGTTGCGCATGAAAACGAAGCCGTGAAAAATCTGCTCAAGACGGCATTTTATATCATCCCTTGCGAACTTGGGGAAAATCCGTCTGATGCGCTCCAGAAAGAAGCCAAAGCACATCCTATGCCCGGCGCAAAGGCCGCGGGCGTCTCGGAAAGTGTCATTGTGGCTGCCGGCTATGCCAAGGGGTATATCGATGCTGTCCGCAAACGCGGAATATGTCCTTGGGATGCCTCTTCTTGCAAGAATCCTTTCGCTGTACAAATGTTTGTGTTCCCGCATACCAATCAAGCAGATGTTTTCTCGGTCGATAACGAGTTGGGAGTCAAGGGGCCGATGCCTCCAGAGAAATTGAAATCCGACTTCCCCGAGTTCGAATTAATCGAACTGCCATTCCCGGCATATTATGTATGGGTGGTCAATTTGCCAAAAGAGCCAGAGGAGGGTGCGTGATGCCAGTTGTCAACGCCTTTGCCATTGCCGACGGCGGGCGGAGGGTAATCGGCACAAGGGAGAGTGCGGACGGTTCGGTAAATATTTGCGGAGGGAGGATGAACGCTGAAGAGCTTGAAAAGGTTGTCGCGAGGCATGAGATGCGGTGCCTTGAGTTGAAGGAATCCTTCAACGTCGAGTGCATCAAGACGGCTTGCGCGTTTTTCATAAGAAGACAAGGAGTGAATGATGGCTAAAGAGGAAAGCAATATCCATCTGCCGGGGCGGTTTGCCGTGTATGGGACAGCCGGCGGGAAGCCGGCTGTCGTGGCTCGTTTTGAAGACAATGACGTATGGCTGACGCAAAAGCAGCTTGCCGACCTGTTTAATACGACAAAACAACTTGTGAGCCATCATATACGGCAGATTATGGATAGCGGCGAGTTGGATAGGAATCGAACTGTCAAAAAATATTTGACAGTTCAAACCGAGGGAACACGTTCAATCGGGTCGCTGCTCTCGATGGCAAGTTGAAGCGATTGCGTGCAAAGTTGATCACAGGCAAGGGAAAAGTTTCGCATGAAGATGCGATGGAAAAGGCGGAACGTGAATTTACCATCTATCGTCAGCGTGAGATGCGACAGTTGAAGTCGGACTTTGACAAGGCGGTAAGGGGATATCTCGGCGGGCCAACGGATTCAAAATGAAATCTTAATATGAAGCGTGACGAATCTAAGAATGTCAAGATTGTTTCTGGTGGTCAGACGGGGGTGGATCGCGGCGCATTGGAGGCGTTGAAGATCGAGTTCCGTCAGACGCCATACGGCCTGGTGACGAGGAGGCAAAGGGGATGAACGAGGCAATGACAGACATGACACCGGAGGGCGAGCGTCCACGCGAGCCGCAATGCATGGAACGCGAACCGAAATGGGAGGGCGAGCGTCCGCGCGAACCGTTTCCTGTCCGCCATCATCCGTCAAAGAATTCCGTCCGCACAATCGGCTTCCGTTCGACGATATTGTTTGTGACCCTATGCACGGAGGGACGCATGCCGATCCTTGCGAATCATGACATGGTGTCATTAATCGTTTCAGCGTGGTTGGCTGCCGACAAGTGGATTGTAGGGCAATATGTGATAATGCCCGATCATATCCATTTCTTCTGTTCGCCTGCGACAGATCCGCCATACGATTTCCAAAAATGGATAATATATTGGAAACGATTGACGACGCAGATTGCGGCTCGCGCGGACGCTCGCCCTCCCAGGTTGTGGCAAAGCGGATGTTGGGATACGCAAATTCGGACGGGAAGCCAATACAAAGAAAAATGGGAATATGTTCGCAACAACCCCGTCCGCAAGGGGTTTGTCGTTCATGCGGATGATTGGCCGTATCAGGGGCGGATGAATGTCCTTGAATGGCATGAAATGATATGATTATGGTTTGTCCTGAAAAAGGCTACAAGGAGTTCGGGACATTCGGCGAGAATGTGAAATATGAATACTATGCGCCGCCCAAACTGCCAGACGCAAAATACTTGGATGTCTATATGGAAATCTACAAGGACAGATTTGTTTCGATAAAGAGCATGGCGCTTTCGCTGGATATTACGGAGGCTTCTGTTCGCAAGGCTATTGCATTTGCACGAAGGAACTATGGACTTGTGCATGCCCGCAAAGGCAACAGGTGGTATTGGTATCGAAAAGCCATTATGGAGGTGGAGAAGTGCAATTAACGAGATATCATGGCAAGCGGCACAATGTCATCTACTATGCGTTGGGAATGATTCTTGCCGTTGGGTTTCGGGTTCGAGGCGTTCGCGGGACGCAGTTCCGGCAGTGGGCGAATGCGCATTTGAGCGAGTATCTTGTAAAGGGGTTCACGATTGACGATGCACGGCTCAAGAATCCCGATGGCCGCCCCGACTATTTCGATGAACTGCTTACCCGCATCCGCGACATCCGTTCAAGCGAGCGCAACTTCTATCAGCAGGTTACCGACGTGTATGCAACGGCGACAGACTACGATCCGCGTGCCGATATCACACGTGAGTTCTTTGCCACCGTGCAGAACAAGATGCACTATGCCGTTCATGAGCATACGGCGGCGGAGGTTGTTTACGAACGCGTGGACAGCGACAAGCCGAATGTCGGGATGCTGACGTTCAAAGGTGATTACGTAACGCGCGACGATGTGCGCATTGCGAAGAACTACCTGACGGGAAACAAACTTTCCATACTGAATCTTCCAGTCTCGCAATTCCCGGACTTTGCCGGGGAACCGGCCAAGTGCGGGCGGGCGTATGGCCGAGCCTCAGCCGCCGGCTTGAAATATACAGCCGGACCAATAGGAATATCCTATCGCATATAGCCGTAAATTCCGATTACCCTTTCACTGCTCCAAGGTGCTACACTTTCCGCCGTCGCCGACAAAAGGAGGAAGACGGACATGGAAAAGAAAAACTACCGCATCGAAACGCTCGCCGTCCACGCAGGGCAGGACGCGCACGGAGACCCGGCAACGCTCGCGAGGGCAGTGCCGGTGTACAGGACAACGGCATACAACTTCCGCAACTCGAAGCACGGGGCGGATCTCTTCGCCTTGAAGGAACTCGGAAACATCTACGCCCGGCTGATGAACCCCACAAACGACGTTCTCGCCAGACGCATCGCGGCGCTCGAAGGCGGTGCGGCGGCGCAGACGCTCTCGTCCGGCACGGCGGCGATTTTCTTCACAATTGCGAACATCGCCCGCGCCGGCGACGAAATCGTCGCGGCCTCGAATCTCTACGGCGGCACGTTCAGCCAGTTCGACGCAATCCTGCCGAACGCCGGCATAAAGGCGAACTTCACGCCAGTCAACGACTTTGGGGCCGTCGAGGCCGCGATCAACGGGAAGACTAGGCTTCTCTTTATCGAGGCGGTCGGCAACCCCGCACTTGAAATCGCGGACATCGAAAAGTACGCGGAAATCGCGCACAGGCACCGGCTCCCGCTCGTGGTCGACGCCACATTCACGCCGCCGCCGCTTTTGAGGGCATTGGACCACGGCGCGGACTTCGTAATCCATTCGCTCTCGAAATGGATCGGCGGCCACGGCGCCGGGATAGGCGGGGTTGTCGTGGAGAAAGGCGGCTTCGACTGGTCGGATCCCAAGTTCGCGCTCTACAACGAACCCGACCCGGGATACCACGGGCTCCGCTTTGCGCACGACCTGCCGGAGCCGCTCAAGCCGATCGCGTTTTCGATCAGGCTTCTCACCGT
>Ga0310695_10005660_pt1 | contig 21572 bp, 20 predicted proteins | sample RumenRJG_04DNA_FD_203882 | JGI IMG/M metagenome (GOLD analysis project Ga0310695, IMG submission 203882) | Bovine rumen microbial communities from Lethbridge, Alberta, Canada - RJG_04 (v2) (version 2) | ecosystem: Host-associated > Mammals > Digestive system > Stomach > Rumen | place: Canada...
AATATGGGAGAGCAATACTTCAAAGGCGTGTTGGCCGGTTATCTTGGGGCGAACTTTATGTGTGGCCCTATAACCGAATGGCAGATAGATATCATCAAAGAAAACATTTCGCATTATTGTGAAGCGATGATAGACCATTCCCTGCTCTCATATCAAGAGAAAGAAGACCAAAAGCGCCAAATGAAACAAAGCCTGGAAGTGTATATTCAGGGGGTGAAGGATGAGATGAGAGCAGAGGGGAAACTTCAACGATGACGATTCTTTCTCGAACACAAATCGCACAGATTAAACAAATCTTTCAGATTTATGAATGCATTTGATAGTATAGTTGCTAAGAAACCCCGTGAAAACGCTGGCGCAATGGCAGGCAACAGATTTGCCTACCAGCTTGACTGGGGTTTAAAGCGCCTCCTTGAATTAGAGGAGGAGGGCAAACCATATACTGTAATATTCGATTATCAAGATGATATTCTGGTTTTAGATTCTGACGAAGATCCGCAATATATAGACTTCTACCAAGTAAAGACTAATACTGCTGCTGCTGGGTGGAGAAAGAACGACCTTTACACAGTAGCAAAGAAGAAAAAGAAGGAGACTGCAGAACCGGTTTTATTTGACGAAGTAGATGATGACGAAGTTGAAGAGGATGAAAAATACTCCAAACTAGCAAAGTTGCTGATTCATTCTTTGGATTTTCCGACAGTAGCTAGGGATTTCTTCTTTGTAACCAATGCAAACCTTGGTACGACACTTATCAAGGGTAGTCGACAAAGCAAGGCTAAAGAACTGAATTTTTCAGACCTGATAGAGAAGGCTAAAGAAGAAATACAAAAAAAGGTAAAGGAGGAATTACCCAACCTTGATGATAGCGTATTTGAACACCTGCACTTCATCAAAAACCAGATGGGTGTTGGCGACCATGAAGCTACAGTCATTGGTCTGCTTACACAATACCTCAACGAACATTATCCGAAGGCAAAAGTATCGGCAAAACCTGTATATGATACACTGATAGGAGAAATCAAAAAAAGGAATGACTATGAGTGGGAACCTAATTCCGTTGAGGATTTACTGAAGAACAAGGCTTTTACAAGGACTCAGTTCCGTCAGTTCCTGAAAGGGCTTGAAACCTACGAAAACATTGAAGGGAAGAAATCTGCAATACAGGAAATGTTAGTTCGCTATCTGCCTGAAAATGCTGCGGTAAAGCGTAGAAACATTCTACGACAGATAGATCATATCAAGGAGAATTTTTTGGTTTATGACAATCACGAATTTCTGAGGCTATATAAAACGATAGACCTGTTGATTGACGAGACAGCAGGGGAGTATAATGAGTGGCAATGGTCACAGGCAGTTTTAGAAAGGCTTAAGAATGACTATAGCTTTACATCGGTTCATAACGACGATTATCTTACATGTTTGATACTTTATGAAATGTGCTAATAAGAACACAGGCAACCTAAAGGTGTTAATCAGAAGCTTACGTACCAAGAAGTATGAAAAATATACGATTCAAGGAGATTCTCTTTCTGTCGTACAAAGAGAAAAAGGCAAAAAGGATAAGTCTGGACAGTGACGTTGTTGTTATAAAAGGCGGCAATGGAACGGGAAAGTCATGTCTTCTAAAATCTTTGTACGGTGTTTTCGGTGCCTTGGTTGACAAGTACCCGGAAGGTTGGAATCCATACTTTATTGTAACACTTCTGAAGTTCCAAATAGACGGTGCGACCCATCGAGCTATGCGGATAGGTAAGGACTTTTATTTGCTTAATCCTGATAATGCTTATTTCTCGGAAACCAACTGTCTTGAAGACCAGGCAGCAGCCTTGTCTATGCTGTTTGGATTGGACTTGTATTATTATTCAGACCAGTCGCAAAAGAAACGTTTGCCTGTTGGCTGTTATTTCATGCCGTTCTACATAGACCAGGATTCCGGTTGGCGGCAACCTTGGACTTCGTTCACGCAGGTGGGTAATGAGCAGGTGAAACGTAATGTGATGTTGTATTATACTGGAGTGGTAAATTATGACTATTACCTCTCTCAGTCATATTTGACGGCACTGAAAACTGAGTATAGACGATGGAAAAACGAGAAGAATATTCAAAATAATTTCATCTCTATTATAAGAGAGAAACTCCAATCTAAGAACACAATGTCACTGACAGAGGATGCATTTAAGGAAGAGATAGGAGTTTTTGTCACTAAGATTCAGGACTTGAAGGAGAAACAGAACAAAATACTGAAAGAACTGGAGGAACTGTATTATGACAAGCTTTTCAAGGAGAGCAGAGTTGCGTCACTCCATGCAAATATTAAGGCAATAGAGGATGATTTTAACTATGCTATTCAGCATGAGGATATGCTTATTTGCCCGGTTTGTGGAGCTCAAACAGAGAACTCTGCTTTGGCTCGTCTAGGTATGAATATAGACAAGGAAGACAGCCGTGAACTGATTGTGAAGTACAAGATGGAATTGGACGAAATAAAGTGTAAAATTGAGCGTGCCAACCAGAAATCGGAAGAGCTAAAACAGCAGATTGAAGAGATTGAAGTTCTTGTTTCGACAAAGAAAGAGGAATATACCTTGAAAGAGTATCTTGACAATAAGGTGATTGAGAAACTGCATGAGTTGTTCAACGAAAACGAGCAGGAATTTGAAGCTAATATAGAAAGAGTAGAGGGTAATATTCAGGAAGAAGAGGAGAAATTAAAGTCGTTGAAAGGAACCAATCGCCTAAAAGTAATTTTGGACGACTTTAACGCTTGTCTTGGAGCCTATTCTAAAGAGTTGGGCAGCTCATTAAATAAAAACAGGTCACACAATTTGGGAGAAAAGATTCAAGGCTCAGGCAGTTCTCACCCTAAAGAGACTTTGGCTTATTTCTTCACTTATCTTACTATCATGTATAAGTACAGTACACCAATCATGATGCCGGTGGTAATAGATGAATTCAAACAGAATGGAACTACCGACCAAAGTATTGACATGATGATAGAATTTGCTATTAATCATAGGCCTCATAATGGACAAGTAATATATTCTATATCTGGTGACTATTCAGCCACGGGCAATAATGTTAAGACCATATCGCTCGATGGTGAGACCCTGATGAATGAAAGTGAGTATGAATCCGTGCGGAACGAGGTGGATGATATCTTGAATAAGAATTTTAGGTTGAAGTAGTTTGTGAGATTGTATGAGAATCAAAATATGGATAGAGTTATTTGCTGGATAATTGAGATGAATTGAATTTATGGAATTTACAATACTTGACAAAAAGAGGATTGAGAATAAGCAGTGGATTTTGTGTAAGGGAAATCTGCTGGAGTATATTTCTACGTTGAAAAGAGATTTCTCAGAATTCCAAATTCAGAGAAGAATAGTAAAGAACGGTTATCTTGATACACTTCTAAAAACGATAACCGAGAATGAGCCTATGCCTACGATTACTCTTATGAGTACAAGAGACGTACATCCGCAGGATGGTATAGTGAGCATGTCGCCTGATGATATAGAAATTCTTGACGGCTTGCAGCGTTCATTCAGACTATGGGTTTTTTGGATGCTTTCAGATATGGTGGAAAAAGAGGGTATTCTTGAATACAAAGTTCTGGCGGATAAGTTAAAGACTCCTGAATTAGAGTATATCAAACGCCTGGATTTCGTGAATGCATCATATTTAAAAAGCATTCTTGATAAGGTGTATAGGACGAAGGTGTTGACTGCATATAAACAATACGATTTAATATTTGTTGTATGGGTGGGTTTGACAGACCAAGAAGTGGTGGAAAAAATGTTGGTTCTGAATGCAGGACAAAGGGCTGTTACATCAACACACCAGTTTGAAATACTCTTCCTTCATTATTTTGATAAAGAGAAACTTCAGTATAATAGCCGTATCCGACTGTTAAGAGAGAAGGATGCTGATTATTTCAGAATGAAACACGGTAATCGTGAAATAGGGGAATATGCATTAACTTCTATTATTATTGCCATTCAGTCATATTTGCAAGCCAAGCCTCTTCGAATAGCAACAGTCAACAAGGTTATGATAGAAGATGACCCTGCCGGTGATGCAAGAAACCATCAGTCGTTTTTTACAGGTGAGAGCCTATCAAAGTTTATCAATTTAGTTTTCCGTTTTGATTGTGAGTTATACGAGAAAGGCATTGATTATAAGATATGGTATGGTAAAGATACCGTATTGAGTGGCCTTTATGCTGCATTTGGAGCGAGAATGGAGGAAAAAGAAAGAACGGTAGATAGTTTGGAGAAGTTGTTTGATAAACTTGATTTAGAAAAGATTGATTTTGATTTAGATGGATATAATAAAGCTTATTCAGAAATGTCGAGCGTGCATGTCAATGTGGGGCAGAAAGTTCGTGAGGCAATTTTTGCATATACTAAGGCAATGCTTAAAGGCGATAGGATTAGCTGGTCGAGAGCATTTAACAGAAACGATAGTGACTATGGCTACACGACGCAACCTTTATTCTGAGCTATTGAAGAACTGGGCTGATTGTCTTCATGCAGAAGGTGCGATTACAGATACCGAAAAGCAAGACATCGAGGCAAATTTGGATTCCGACAGTTATTCTGAAGCCATTAATGCCATATTGCCAGTTGTTACAAGTGAGCTATCAAAGTTGGTTCTTAATAAGTTGAACGCAATACAGGCTAGTGATGAGTTATTTGATGCTGAGGTTTCCACTGTGTTGAGTTTTTACGAAGAAGAAGTGATACCACACAGGGAGTATTGTTTCAAAGAGATGAATTATGCGTCAGCAAACGGGGATTTGTATGTGATAACATCTTCGATGCTTGAAAAATGTGTTGATGCCCATAATATGCCTGAGACAGAATGGAAAGTTTTTGAACTGATGCTTCTAAAGGATGTTTCTAATATGAATTTCTTGACCTCACTTTCTTCCGACTTGGTTCACGACAAAAAGATGGTATATGTTCTGACTAACAAGGCAAATCCTGATGTGTGGAGATTGTATTCATATGCATATTTATGTCACATTAATAAAGATAGGGTGGCTATTCCATCATTGTTGGAATACAATCCAGCTACCCATAAGTTTACTGATGATGACATTGTATATGATGATAATGTTCAATATGAGCAATACTTTGATGCTTATCATGTGATGAACGAAGCCAAGCATGTACAGGATATTCTCAGTAGGTATTTGAGAATGTACCAGGTGTTGGAACTGTTTGTGTATAGGAGTAAATTAGTAGAGATTGAACAGGCAAGCAACCGCAACAGTGCATTTGTGCGAATGGTTATGAAATACTCCAGCAGAACTTCTAGTGACGAAAAAGGGCAGTTTCTGGATGGTTTCAAAAAAGTATTTCCTAACATACACACGACAGTAATTAAAGATACGGACATAGCTCCATATAGTACGTTTATTTATAATGTTATCCAAATAGCAAGCGGAGATCAGCATAATCCCAATAAGGTGGGTAAGATTATCTATGGTTTGCGCAATAGTGTAGTCCATAACAAAGAGTCTGAATTACATTTTTCTTTTGGAAACGTTGAGGAGTATAAGGATGGCATTAACCTGATGAAAGTAATATTACCAAAGATGGAAAAGGAAATCATCAAGACCATCAGCACTCCTGGTTGTCCTGTAAGTTATTCCAAACAGACAATGCCTCTCTACTAAAAACAACAGTTGTATTGCATGGTGAACTGGTAGAGAAAACAGCAGAAGACAGTACCGACTTTGATGATATGTATTATTACAGCCTTGTGTTGCACAGGCTGTGTACGGCAATCATCTTCAAATTCGCAGGCTATCATGGCTATCTGGTGAATAATGCCGTGCTGATGGACATGAAAGTTGCCTGCGAGAGAAAAGAACCTGTGCTGATAGAGATATAAATGTTATTGATGATATGACTCAGGATGAGAGAAGGAGTTTGAGATATAACGAAGTTAAGTCGTTTATTGTAAGCGGAATCCATCGCGTCATTGGTTAGAGGAGCATGATATGCTCAATTGAAAGCAAACCGTAAGAGAATAAATGCGGGAGAGATGAAGCCAGATAGGGTTGAGGCTTTCAATAAACTACTGGAAATAGCTGAACTGTATAAACGTAAAAACCAGTATGAATAATCCTTCGACTGGCTCAGGAACCAAAACGATAACGAAAACGAACAAAAAGATATGATAGAATATATAGTTATAGCAATTGTGCTACTTGTGGCAGAACTGATTTATTTCCGCATTGCGGATAAGTGTAATATAATTGATAAGCCGAATGAGAGGTCGTCACACTCGACGATTGTGCTGCGTGGCGGAGGAATAATATTTGCAATTTCCATCCTGGTATGGATGGGCTTGCAAATGGTTCAGGGTGAATGGTTCATGGTGAAGGATTATTTGCCGTTTGTCATTGGTCTTGTGCTAATATGTGGCATTAGCTTCTGGGATGATGTGAAGTCACTTCCGGACAGCTTGCGAATGGCGGTTCAGATTATTTCCATTCTCCTTATGTTTTGGAGTATGGGGTTGTACACTGCTGCGGATAGTTGGCTGTGGACAGCGGTAATCGTTGTTGTGGCTTTGTTCTTCTGTGTGGGGGCTACGAACATTATCAACTTCATGGATGGGATTAATGGAATTACGGCGGCATACGCTATCGCTATGCTTTTGCCGTTAGCCTTGGTTAATGGTGCATGGTTAAAGGTTCATGGTTTCGGTTTTATCGAGCCATCGTACCTGATTGTTGCTATTATCGGGGTGCTTGTGTTCAGTATCTTTAATTTCAGACCTAAGGGCAAGGCGAAGTGCTTTGCTGGGGATGTGGGTAGCATCGGTATTGCATTCATTATCCTTTTTGCACTGGGGCGCTTGATGGTCGCTACCGGGGATGTGAGCTATATCGTTTTCTTCCTGCTTTATGGTGTGGATGGAACAATGACTATCATCCACCGTATCATGTTGCATGAGCATTTGGGTGAAGCACATCGGAAACATGCCTATCAGTTGATGGCGAACGAGTTGAAGATGAGTCACGTGGTGGTGAGCCTGCTGTATATGGCCATTCAGTTGGCGGTATCGCTGGGGTTCATCTACCTGTGCCCGAATACGATTGCTGCGCATTGGATTTATTTCTTTGTCGCTGCAGCCATATTGGGACTTGCCTACATCCTCTTTATGAAGAAGTACTACCATCTGCATGAGGAATATCTACGCGGCTTGGAGCCTAAATGATAAATGAGAAAGGAGAAATGAGTAATGAAGATAGAACTGATAAACGATAACTTGCTATCTGAGTTGCATGAAAAGGCAAGGGAGAGTGAACGGAAGCGTATGAACCACGATCTGCGTACTACTCCTGAAGATACGTCGCAGCGGATGTTGAATGCGTTGGAACCAGGGACGCATGTGGCTATTCATCGGCATCTGAAGACATCGGAGACGGTGATTTGCTTGGAAGGATGCTTGGAATGGATATTCTATGAAGAACTGCCAGGTGTTGATACAGGCGGACCTGTGCATGATGGGGAAGTGGCAGCTGATGAAACGGCATTTGCTGAGGTGGCCCGCTTTCGAGTCTGCCCGCGTGAAAAACTCAACGGCATACAAGTACCGAAAGGCGCATGGCATTCGATAGAGGTGTTTGAACCATCTACGATTTTCGAAGCGAAGGATGGGGCCTATAAACCTTAACGATAACCTTAACCTCATCATAAGTCACACAGAAAGCACAGATAACACAGAAACACTTAAGGTTCATGGTTAAGGGTTCAAGGTTTATGGTGAATGAAAGAAAAAAAATAAAGGATGCGTAATATATTCAAAGAACACGAGATTGGTTGGGTAAGGCTTCAGCAAGGGAGTATCTTCTCTGGTGCTATTGCTGATGGAATAGAGGGTAGGCAAGATGTTTATGGAATCGTTATTACCCCTCGATGCGACATAGCCAACAAAAAGGTGAGTACAATTCATTACCTTCCGATAATTCCCTTTAAGTTATGGAAATATGAGCTTTTATCACGACTGTTCCAAGATATAGAGTATGAGAAGTTGTCAAAGAAGCTTATCGATTTTTGCCAGGTTAATGGTCTATCGGTAACCCTTTTCGATGAGAAGTATGGCTTTTCAGAAAATGAAATAAAAGATACGATAAGCCATATTGCTGGATACAAAGATATTCTCAATAAACTGCGAGAGCGTAATAAGTTGAAGGAATTGGATTATTGTAAAAGCAAAGTGAAGGATTGGTCGAAAGGGAAAGACAAGATAAAAGATTTGATTGATAATAAGCAGGCTCATTACTACTTGATAGAAAACTGGCAGAAAGATGGAGATTATATGGTCGTGATGTTGAGAGACGTGAAAAGACTTGACTTCCATTTTGCTGAGAAGATGGAAAAGGGAGTCAGTGAGAGAATTCTGACGGAAGATGATTATCATAAGAACGACATTTTTAAATCCGCTGGTGGAACAATGGTGTATAAGTTTCAACGAGTGGTAGCATCACCCTTTTTGGAACACATGATGGAGGCTTTTGCTAAAAACTTCTGTCGTATTGGAATAGATAGAATAGAAGAATCGGTGTTGGACACGCTAAAGGAAGTGTAGTATGAAGTATATTTATGTTACGTACGATGCCATCAATGAGATGGTAGGATTGCGCCAGTTCCATAGTCCTGAATATGACGAGGGCTTGGCTATTGTGAATATAATACGCGGCAAGCATTTTGAAATGCCCAGATGCCCCATTCTTTTTGAGCAGTATGAGAACGGAATGGTACTATATACTGAAAGTAGGAAAAAGGAAAATGGGCTTCTAATAGCTGATGAGTGTATAAAAGAAATAGCAAAAGAAACTGATGAGCAGGTGGTAAACATTGTTCAGAAAATGCTGAAATGTTGTATGCGCCTGTTTGCCGGTGTTAGGCCGGCTCCTAACGAGCACGTTTCCAACAACGAGCTTATGGTGGTGTTCCCATTTGCACGTGGTGCGATGAATGGAAATAACCGAGTATTGATAGACAAGAACACCCAAAAGGAGGCTATCCGAAAAGGCCAAATAGTTTATACGGCATATTATTATGGTGCTTCAGAAGCACATGTGGATATCAATATAGGTGATTTAAAAAAATGGATCAAAGAAATAGGAGCTAGGCAATTGCCTGTTGTTGAGATAACCAATGAAGAAAGAACTCAGATAAAAAGTCTGTATTTTGGCGAATTGACTCCTTTGGAGTTGACTTTGGACTCGAATATCGGGTATGACAATTGGAGATTCTATCTAACAAAGGCGCAGAAGAATTTTATAGAAAGAGACATCTCTGGGGCTGAACGACTGGAAGGCGCTGCAGGTACAGGGAAAACACTGGCAATGATATTGAGATGTATATATTTGTTGAAGAAATATAATTTTTCAAAGCGCTATGTGTTTATCACTCACTCTATAGCAACAAAAAATCACATTATAGAAGTATTTCGGAGTAATTTGCCTGAAATTGACAAATATTTAATTACTGAAGAAAACTTCTTTGGTAATCTGCTAGTTACAACTATACAGGAATGGTGTATAAAATATTTGGGAGCTTATATCTCTGAAACGGAGTATCTTGACAGGGATGCGCGAGAATCGAAGGAGTATCAATTAATGGTGATAGCAGATGTTTATACAGAAGTGAAGACCAAGGACTTGGCGACTTACGAGAAGCTCTGTTCTCCAGAGTTTATGCGTTTTATTAAGGCACATGACAATGATTCGCTCTATGAATTGTTACAATATGAGATAGGCGTTGTTATTAAAGGGCAAGCTGGTGGTGATATCGATGTTTATAAAAAAATAAAAAGGCCCAAGTACGGAATACCTTGTAAAAAAGATGCAGACTATAATTTTCTTTTCTTGATATATACAAAATATCAGGAGAAATTAGAGATTAGTGGTCAGTACGATAGTGACGACATAGTCATATCCGCAACTATGCAATTGACAGCTCCTATTTGGAAGAGAAGAAGGGACAAGGAAGGTTTTGATGCTTGTTTTGTTGATGAGACCCATCTTTTTAACAAAAACGAATTGAATATATTCCACTTCCTAAATAAAACGGCCATTAAGAACCATATAGTTGTTGCTATAGATAAATCGCAGCATATAGGAGAGCCTACTATCTATGACGAGGATTCGATGGAGGAAATGAATATGGGTAAGAAAGACTCGATAGCCTCGAAGTTCAAAACAGTGTTCAGGTCATCTCCTGATATTGTAAACTTGGCCTACAGTGTTTTGTCGTCTGGTATTCAGTTGTTTGGGAATGAACTTGAGAATCCCATAGAAAATACTATTTCTGATTTCACTGCAGAAGAAGAAAAAAAGTTTTCGACACCGCAGTATTGTTTAGAGGAAAGCGAAGATGCCGTGATTGAGAAGGCTTTTACGGAAGCTGACAAATACGTGAATGAAACGGGATGTAGGCGTTCGGATGTTCTTATCATTGGAGTTTCAAGTTATTATGCCCAAAAACTGGAAGACTATGCAAAAAAGTGTAACAAAGCTGCGGTATGCATTAAACGTAGGGGAGATACAGAGGTGTTTAAAGATGCCGGTGATAATCAGCGATATGTAATTGGGGATATTGATTATATTGGTGGATTGGAATTCTTGTATGTTGTCATTGCAGGCATAGATGCAGGGAACGTACCGCCATCTGTGAATTCGGAAGAAAGCGAGGGCTCATATATGTATGTAAAATACTCATGGTACAATAGGCTATATGTGGCTTTGACCCGAGCAAAATACGGAGTTACTCTGATCGGTTGCAAGGTGTTTGGTATAAGTCCATTGCTTGAAGGCGCAAAATATTATGGGCATATCAATGTACTGGGAGAGTAAGTGGTTACAGCGGAACACTGCCATTACTGTGGCGGTACTCCTTGTCGTGGCGTGCTCTGGACTCTGTCGTGACGGTAATTGATAAGGCCTTGGTTCCAAAAATGCCAGGGGACAGTGGCATCTGCTTAAATTGACACGATAAGCATACTTGAATTGTATTTATGGCAAGGCAGGGCGAAAGTAAACGATGTAGGAAGTCAGATGTATTATGAAAATCATAGATAAAGATTTTCTAAACGAAGTCTCTAAACAGGCAAAAACTTCACCAAGGCTGAGGATGAACTATAACTTCCATCAGTCGTTGGAGGATAAGTGCCACCGTTTTCTGAATGCTGTGGAGCCTGGAACTAAGGTTGAGATACATCGTCATCCGACGAAAGATGAGTCGTTTGTGCTACTTCGTGGTAGAGTGAGGGTGAATATCTACAATGATGATGGTACAGTGATAGAGAGTGTGGTGCTCTGCCCTGAGGATGGACTTTATGGGGTGGATATCCCCAAGAATGTTTGGCATAATGTGGAATGCTTGGAGTCTGGGAGTGTCTTCTTTGAGTGTAAGGAAGGTCCGTTTGTGCCGCATGAGGAAGAAGGCGTTTTGCGCCTTCAACGATAACGATTAGGTCATACAGATAGCACAGAGACCACAGTTTTTTCTTTTTCGAACACGAATCACACGAATTGACACGGATTTAAACAAAAACCGAGAAACAGAAATAGAGAGACTGAATAGACATGAATATATTTGCAATACAAAAGTCCAAGCAGGACAAGGAGTTCGTGATGAAGAACGGATCCTTAGAGTTTGAGGTGTTTGCAGATATTCTGAAAACGGCGGAGGACATTCCTTATATTGGCTCCCTGTTCAAGTTGGGAAAAGTGGCGGCGAACTATATGGACTACCACTTCGTGAGGAAGTTGCATTTCTTTCTTGAACAGTCGCAAGCGTTAGAACCAGAAAAGAAAGAGAAGTTCCTGAATAGTCTTGATAAAACAGGTATCATACATATTAGCAGCATGTGTTTCCACATGAGGGTAAATGGGTGATTCCAATATATATAAGCAGAGTAGTATCGGCTTGGATTTATTGAGGGTAAAATAGTTAGCATTACGAGGAAATGGTGTACGGAATGTCAAGATGAGGTTCCCTTTTGAATTAAAAGATTAATTGATTTTAGTATATGACAGCACAAGATTTTATATTTAAGATTTCACCATATCGGAAAGTAGTAGGCGATGATTATGATGAGTTATATCAGGAGTTGTCTAAAGATAATCTGGCAGTGAATGGATTCAACCCCCTTCATAATGTTGAAACAACATATCACTTATGTTCAATTCCTATTAACGAAGGACATGGGCAGTGGGGACGTGGTGAATTGGAGCCTGTAGATGAACATATAAGATGTATGTCTTTTGAGTGTGGACGCTTTAAAAATATTCTATCTTTAGTGGTTTATATTGATAGAAATGAAGGTTATTTGATGAAAATAGGGACAAACCCGTCTCTGAGGGATTTTCATAAGGATGATATAAAAAAGTACGAGAAGGTTTTGTCTAAACAACAAAAAACCGAATTGGTTACTGCTATTATGATAGCAAATAATGGGGTTGGGATTGGATCCTATGTCTATTTAAGAAGAATTTTTGAGGGAATTGTCTTTGAAGAAGCAAGTAGGGCCATCTTAGATGGTGTAATTACAGAGGCAGAGTTCAAAAGAATGCGGTTGGATGAGAAGATTGTGGCTGTTAAGAACTATCTTCCTGCTTTCCTTTTTGACCATCATTCTGAATTGTACGACATCTTAAGTATAGGAGTTCATCAACTTGATGAAGAAACATGTTTGTCTTTTTTTCCGGTACTATATGACTGTATAATTTTAATATTGGATGACAGGCTGGCACAAAAAGAAAAGGAAATAAACACCAAACAAGCTGTTTCTTCTTTAAGCAAAATCATGGCAAAGATAAAAAAACAGTAACTTAGTAATGATATATCTTAGGATAGACTCATGGACTTTATGACGACGGGAATGTATCTATTCCTATAGAGCGAAAATTTAGGAGGGACCAGATTAATCATCGAGATTATTGTTATAATTAAATGGAAGTTGTTATCAAGGGGGTAGTGCCGTTATCATATAACTCAAAAAACAAGACGGTCTATCAGGAGCTTATAAGAAAGGCTTTCCAGAGAAGATTCCGAGGCGTGATACCTTGTTTCCCTGTCGCACAAGAACTATATGCTAGGGTTTATTACTTCACCAGTGACGGTGTAACAGTTGACGCAGATAATATAAGCAAACCAATTTGGGATGCTGTTAGTGGTATGGTGTATGTTGATGACAGGGCAATAGTAATGAGAACGGCTGCAATAATTGATGTTAACAAACACCCTTTTAATACAATTGACACCTCTGGTATCAGTGGGGCCGTGGCAGCAGACTTGATGCAATATCTCACAGAGAAGCATGTAAGATGTCTCTATATTGAATGTGGCTATTTTAATGAATCGATGATTAAGATAGGAGGATAGAAGGATGAAACCATTAAAGGACTTTTTACAAGCAACATACGAAAAGGCTGCTATTGATCAAATTGCAGATGACTATGCAAGCAGAGGCTATTCCATAAAGAAACAGGCAAGAGTTGGGCCGTTTATTGTGGATGTGGTTGCAGCGAATAGGGATGAGACTATTTATATTGAGGTGAAATCGAGGAAAGAAAACTCGGATGCCAAGCGTAGGATCAGGGAAATGACCGACTACTTCAAGTCGATTCCTAACGCGAAGTTCATTGTTGCCATCTCCCGGTATCCAGAACCCAAGAAAATAGAGTTCGATGAACTGGAAAATATCCTCTTTGATTATTTTATAGTTGAGTTTCCTTCCGACCTTGATGCTCTCTCTACACATACGCGCATGGATAGCGTACATGATTTGACCATCAATAGTATCGAGATAGGAGGAGGAGATATACATGTGTCCTGTAATGGTTCTGTGTCCGTATCTCTACAATATGGCTCGGATTCAGAGCAAGAGGATGAAGAGCCGTTCATAATGTCGTTCCCCTTTGAGTTTGAAGGAAGTCTCAGATACGAGGATGACTCGTATAAGATCATTGATTGCGACACGATGGAAGTAGATACTGATGCTTTTTACCAATAAAGCAAACAAAGATAGGAACGAGCTTAAAGTGAACCTATGAGATTGCTGACAAAGTTAATTGACGGTTATTTCTAGGGTGTATTTTAGAGAGTATACGTAAAAGAAGACCTGTTGGAAAGGAATAAGGAGATGGTGATGGGTAATGAAGATTGAAGTGGAACATAATCATAAAGGGGATGTAAACCTCAATGTTAACATCAAGGTGGTAAGTGATGGCTCAAAGGAGAATGGCTCACTTGAAGAGAAGCAGATGATTAAGGATTCTAATTCAAAACATAAAGAACCATTCATGACAAAGTCGCAAATCATTAGTTTGTTGGCATCATTAGCGACATTAGCAACGGCTATTATTGCATATTTTGCGCTTAGGGAATCTATTTTGCAAAGAGAGAGTATGTACAGGCCTGAGCTCTATATAGGGGAAACGAAATATATGGCGGACGTCAGCGACATGTCCAACATAAAATATTATCCGATAGTCAGAGATTCAATATTACGAGATAAAACAGTTAGTTCTCCATATTTAAAGGTAAACAACATTGGTATGGGAACAGCATTACATGTTGACGGAGCAACAACATTTAGGTGGGAATTATCAAACCCCCTTCTTGCCAGGCTAAAGATTCCTAAGAAGAGGGGATTACAGGCTTATGGAGATGTTTATATGCATGGAAGTGACTCCATAGTACTGTCAGCTGCAACGGAGATTATGCGCTGGAAAACTGATTACATTATGCCTATATCTCAAATTGGAGAGGAATACATGGAAGATTTATTCGCCCCTAGCTTTACAACCGTTATTAATGTTTCTTCTTGGCTAATGAAGATTATAGATAGTCCCGTGATGTATTTTACTTTCCCTATTGAACTATCTTATAAGGACATCAATGACCAGTGTTATCTAAGGAAGAGAGAAATATTGATAAAATGCTCTAAGAGCTCGAAGAGTAAAGATGAGTTCTTTATTACAATCTGTTCCGGGCAAGCCCATCGAGAGTTTCAAGATGAGATGAAAAAGATGATGAGACCAGAGGAAGAAGATGATAAATGACTATGAAATTTTATGTGGAACATAATCATAAAGGGGATGTAAACCTCAATGTTAACATTAAGGTGACAAGTGAGGAACCTCTAAAGAAAGAGGCTGACGAAAAGGAGGACAAGAATAAGGATTCGCTCTATATTATCGTTGGAACAATTTATGTTGGGATTTCTGCTTCCTTGCTCGCTATATTATTGGATAACCTCATAAAAAGTTCAGGTGAGATAGGTGGGTGTTATTCATGGATATTATTCGTAGTTGCAGTGTTATTTCTCGTTCTGGGAATTGGATATAGTTCCAAGAGAGTAAATTTTAATAATAAAGTATTTAAAGCTTTGATGATAATAACGATTGCCGTTATATTCTTGGTGGTGGGGATAGTGATGTATGGTTTGATGGTACAGAACCTGTAGCTACTGAGGTTGCGAATCCAAAGCCATCTTGATAAAGGCAGAGTTGTTAGAGTTTATATTCCTGAGGCTATTGCGGCCCTGAAGATCCAGAAGTTCCTCGAATGCGTTTTTGCATTCGGGGAATTTTTGTATTGCGGCATTAATAAGTGGTGTGCCATCATCGGCATACTCGCCAATAACAGCCCTACGGTGGCGATAATGCCAATCGATGGTATTGCTATTAGAATATTTTATGATGATACAGCCCAGCCAAAACTTGCAACGAGAAAGGTTCCCAGTTACGTATTCTATGAATAGTTTTTCAAAATGGTCTTTGATCTCATATCCATCCTTGATAAGAATGATGGTATCGAAGACGTCTTCTGATTCAGGAAAATCCCTGTCTTTGAGGTATGTGTTAATAAATCGACGAATAAGTTTCTCGAGCATTTCATTGACAAATTTGCGTGTGAAACAGTATAATGCAAGGTGATTTGAGAAAATGCTAAATGCAACGAGGAGCATATTGATGTCGGACTCCGTGTCGCAGAATTCTCTCAACGATGCTTCTTCTTTCTGACGTTCGGACTCTTTCACGTTTTGGTTGCCATAAATAACATAAAGGAAGTCAGAGAAGGGTTCTGTAGCTGCAATCCAATTGACGAATTCTGTTACATTATTAAATTCTTTGATAGAACTGTATTTTTTGTATTTATAGTGGAATTTCAAGATAATATGAAATTTCTTCATTCCTTCAATTTTGGATATGCCGGATTGTTGGAAAGCATAGGAAAAGTCATTGATGAAAGCCTCGTCTTTATTGGTCTTGAAAACTTGTTCCAGTGCTTCCTGATATTCGTTAACAGGTTTTTGCAGGATCTTGATGGACTCGCTATAGCTGAGACGTGTGGATTCTGTTTTGCCTGAAAAATACAGGTAGAAGGTGTTACAGCGACTGATATTGCGACTGTCGACTGCATTACGTTTATTGAACATGATGCCCAAGAGCATGATGACCACGTCATCGTGGGTGACCAGGCTCATTTCGAGAGTCTCAGTGAGATTAGGCTCCTTTGGTTCTGTGTCATCCTCATCTGTCTTCTTTTGCCTTGCTTTATGATCATTTGCTATCTCCTTTACAATAGCCAGAGCTTCTTTATCATCCCGAATCTTAGAAATGTTGATGCTGTCAAGAATCTGATAGCATTTGTCGGTGCCGAGAGGAACGACATAAAGATACTCATCGTTGCGGTCGCGAAGCTTCTTGTAAACATCAGGTCGCAGATGTTTGATGAGGGTGAGGCAAAAGAGATCGAAGGGATTGATGCTAGCGAGCGTGTGGTTGGCTACAAACAGATCAAGAGACATGGTATAGGCGTTGAGGAAACGCACGACATCGCGCATATTGTCGAATGCTTTTGCAATAAGTTTAATGTTGCGGATGCGGGAGAGATACTCCTGTGTTTGCTGGGTGTTGTAGCCATAGGCAGGGAAAATGGTCTGTAGTTTGGTGATGAGCTGGGACATATGAACGGTTTCGTGGGCTGGAAGCAGGAAATCAAGATTGAAGAATTTCTTTAGGTAGATGTCTGGGTGCTGGACGCCCATGCGAGACAGCATCTGATAGAGATGGGCATTTTCTGCTGCTACAATATAGAAGATGTTTGGGAAATCAGCGGTGTCGCGAATGAGTTTGAGAACGGCGGTTAGCTCTTTCTCCTGAAGACGGTCCACATCATCGATGGTGACGATAATGGGGCGATTGATATTTTGAAGGAATGTTTTTATTCGGTCATGTGTCTCTTTGAGAGAACTAGACTTGAAACTCTTGCTGTATAGGACAAGAGGAATTTTGGCCCACCATGGGACAATTTGGGATGACTCACTGAGCAGAAGAGTCATGTATTGATTGATATCGTCGTTGAGGCCAGTGTCTTTGAGATTGGAGCTAAGTAAGGTGAAGAACTCTTTGACGATAGCCTGTTCGTTCTCGCAGAGCCACGGGCGATAGTCGATGAAGAGATATGGGCGGTGTTGTGCTTGAAGATGTTTCGCGAATATATGGAGGAAGGAGGTCTTGCCGAATCCGTAGGACTCGTTGATATTGATAACGAATGAGCCATTGTCGGCTTGTGAGGCGTAGAAGGTGGAGTATATTTTCTCGACAAGGATCTTGGCGGATGTATCGCGGTCAAATTTGTCATCGGAAGTGGGCTGATCAGAGTAGAGGGGTATTGATGATATGTCGGGTTTAATAAATTTGGCGGGTTTAATGGGATAATGTTTGCGGAGAATCTCAACTGTGATGATGAGGATGAGACCGATGAGGAAAAGGAGAAAGCCAGGGTATTGGATAGGTGTAATGATGTGGTTGAGGGTCGACATGACAAGGTTGAGTGCCTTGTCGAAATAGAGCAGCACTAGGAGCGCTGCAACGTATATGAGATGGAGTATAGGCTTCTTCATACGACTGTTGAGAATTGATTCAGGGGCAAAGATATTATTATTATTGGTAATAAAAAAGGAAAAAAGAATAATTTTACTTTGGTAACTCAGTTTTTCGAGGGTTTACAGTCGTGTTGTTTGCATATTCAAAGCCTGCCTTGATGCCTGTCGAATGATAAAATATTACCTAATTCAAAAGTAATAAAAATCTGAAGAAAAAAAATCACATAGATTTTACAAAAACAGAAGAGAGACCCCCCTCGGTCCCCCTGTTTAGGGGGAAGGTTGAGCCTCGGCCTGTTGGTCGGGGCTTTTGTTTTTAAGGTGTTTGTAGAAAATAATTGTGCTGAATGGTGGGAGTTCGGAAAATAATTTGTATCTTTGCCAACGAATGGTTTAAATCTAGTCAGACATGTTGCTGGAGTCAGTGCATCAGATGGTGATTTACGTTATTTCGGGGGTTCAATTGGGACTCTGCCTCACACCAAGGCAGTGACCCTCTCTCGTGATTTGTGGAAATAACAATTTAATCAAAATAAGAAATGAGTGTTTTTGAAGACAAAACTCTCCTTATTACAGGAGGGACAGGATCATTTGGAAATGCGGTTCTGAACCGCTTTTTGAGAACGGATATCGGGGAGATTCGCATCTTCTCACGTGATGAAAAGAAACAGGACGATATGCGTCACGACTTTCAGGCGCGTATGCCGGAGGTGGCCAATAAGATTAAGTTCTATATTGGTGATGTGCGCAATAAGAGTACACTGAAGTATGCTATGAAGGGCGTGGACTATGTTTTCCATGCAGCTGCTCTGAAGCAGGTGCCCAGCTGCGAGTTCTTCCCGATGGAAGCTGTGAAGACGAACGTGATAGGAACAGACAATACGCTGGATGCCGCTATTGACGCAGGCGTGAAGTGTGTCATCTGCTTGTCAACGGACAAAGCTGCATATCCTATCAATGCGATGGGTATCACTAAGGCTATTGAAGAAAAGATTGCTGTTGCCAAGAGCCGTTTGAGTGGTGACACCAAGATATGTTGTACTCGTTATGGTAATGTGATGTGCAGCCGTGGTAGCGTTATTCCTCTTTGGATTGACCAGATTCGCAAGGGTAATCCTATCACACTGACAGAGCCCAAGATGACGAGATTTATTATGAGCCTTGAAGAGGCTGTTGACTTAGTGCTGTTCGCCTTTGAAAATGGTAAGAATGGTGACATACTAGTGCAGAAAGCTCCTGCTTGCACCATCCAGACACAGGCTGAGGCAGTATGTGAGTTGTTTGGTGGCAAGAAAGAGGAAATCAAGGTGATTGGTATCCGTCACGGTGAGAAGATGTATGAGACTTTGCTCACCAAGGAAGAGGCTGCCAAGGCCATCGACATGGGCAACTTCTATGCCGTGCCGGCTGACAACCGTGACTTGAACTACGATAAGTACTTCAAGGAGGGTGACACAAAGCGTGCATTGATTGATGAGTTTAATTCGAATAATACGAGAATTCTGAATCTGGAGGAAACGAAGGAGAAGATAGCGAGTCTGACTTACATCCAGAACGAGTTGAACGGAATTCCTAACTTAGTGTAAGGCCCCCAAGCCCCCTGAAGGGGAGTGAAGCCCCCAAGCCCCCTAAAGGGGAGTGAAGCCCCCAAGCCCCCTAAAGGGGAGTGAAGCCCCCAAGCCCCCTAAAGGGGAGTGTTCTGGTAGATACGTAGATGAAGGGTTGTGTCAGGCATTCTGCTGATGTGATTGAGTATCCTTTGCTGTGGAAGTTTGCTAAGGAGAATAGAAATAACCCTACTGAGGCTGAGAGGCTGCTGTGGTTCTATCTTAGCAATAAGCAGCTTGGCGTTCGTTTTCGTAGACAACACATTATTGGACAGTATATCGCTGACTTTGCCTGTTTGGAGAAAATGCTTATCATTGAGTTGGATGGCGGTTATCATTCCTTGCCGGAACAACAGATAAGCGACGAACAACGTACTGCGGATTTACAAGAAATGGGATATAGGGTGATTCGATTTACAAACGAAGAACTCTTTCAAGGAATAGATTTAGTATTAACCCAAATTAAAAACGCCCTCAACGAAAACGCTCCTCTTTAGGGGGCTCGGGGGCAGAACATTATGAAGATTCTTGTTACAGGTGCAAAGGGATTTGTTGGTAAAAACCTTTGCGCAGCGTTGAATAACATCAAAGACGGGAAAGATAGACGGTTCCCTGAACTGTCTATTGAGTGCGTGTATGAGTATGACCTGGATTCCACTCCAGAAGAGTTGGATTTGTGGTGTAAAGAAGCAGATTTCGTATTCAATCTAGCTGGCGTGAACCGCCCTCAGAACCAGGAGGAGTTCATGCAGGGGAACTTTGGTTTTGCATCTACATTGCTGGATACATTGAAGAAGCATAAGAACACCTGCCCAGTGATGCTCAGTTCTTCGCAACAGGCATCATTGACTGGACGTTTCGGTAATTCGGAGTATGGTCGCTCGAAGAAGGCTGGGGAAGACTTGTTCTTGGAGTACGGCAAGGAGACTGGAGCTGAAGTGCATGTATATCGTTTCCCGAACTTGTTTGGTAAGTGGTGCCGCCCTAATTACAACAGCGCCGTGGCCACTTTCTGTAATGCATTTGCCAACGACCTGCCTTATACAGTGAATGACCCTTCAGTTGAGTTGGAACTGCTCTATATTGATGACCTCGTAGATGAAATGATTGCAATCTTAGAGGGTAAGGGTCACCATTGTGAGTTTGAAGGATTAGAGGTCATTCCAGCCCCCTGTCCCCCTAAAGGGGAGATTGCGGTGGGGGTAGGCCGCTACCGTTATTGCCCTATCACTCATAAGGTGACTCTGGGCGAGATTGTGGAACTCCTGAAGAGCTTTGCAGAGCAACCTAAGACGTTGATGGTGCCTGAGATTCCTTCAGGCTCGTTTGCAAAGAAGCTCTATAGCACATACCTATCGTACTTGCCTTATGAAAAGACTGCATTTGACTTAAAGATGAATGTAGACGAGCGTGGCTCGTTTACAGAGCTGGTTCATACACATAATGCAGGACAGGTTAGTATTAATATAAGCAAACCTGGGATAACCAAAGGACAGCACTGGCATAACACAAAGTTCGAGCAATTCATAGTGGTTAAAGGTCACGGGCTTATTCAGCAAAGGAACCTCAATGATCCCGAAGGCAAGGTGCTGGAGTGGGAGGTTGATGGTGACCATATCCAAGCTGTTCACATGCTTCCTGGATATACTCACAATATTATCAATCTGAGTGATACTGAGGATTTGGTGACGGTGATGTATTGCAATGAGATATTTGATTCTCAAAGACCTGATACGTTCTTTGAGAAGGTATAACATCTAAAAACACGAAAGAAACGAATAATAATGGCGTTACTTTACCCTGAAGAGTCATACAAGATAGCAGGAGCCATTTTTGAAGTTCATAAAGAGCTTGGCCCTGGACTTTTGGAGAAAGTCTATCAGGAAGCTCTCGAAAAAGAACTAAAGCTTCAGGGTATTCCTTTTGAGCGTGAAAAGAGCTTCACCATTATGTATAAAGGTGAAGAGCTCGAACAGAAGTACATTGCCGACTTTGTATGTTACAACAAGATTGTTGTAGAACTAAAAGCGGTCG
>Ga0310695_10005661_pt1 | contig 21569 bp, 17 predicted proteins | sample RumenRJG_04DNA_FD_203882 | JGI IMG/M metagenome (GOLD analysis project Ga0310695, IMG submission 203882) | Bovine rumen microbial communities from Lethbridge, Alberta, Canada - RJG_04 (v2) (version 2) | ecosystem: Host-associated > Mammals > Digestive system > Stomach > Rumen | place: Canada...
ATCAGAATGATACATTGTGTGGTGATCACGCGGCACGCCGCGTCCCTACAAGGTGAAACATTTTGACACACCCTCAACCACTGGCTCACAGCACTTTATATTCATCGAACTCACGTTAAATAAATCTGTCTGTAAAATCCGCAAGATCTGCATGAGTTTTAATGCCCTCGCGATGCACGAGGACTTAGCAATCCGCGAGATAGACTTATCTGTAAAAATCCGCGAAATCTGCATGAGTTTAATGCCCCTCGCAATGCACGAGGACTCAGCAATCTGCGAGATAGACTTATCTGTAAAAATCCGCGAGATCTGCATGAGTTTTAATGCCCCTCGCAATGCACGAGGACTCAGCAATCCGCGAGATAGACTTATCTGTAAAATCCGCAAGATCTGCATGCGCTTTAATGCCCCTCGCAATCGGCATGAGACGGAGAGCCGAGTGTTAATGTTGTGTAATTTTGCGGGCGAGGGGTGCGGGGTGTTGAAAAAAGCATTAACTTTGCAAGTTATCTCTATTAGATTAACTGCAATGAAAAGACTATTTATCGCATTCATCCTGTTGACTGTCAGCGTGGCAGTCGCATGGAGCCAGGAGTCGGCACAAGCCACCTTTGGCAGCCGTGTGCATGACTTCGGTGTCATCAAGGAGGAGGCAGGTCCAGTGACCACCGAGTTTGTGTTCACCAACACCGGCAAGAAGCCGCTGCTCATCATCGACGCAACCGCCTCGTGTGGCTGCACTCGACCCGAGTACCCCACTAAGCCCATCAAGCCAGGCAAGAAAGGTAAAGTCAAGGTGACCTACAGCCCGCTGGGTCGACCGGGAGCCTTCCGCAAGACGGTGAAGGTGCGCACCAATGGCGAACCCAGGACTGCGACTTTGATCATTGAGGGAACCGTCACACCCGGTAAAAAGTGATGACCCGATTGCGTCACATCTGCCTCATGACACTGGTGTGCGCCGCACTGATGGCGCATGCCGATGGCATCGTGCGCTGGCTGGAGATGGAGCATGACTTCGGCACCATCCACGAGGAAGATGGCAAGGTGTCGTGCACGATGCGTCTGGTCAACGATGGCGACAGCGAGTTGATTATCACCCAGGTGCGCACCTCGTGCGGCTGTACTGCGGCGGGCTATGACAAAGCCCCCATCGCCCCAGGCGACACCGCCAGTATTCGCATCACCTACGACCCCGTGGCGCGTCCTGGTGAGTTCCACAAGGACGTGTTTATCTACACCAACGGCATGCCGCGCCGCTCGGGCGTGAGCATCCACGGCACGGTCATAGCCCAACCAGAGACGCTGAGCGAGTTCTATCCAGTGGCTGTGGGTGCCATGCGCATGACGGGTGCCAGTGTGCCCCTGGGCGAGTTGACCAAGGGCCGCAAACGCTCATCCTACCTGACCACGCTCAACACCTCGACCACCGACACCCTGCTGGTGAGCGTGCAGGGGACCAAGCCCTATGTCAAGGCCGCTGCTGCTCCCGACACTCTGCCTCCCGGCAAGGTGGGAGCCGTGACCGTCTTCTTCGACACGCGCCTGGCTCCGCTATGGGGACTGAACATCGACACCCTGACCGTCATCACCGAGCCACTGCATCCCAGTGCGACCGCGGTGGCCGGCACAGCCAATGTCTATGTCATGGCACAAGTGCTGGACGATTTCACCCAACTCAGCGACAAGCAACGCGGCGAGGCACCCGGCATCGAAGTGAGCACCGACAAACTCATGTTTGCACCCGATGCGCTCACGGCAACGGTGACTGTGACCAACACCGGCAAGAAGCCGCTCGAACTGCGGCGCTTGTGGACGGCCGAACCGGGTGTGACCATCCACTGCGACAAGGCCCGCGTCAAGCATGGTAAAACGGCAACGGTGACCGTCACCGTCGACACCTCGCAACTGAGCCGGCGTCTGCTCAACGGTCAGATGACCATTGTGAGCAACGACCCCGCTCGCCAGTCGATAGCCATACGCCTGGTGGGAGAGCTTTGAAGAGTTTATAGTTAATAGTTTTCTAGAATATCTAGAGATGCTAGAGTCTCTAGACGATATCATAACAATGACCGATAACGACAACCAGGTGCAGATGCACCACCCCGAGAACGATGCCCAGTACACCGGCCTGCAAGTCAACGCCGGCGTTGAACAACCACCCATCGTCAGCCCATATATCAAGAACCGCAAGCGCCGCCAGCAGTTGAGTGTCAGCGACTATGTCGAGGGCATTCGCAAGGGCAACAAGGCTGTGCTGGGTCAGGCTGTGACCCTGGTCGAAAGCCTCAAGCCCGAGCATCAGGTCATCGCCCAAGAGGTGATCGAGAAGTGCCTCCCCTACACTGGCCACAGCCGCCGCATCGGCATCACCGGTGTGCCCGGTGCCGGCAAGTCAACCAGTATTGATGTGTTCGGCATGCACGTGTTGAGGCAGGGCGGCAAACTGGCTGTATTGGCCATCGACCCTAGCAGCGAGCGCAGCAAGGGCTCGATCTTGGGCGACAAGACCCGCATGGAGAAACTAGCCGTGCAGCCCGATGCATTCATCCGTCCTTCACCCTCGGCAGGGTCGCTGGGCGGCGTGGCCCGCAAGACGCGTGAGACCATCGTGTTGTGCGAGGCTGCAGGCTATGACAATATCTTTGTCGAGACCGTTGGGGTAGGGCAGAGCGAGATTGCTGTGCACTCGATGGTCGACTTCTTCCTCCTCATCCAGATTGCCGGTGCGGGCGACGAACTGCAGGGAATCAAGCGTGGCATCATGGAGATGGCCGACGGCATCGCCATCAACAAGGCCGACGGCGACAACATTGAGCGCGCCAATCTGGCTGCCGCGCAGTTCCGCAACGCGCTGCATTTGTTCCCGCTGCCCCCCAGCGGATGGCTGCCCGAGGTGACAACCTATTCGGGTTACTACGAGTTGGGCATCGATGGGGTCTGGGACATGATTGACCGCTACTTCGACCATGTGCAGAAGAACGGCTACTTCGACGAGCGCCGTCGACAGCAGGAGCAATACTGGATGTATGAGACCATCAACGAGCAATTGCAGACCCGATTCTACAGCAACCCCGAAGTGCAGCGCTTGCTCGAGATCAAGAAGCAGATGGTGCTCAACAATCAGCAGTCGTCGTTTGTGGCGGCTGCCGATGTGCTCGACTACTACTATAAGCAACTGTGATAATTAATAGTCTTCGGTTATCAGTTATCAGTTGTCGGTTGTGCCTGAAAACCGATAACCGACAACTGATAACCGATAACTGACAACCGACAACCAATCAAGATATGAAACAAGTAGTTTTAGCGTTGATCACCGTGGCCATGTTGGTCGGATGCAGCCCGCTGTCCAAGATTGAGAAGGAGGGTTATCCCATCAACTATACCGAACTGGCCAACTACTATGTCCTGAACAATGTTGATGTCAGCAAAACCCAACGGCTGGTCATCAACAGTCAGCAGACGTTTGAGGCCTACTTCGGCGAGGCAGCCGTCATGGGTCGCAACGGACAGCCCACGATGGTCAATTTCAAGACGCAATATGTGCTGGCTGTAGTGCTGCCCGAGACCGACCGCCAGACCGAGGTCATCCCCGGCGAGGTGGTGCAGAATGGCAACACCATCGTCATGAACTATCGTGTCAACAAGGGGGCAAAGACCAGTTATCGCATGGTGCCCTTTGCCGCCATTGCCATCGACAAGCCCGTTAACGACACGCAGATGGAGATTTACTTCAAACAGACCAATTGACATGGAACGCCAGACCTATACCTACCGCTATCCACATCCTGCCGTGACCACCGACTGTGTGGTGTTCGGCTTTGATGGCGTGCGACTGAATGTACTGCTCATCGAGCGCGGACACGACCCATACAAAGGGCATTGGGCGTTCCCCGGCGGGTTCCTTGAGATTGACGAGGATGCACCCGATGGTGCTCGGCGCGAACTGCGCGAGGAGACCGGCCTCGTGGTGACCAACATCGAGCAGTTAGGCGCCTTCACCGCACCCGACCGCGACCCGCGCGAGCGCGTCATCTCCATCGCCTACTTCACGCTGGTGCGCGTGACCGATGTGCAGGGGGGCGATGATGCCGCGCGGGCGCAGTGGTTCCCCATCAACCAGATTCCCGAGATGGCTTTTGACCACCGCCAGATCTTCGAGCAGGCTCTGGAGCGCATGTCACACTTCCTCAAACTCAAGACAGGCAACTTCATGAGTTCGGAGTTCAGCTATGAGGAGGTTGACATGATCTACTACGCCGCCACCCTCACCCGCTAGTTCTTTATCTGTAAGTTGATAGCTAAGATTCCCCTCAACTCTAACCTTTCAACCCTAACCCTTAATCCCTAACCCCTAACCCCTAACCCAAACACTCGTGGAACCCGCATTGATCATGTTGACCGCGTTGGCGGTAGTGGGCATGGTGCTGTGGCTGCTCGACCGCCGTGGCCGGCAGCGCGACGCCCAGGGTAACCTACTGCCCTACCAGGTCGTGGAGCCCGACCAGACGTGCAGCGATGATTGCTGTGGCACGCACGAGGTGTGCCCCAGCGAACAGTTGCTGCGCGGCGAACTGTGCGACATCATCTACTATGACGATGAGGAACTAGACCTGTATCGTGGTCGCAGTGCCGACGGTTACACCGAGGACGAACTGGAGCAGTGGCGCGATGTGCTCTACACCTTGCAGCCTGCCGACCGTCTGGGCTGGGAGCGTAGCATCAAGCGTCGTGGCATCATCATGCCCCAGCCCATCCGCGACGAGCTCCTCATGCTCCTCCAGGAGTAACCTCTCAATCTGCTAAATATTCTTGACACAATTAAACATCGAAATCAACGAATTAAACGAAAAAAATCTTGAAAAACTTTTGTTCTTAAGATCAATCCATAAAGCACTCTCATTTTTGTTCTTCTGTTCTTATGTCTATTGATTAAACAACGAACTCGAACGAAATCAAACGAAAAAAAATTCCATAATTCTCAAATTCATGATAAAGAATCTTGCAAAACTTCTGTTCTTAAGATCAATCCACAAAGCACTATAATTTTGTTCTCCTGTTCTTATGTCTTTGAATTAAACATCGAAATCAACGAAATCAAACGAAAAAGAATTCTCAAATTCATGATAACTTTACTTGCATCCTTGATGCTCTTGTGTTCTTGTGCCTAAAAAAATGTGTCTTAATTGTTGTCTAAGTTGTCTGATGATATCGCGGGGGATGCAATAAAATGGGAGCGGATGCGTTACAATAAGGAATGAACCGACATATCAGACATCTGTGTGGGCTTGTGCTCGTGGTGGCACTGGCGGTGTTTGTTGGCGCTTGCAGCACCAAGAAGAACACGGCCGGGTCGCGTTTTTGGCAGTCGCTGAACACGCGCTACAACGTGTATTATCACGGCAAGACCAACTATGACGAGCAACTCAAGGAGATGCTTGACAACTACGAGGACGACTACTCACAGCGTCTGTTTGTCCATCCTGCCGAGGCTCGCGCCAATCCCAAGGCCCCGCAGCCTACCGGCAGTTTTGACCGCACTATCGAAAAGATGCAGAAGGCTATCGCCCTGCATTCGATCAAGAAGAAGCCTAAAAAGAAGCCGGGCAAGTCGAGCGACCCGAAGTACAAGGCATGGATGGCTCGCGAGGAGTACAACCCATTCATGCACAACTGCTGGTACACCCTGGCACTGGCGCAGTACATGAAGGGTGACTTCCTCAATGCGTCTGCCACCTTCCGCTACATTAGTCGCCACTTCAGTTGGAAACCCGACCTGGTCGAGGAGGCCAAGGTGTGGGAGGCGCTGAGTTACTGTGCCATGGGCTGGACATCGGAGGCCGACAACGTGTTGGCTCACGTGCATCTGGACAAGATAAACAACAAGCGGGTGCGCTCGCTGGCCAATCTGGCCTTTGCCGACTACTACATCAAGGAGCACCTCGCCGAGGAGGCTGTACCCTATCTGGCACAGGCTGTGAAGGGTGCCAAAGGTAGCCAGAAGGTGCGTCAAAATTTCTTGCTGGGACAGCTCTATGAAGAGTTGGACCAGAAAGATCTCGCCTATGAGGCCTACAAGCGTGCCGGCAGCAGCAATAGCTCGAACTACCGCACCAAGTTCAATGCCCGCATCAAGCAGAGTGCTGTCTATCAGGGCTATGACATCGCAGGCGAGGTTCGTGCGCTCAAGCACATGACTCGCTACGACCGCAACAAGGAGTACCTTGATCAGATATACTATGCCATCGGCAACCTCTACCTCACGCGTCAGGACACCGCCAAGGCTGTAGAGAACTACATACTGGCCGCCGAGAAGAGCACGCGCAACGGCATCGACAAGGCCATCAGTCAGTTGACCCTGGGTGGCATCTACTTTGCCCAGCACAAGTATGACAAGGCTCAGCCGTGCTATGCCGAGGCCATACCGCAACTGAGCGAGGAGTACCCCAACTACAAGGCACTGAAGCAGCGCAGCGACGTGCTCGACGAACTGGCCGTCTATGCCCAGAACGTAACCTTGCAAGACTCGCTGCTGCGCTTGTCCAAGATGAGCGACGAGGAGGTTAAGGCCGTCATCAAGAAGATCATCGACGACCTCAAGAAGAAGGAGAAAGAGGAGAAAGAGAACGCCGACCGCGAGAACTATCTTGCCAACCAGGCCGCCAAGGGTAACACGACTCCACAAGGCAGAAACGCCCCGCAGCAGTTCCAGATGAACACCGACAAGTCGTGGTACTTCTACAACACCACCACCAAGAATGCCGGCAAGACGCAGTTCCAGCAACTGTGGGGCAACCGCAAACTTGAGGACAACTGGCGCCGCCGCAACAAGACCGTGCTGTCGTTCGGCGATGAGCAGAGCGTGGAATTGAACGACTCGACGCTCAACGCGATGGCCGACTCGCTCTCGGGCGACTCAACTACCGTCGACAAGGAGGCTCTGAAGCGTGCCGAAGATCCGCACTACGAGGAGTACTATCTCAAGCAGATTCCCAAGACCGAAGAACAGATCCAGGCCGCTCACGATATCATTCAGGAGGGACTGTACAACATGGGTGTCATCCTCAAGGACAAACTCGAGGACTATGACGCCGCGGCCAACGAGTTCAACCGTCTGCTCACCGACTATCCCGACAACACCTATCGCCTCGATGTCTACTATAACATGTACCTGATGTACATGCGCGAGGGGTCGGTCAACCGTGCCGCCATCTATCGCGACATGATTCTCACCGACTTTGCCGACTCGAAGGAGGGCAAGGCACTCAAGGATCCCAACTACATCGAGAACCTCAAGAACATGAACCGCGACCAGGAGCGGATGTACGCGGAAGCCTATGCCAACTACCTCAACAACAACAATGAGGCGGTGCATGAGGCCTATGCCGAGATGATGCGCAAGTATCCCTTGTCGACCATCATGCCCAAGTTCATGTTTATCGATGCATTGTCCTATGTCACCCAGCGCAACTACGATAAGTTCAAGGAGACGCTCAAGGACATGTTGCAGCGCTATCCCGAGACCGACATCACACCTGTGGCAAGCGGCATCGTCAAGCAGCTGAATGCCGGACGCAAACTGGAGGGCGGAGGCAGCAATGCCCGCGGCATGCTGTGGAGCACGCGTCTGAGCAACGACACCACCCCCGAGTCGCTCGAGAAGAAGTTCACGCCGTTCAAGGAGGACAACGACAAGCCGCAGGTGTTCATCCTGCTCTATCCCACCGATTCGGTGAGTTCGCGATTGCTGCTCTATGAGGTGGCGCGGCACAACTTCAACACGTTCGTGGTCAAGGACTATGACCTGGAGCAGATGAACTTTGGCCGGCTGGGTCTGCTGGTGGTCAAGGGATTCAAGGACTTTAACGAAGTGGCTCACTATCGCACCGTCTTTGAGCAAGACACATCTCTGGTCCTGCCGCCGCAGGTGCATCCCGTCATCATCAGTGAGGGCAACTTCCAACTGCTGCTCACCGAGGGCCGCTCGTTTGAGGACTACTTTAACTACTTGCAAGAGAAGGAAGAGGAGAAGGCCGAGAAGATCAAGAAGGGCGGCACTAAGCAGCCCGTCGATTCGGCTCAAGTGGATAAGAATATCAAGACCGACTCACTCAAGATCGAAAAGGACTTGAAGGCCGACTCGCTGCAAGTCGCCCAATCTACCGACTCGCTCAAACTGAATGCCGCCCAAAACGCCGACTCGCTTCAGATGAATCTCACTCAGCCCCTCGACAGCGCCCAATTGGCTGCCGCACAGGCCGAGAAGGAACGCAAGGCTCAACTGGAGAAAGAAGAGAAAGCGCGTCAAGCCCAACTCGAGCAGGAAAAGAAGGAACGCGAAGAGAGAGAAGAGAAGGAGCGTCAGGAGATGCTGCGTCTCGATCGTCAGGAACAACTCAAGCGCGCCGCCGAACTTGACCGGCAGTTGCAAGAAGACCGCGAACGCCAGCAGAAAGCCGAACAAGAGAAGGCCGAGCAGGAGAAGAAGCAACAATCCAAGTCCAAGCGGGCTCAGAAGTCAGAAGTCACCGAAAAGACTGATACATCCAAGACCTCCGACGCAGTGACCGAAACTGCGACCGACAACCGCCGCAGTGTGCGCGACAAACGTGGGCAAACAACACCTGTCACCACTGGCGATTCAAAGGCCGACAAGAAGGCACAGGAGAAAGCCGAGCGCGAGCGCTTGAAGGCTCTCGACAAGGCTGAGAAGGAACGCGCAAAGCAACTCGAAAAGGAGGAGAAAGAACGCGAGAAAGCCCTGCGCAAGGCCGAGAAGGAGCGCGAGAAAGCCGAGAAGAAGGCCGAACGCATGCGCCAAGACTCAATCATGCGTGCTGAGGAGAACCGAGAGAAACTCTATAATAGCGCACGCGAAGCCAAGGAAGACTCCATCGAGGCTCTGCAGAAGGCCAAGGAGCAGGCGATCAAGGACAAGAAGAAAGAGCGCGAGGAAGCCAAAAAGCAGGCTGAGAAAGCGCGCAAGGAGCGCATGAAAGCCCGTGAGCAAGAGCGCAAGCAGAAGGCCGAGGAGCGCAAGCAGCGCATGAAGGAGCGCGAGGCCAAGCGCAAGGAACAGGCCAAGCAGCGCGAGCAGGAACGCAAAGAACGCGAGAAAGAGCGCAAGGAACGCCAGAAACAGCGCGAGCAGGAACGCAAGCAGAAGGCGGCTGAGCGCAAGGCCAGCAAGAGCAGTGGCAACAAGGTCAGTGCCGACAAAGACAGCGGCACCACCAGGTCGGCCCGCAACCGCGGCAAGACCGACAATACAAAGGGCAACTCGTCCGGTACAAGTTCCAACCCATCGCCTGCTGGCGACAATAAAGAACAGCCCGTCAACGACAAGCCTGCTGGCGACAATAAAGAACAGCCTGTCAGCGACAAGCCGCCTGTGAAAGATGATCCACAGAAGCCAGCCACTGACAAACCCTGATAGTAAATAGCAACCGGGATGCGCACTTCGCGTCCCGGTTGTTGTATCATGGCAGAGTCTGGAGTGAATGCAGTTGCCATTTCATTTGTGTTTATGTTCCTATGGAGACCTAGAAATCTTCAATCTGCATGCTTCAACAAAGCGTGTCAAAAATTTTTTGCTCTATTTCGTGATTTAGTATCAATTAAATGCACTATCTTTGCAATATTCTAACAGGTTACATCGTAATAATAGATGGACTCTTTGAGACTAGCATGAAGAAGATAGGCATCATCAGCGATACACACAGTTATTGGGACGATCGGTTCGCCCAGTACTTTGCCGATTGTGACGAGATTTGGCATGCGGGCGACATCGGCAACGACGACATTGCCGACCGCCTGGAGCAGGTGGCACCGGTGTTTCGCGCCGTCTGGGGCAATGCCGATGGACAGACACTGCGCCGCCGTTTCAAGGAGATGGAAATCTTTGAGACCGAGGGCGTCAAGGTGGTGATGACCCACATTGGCGGTTATCCGGGGCGCTATGCTCCGGGCATCAAGTCGCGGTTGCAGTTGTCGCAGCCCAAGGTGTTTGTGTGCGGTCACAGCCACATCCTCAAGGTTATCCCTGATCGCTCGTTGGGTGTGCTGGTCATCAACCCCGGCGCTGCCGGACGCCAGGGTTGGCAGAAGGTGCGGACGTTGATTACACTCACCCTCGATAGCGGCAACGTCACCCATGCCCAAGTTATTGAACTCGACGACTCGATGCTGGATAAAAGAACGTAAGGCTGATATTAAAACTAGATCGATGAAACATTATTTTACAATATTATTAGTGGCACTGGTTGCAGTGATGACCAGTTGCCACAGCAACGAGGCTAATTACAAGGCTGCCTACGACAAGGCGATGCAGAAGCATCAAGAGGGCATCGGCAAGGAGGTGCTCGACAAGATTCAGGCCGAGGCGCGCAAGTACACCGAGGTCGTCAATGGCGACTCGGTGAGACTGTTGCGCATGTATGCCAATGTCAACCTCGACAGCGCATCGGTGGCCAAGCGGTTCAACGTGGTGGTGGCTAGCTTCAAGCAGCAGTTCAATGCCCAGACCATGCGCGACCGGTTGCGCAAGGAGGAAGGTTTTCCCAGTTACATCCTGTTCGGTGGCCGCGAACGCAAGTACTATGTCGTGGTCAAGGGCTTCGACCAGAAGGATGTTGCTGCGGCCTTCATCAAGTCGCTGGACTCCCACATGAAGATGCAAGTGCTGGAGCCCATCCCCTGGATTCTTGAGAAACTGTAATTCAATTTAGTATTATTCACCACTGGAATTGTGCATTAACTAAAATGGACTTACTACTACCCAAACGCATAGACGGAAAGCAGGCGAGCATCCTGCGTGACACGCGGCAAATCACCATCATTGGGGCCAACGGCTCGGGCAAGTCGCGGTTCTGCAACCAACTCATCAGCGAGTGTGGCGACAAGGCCTACCGTATCTCGGCCTTGAAGGCGTTGTTCCCCATCCAGAACAACGAGCAACCTCTGCCAGGCTCGATTGATGCGATGTTCAATCGCATGAACGAGGCATCGCATCATGTGAAGAACTCGGCCGACACGGAGTTTGACAAGCTTACCTACATCATGCTTGTCGACGAGTTTCGTGACTTGATGAATTACAAGGCCCATCGCCTCATGGACGAGGAGATGGAGTTCCCCAAGACGCGGCTCGACAAGGTAGTGAAGATGTGGCAGTCGGTGTTCCCCAAGAACAAGGTGCTGCGCGAGAACGGCAAACTCATGTTCACCACCGAGGGGCATGACGACAAGTATTCGTCATTGCGGTTGAGCGACGGCGAGAAGGCTGTGCTCTATCACATCGGCGCGGTGCTCTATGCCATGCCCGATGCCATGATTATCGTCGATGACCCCGAGACGTTCATTCACCACAGCATCATGCAGACGCTGTGGAACGTCATCGAGGAGATGCGCCCCGACTGCACCTTCATCTACAACACCCATGACGTTGATTTCGCTTCGAGCCGCACCGACAACCAGTGCATCTGGGTCAAGGCGTTCGACCCCGAACAGGTGGCGTGGGACTACGAGGTGATGCAGTCGAGCAACCAACTGAGTGATGCGCTCTACTACGACATCTTGGGCAGTCGCAAGCCTGTCCTCTTTGTCGAGGGCGACGACACTCACAGCATTGACTCCAAGTTGTATCCGCTCATCTTCCCCGAGTATACTGTCAAGCCTCTGGGCAGTTGCGACAAGGTCATTGAGAGCGTCCGCTCGTTCAACGACCTCAAGGCCTTCCACCATCTCGACAGCATGGGCATCGTTGACCGCGACCGCCGCAGCGAGGAGGAGGTTGCCTATCTGCGCAAGAAGAACATCCTCGTGCCCGACGTGGCCGAGATCGAGAACATCCTCATGCTCGAGGGTGTGGTGCGTGCCGTGGCGCGCTACCGTCGCCGCAACGACAGCGATGTCTTTGCCAAGGTCAAACGCTCGGTTCTGCAGATGTTTGACCACGAGATCAGGCAGCAGGCCTTGCAGCACGTGCGCCACCGCGTCAAGCACCAGGTCGAGGTGCGCATCGACATGAAGTTCCGCAACATCAATGCCCTGGAGGAGCACATGATTGACCTCGTCAACGAGATTGACCCCCGCAGCATGTATGAAGACTTCTGCCGCGAGTTCCATGCGCTGCATCAGCAGGGCGACTACCACGGTGTGCTGCGCGTCTTCAATCAGAAGCAGATATTGGGCGACAGCAACGTCGCTGCCCTGTGCGGACTGAACAAGAAGGACGACTACATCAAGACCATCCTCAACATCCTCAAGAGCGACAACCGCTATGCTCAGGACATCCGCACCGCCATCAAGCAGTGCTTCATGCTCCAGTAGCCCTCTGTTGTCATTAAAAGCTAAAGACAGAAAAACTATTTGCCGAGCATAACGTTGATGATGGCATTGACATCTGAGATGTCGGTCACACCATCGCCAGTGGCATCGGCAGGGAGGTCGCTCTTGCCCAACATGGCATTAATGGCCAGATTGACATCGGTGATGTCGACCTGGCCATCGTGATCTATATCGCACGGGTGAATCCAGGGTTGTGGCATATCGTAGAGCAACTCAATGCCAGGAATGTCGAGTGTGTAGTCCTGGCCGCTAGTGGGCGAGTCCATGGCCAGATTGATGTAGACCAGTCCCAGCGGGTAGATACCCAGGTCGGTAGCGTTACACCAGTCGCTGGTGGCCAGTGTATAGACCATCTGGTCGCCGTCGATAACTGGCTCGTCAATGTGCGACAGGATCTGTGACCCCTCATTCTGTTGGGTCGAGAAGGTGATGCGTCCTAGCGTTAAATCGCCAGGGCAGATGCGCAGCCTGATGGCTTGTGGCAGTCCCCATAGTTGAATGCGCTTGCTCAGTCGGATATAAGGATTTCGCGACGAGGCTCCAGTGAATGTGATACGCATGCCATTGTCCAGCGCTGTGACCACACGGTTCTTGCCACCGCTCTGCGTCACCGTCCAGGTATCGGGATCAATGGGTGCGTTCTCGACGGTAGTTACGGCAGCCTTGGGCTTCTCGACGCGCACCACGAGTGTCTCGTTGAAGTCGTGGCCCACGCCTGTGACAGTTGTTCGCCCATCGGCTACAGCCTGCAGCGTGCAAGAATCATCGATACGGCACACACTTGGGTCATCTACTGTCCACTGAATGATGTGCGGGTCGACCAGATCGTTGTTGTATCCACTGCTGCCCAGAACCTCGATAAGATATGGGTGGGTGTCATCGATGACCACGCTGTCGCAGCGCAACGAGTGAGTGGCATTGACAATGCACACTTGCTGTTCGGTGACGAGCGTATCGCCCAGAGAAGCATAGATTTTGCCGATGGCTGGTGTGGCCGAGGCGATGAATGTGCCGTCGGCAGTGAAGTGTCCCACCTGTGGATCGCAAGCGAATGTGCAGCCGTCGATATTGCGAGTCTTGAGCACACCATAGCGGTTATAGCCCCAAACGGCGAAGCGCAAATTGGCCGAGACCGACACATTGTAGCAGCGAGGCTCGAAGTGGAGCATGCCGATGTTGTCATCGTCAGGCGACGTGGCATAGACCGTCAGCCCGTTGCCCACAGCTCGCACCGAGCCGTCGCTAGGATGATTGACTACCTCGTCGTTGACCACCATGCAACTCGATCCACCACCGTCCAGATTAACCGCATGCGCGGCTCCGAGCGCGGTGAAGATGCCAGCGGCCTCTTTGAGCGTGACCCCCATGCTCTGTACCCAACGTCCATCGATAACCACAAAGAACAAGCGTGTGCTGTCGGCGCTCATGCCGATGCAAGTGCGTGGATGACGCTCGGCCCAGTCTTCTAGAAACACGCCGTCGCGCATAATCAGATGATCGCTGCCGCCTACCATCTCCTTGAACGCGATGTCTTGGTCGGGATGCTGGCGCAGGCTCACATGGAAGGCAATGTCAACCTCGTCGCCCACTTGCATCGCTCCGGCTTTGGTGGCATGGTCGCCCTGCATCCACAGGTAGGCTTTGCCTGAGGGAATGGGGATGGCTGCACCTGTTGCATCCACCACCTGCTCGACCACGCAATGCTCAGTGCCCTGGTGATGCCACTTGAAAGGCGCGTCCTGTGGGGCAAGTAGCACCAGTTTGCCACTGGAGCACGTGTAAGTGCTTGGACCGTATACCTCGGTGTAGAGGATGGTGCGGTTGGCACCGGAATTCTCGGGGTCGTTCAACTTGGCGATTGTGGTGGTCGTGCCATTATGTGTATAAGTGCCTTTGAAGTCAATGCGGTCAATGTAAGGCTTGTAGTTCTCATCAAGGGCAAAACTGGCTCGACCAGCAGGCGTGATCAATACTTGGCCATTAGTGATCTGGCCTGAGGTGGGAACACCAACCTGGTCGCTGGGTGCCGTGCGGTAAAAGTCACCGTTGATAGCACCTGTCACCTCACGGCCAGCCGATTTCATGCGATTGACTACACTCACAGGGGTCTCACACCCCACCGAGCGGTTGCTGCCCAGCCACGACTCAAGCGCAATGTAGGGGTTGCTTAGGTCCAGTGTCATCACGCTCACCTTGAGCGGAAACGCTGGCAGGTCATATTGTGCAAACTCTGCGCCCGGTCCCACTGGGTGTGGATAGATGAGTGTGTCCACATCGTAGGTCTTGCCGTCAAGTGTCCACTGGTCGCGAGCATTGGTGGTCAATGCCACTGCAGCAACCCATATCAGAAAAGTTAAATACAGTCTCATTGTCTTGTGTTTTTATTAAGAGGCACAGCGACACCTTGATCGTCTTGTGCCTCTAGCGTGACTGTCATTTTCCCAGCATGAGGTTGATTACCGCATTTACGTCTGCGATATCAATGGTGCCGTCTCCTGTCACATCGCCGGCAGTGGTCCGCTCTGCTTTGCCCAGCATCATGTTAATTACCGCATTAACATCGGCGATGTCAACTTTGTCGTCACCTGTCACGTCGCCATGTATGCCAGGCTGGGGATTGTTGGGTGTCACACCCTTGCCTATCTTGTAGACGGCCATGCCGTTGTAGGCTTTGAAGGTGAACAGGGTGACCACCTCATTACCGCCTTCGTCAACACCCTTGTCGATGGCAAAGCAATGCACGCGCAGGCCCGAGTCGTTGACCTTGCCCAGCGAGTCGGCGGGAATCTCCCAGTACTTCTGCATTCCTTCAAAGGTCTGCCCTTCACCCATTTCGCAGATGTTGGCTTGGCAACCATGACCATTGCCATTCATGTCGGCGCGCACATAGACAAAGAAATTGCGTCCGTCTAGCGAGAACTCAGCACATCCATTGGGGGTGGTTTGCGGCACAAGCAATGGGTCAACATTCTCAAACGTGTCGATGATACTGCCGTTGATGTCGTAGAGCACGGGTGCTGCATCAAAGCAGTCGATATAGAACAATTCACCGCTATAGTCGTCCTCGGACTGCTGCACCATCTTGACCACTGGGGCTAGACTGAAGCCGGTCTTCTTCTCGGGAAAGAAATCGATAAAGTCAAGATAAGGATCGCCTTCGAACCCTCCTTCCCAGTCACCTCCCTGATCGGCATGCATGCGATAGACCGTGGGGAATCCTGGATCGGCAGTTGATCCGGCAACGGTCATGATGTTACATTCGGCCTGCTCAAGCGTGATGTCGCCCATCACATCGACATAGTCGGTGCGTTGCGGAGCCTCGCCCTTGTCCATCTCCACAATTAGAGTCAGTTCACCCGTCTCAGTGTTGACCATATAGACAGGAACGGTAGCCTGCACATTACTGGTCATGGGTGCCACCCACAGGTGACCGAAGTGGTCGCGGCCCACGCTGGCCACTCCCAAGAAGCGGCCGTAGGGGGCACCGTTAAGAGTCAGTTCAAAATCGGGTAGGGGAGAGCCGTCGATGGCGCTGAAACGGTGCAGCACCGACTGTGAGATGGAGTCGTTGCCGATGATAACGAGTTTCTCCTCGCTGCGGCCTACATAGATTTTGTCACCAATCATAGTGGCTGTACGGGCACGTTGGTTGCAGATGGCGTCAGCGACATAGGCTGCAGGGGTGTGTACACGGTCATAAATCCACTGGTTGGCAATGTTGATGCCATTGATGGTGGCATATTGCTGATTGTCGATTGCGCCCCAAGTGTTGAGGCACACACAGGCCATAAGGGCCATGAAAAGTAATGATTTGTTCATAAGTTAGGCTTTAATGGGTTCTAATTGATTTTGGCGCTAAGTTAGTTACAATATTTGACTTATGCAAGCGTTTAAAGTGTTAAATTTAAGTCTTAGGACGATGAGATGGCTTGTGTCAATGACTGGGGCTGGCATTGGTGATTTTCTAAAATATTGTCAATAATACAAAAATAATGTTTATTTTGTGTGCGAGCTATCAAAAATCATGTTATTTTTGCAAAAGAATTTTAGACTAGACGCACAGTAGAGAATGTTAACTCAAATCTACAATGGACATATTCTCACACCTGAGGGGTGGGTTAATCAGGGGTCGGTGACGTTCTCGGACGGACGCATTGTCGAGGTGACGCGCAGCAGCAATGTCATCGACAAGGCTGACCGTGCCATCGATGCTCATGGAATGAATGTCGTGCCTGGAGGCATCGAACTTCATTGCCATGGTGGTGGTGGCAGTGACTTCATGGAGGGTACCGAGGAGGCATTCCTGACAGCAGTCCGTACGCACATGCGTCACGGAACGACTGCCATCTTCCCCACGTTGTCATCGTCGACATTGCCGATGATGGAGGCGGCGTGTGAGACCTGCGACAACCTGATGCGCGAGCCGGGCACCCCCATCATGGGACTGCACCTTGAGGGACCCTATTTCAACCCCCGCAAGGCCGGGGCTCAGATGCCCGAAATCATCCGTCTGCCCGACCAGCAGGAGTTTACGCACATCATCGAGGACTTTGAGTGTGTGCGTCGATGGGATGCTGCTCCCGAGCTGCCTGGAGCGTTGGAGTTTGGTCGCTACATTACCAGCAAGGGCGTGTTGGCATCGATAGGACACACTGCTGCCGAATACCCTGAGGTCAAAGCAGCCTATGATGCGGGATATACCCATGCTACGCACTTCTACAACGGCATGCCAGGATTCCACAATGTGCGTGAGTTCAAGCATGCAGGAACGGTCGAGAGCATCTATCTGCTTGATGGCATGAGCGTGGAGGTCATAGCCGATGGCATACATGTGCCGTTGCCTATCTTGAGGCTGGTGCATCGCATGAAGGGTGTCGAGCGTACAGCACTGGTGACCGATGCCTTGGCAGTGACCGATAGCGACAGCGACAAGGCTTTTGACCCGCGTGTCATCATTGAGGACGGTGTGTGCAAATTGTCGGATCGTTCGGCACTGGCAGGCTCGATTGCAACGATGGACCGACTCATTCGCACCATGGTCATGCAGGCGGGTATCCCGATGAACGATGCTGTGCGTATGGCCAGCGAAACTCCGGCGCGCATCATGGGCATCTATGACCGCAAGGGCAGCTTGCAACGCGGCAAGGATGCCGACATCCTTATTTTGGACGATAATTGTGAACTGAAGGCAGTCTATGCTATGGGAAATCTCATAGAATAGTGTTTTTTCGCAAAAAATGCGCGAAAGATTTGCTCAGTTCAGAAAATGATATTACCTTTGCAGTCGCAAAACGAAACATGGTGAAATTAGCTCAGCTGGTTAGAGCGTCGGATTGTGGTTCCGAAGGTCGTGGGTTCGAATCCCATATTTCACCCTAGATTAAGAGGTTGGCGTCACGCCAACCTCTATTTTTTTAGCAGATGTTGCGTTTGTCAATTTTTCTTACGAACTTTGCAGCGATTAAACCAACACTGACACGACTATGACACGAAAACTGATCCTATTGCTCTGCCTGGCAGCCATGGCGCTGGGCATGAGCGCACAGAAGAGCGTTGACGATCGCATTAAGGTCATCCGCAAGGCATATGCTGAGCGGCTGAACTTGATGAAGAATCAGCCCTACGATGATGATGCCAATATGGTTAATCAACTGACCATAGCCTACAACCGCATTTATCCCGGCACGGGACTGGCGAAGTTTAGGGACACCTTTTACTGGACCGACGACGAGAACGAGGACTATATGCTCAAGCCCATACTCTACTATGTCACCAGCTATAATACGATGAACAGTGGCATCTACATCTTCAACCGAGAGTATCTCTTTGATGTCCAGACCGAGGAGCCGATGTTCATGTATGTTTCCACGCAGTTTGGCGAGGACGGCAAGAAGTTGGAGTACCGCTTCTACTTCGACAAGGGCAAACTCATCAAGCAGATTCCAGAGAAAATAGGACCTGTGGGTGATGGCGAACTTGACCCTATGATTAAGTTGGACAAGAATGGCAAGGCTGTCGCTGCCGACCTGCTCCGTGGGTTTGAGTCCATAAAGGCAAACTTCCACAGCCAGATTGACACCTACCCCTGGTAAAAACTTCTACGATTCAAGGCCACCAAAACCTGTCAAGTGGCAACATGCTTGACAAGTTTTGGTGGCCTTGTTGTTTGAAATTCTCCATCAAATTCGTCAAAACTCGTCAAATTCCATCAATATTCTATTAAGTTAGATGGCCTTTGACGAGTTTTGGTGGCTTTGGTGGGGAATAGTTGTTAGAGTCCTAGTTTCTGCTTGACCAGGGGAGTGATGTCGGTGACATTGGCACTGCGGTAACCAATGGGAGTCTTGGCCACATCGAGGATGAGGTCGTAGCCCATCTGGTCGCCAACCTCGTTGACGGCAGCCTGGATGGCTGCGGCGATGGGAGTCATCAGTTCGGCCTCACGAGCCTTGAGTTCGGCAGCGGCTTGTTGCTGGAAAGCCTGAATGCGCTTGTCGCCCTCTTGCACCTCCTGCATGCGGCGGTCGCGGATGGCAGCCGGTGTGGCAGGGTCGGTGGCGATGGCCTGATACTCGGCATACTTCTTGTCGAAGTCGGCCTGCAACATTTTGTACTCGGCTTGCAACTTGTCGCTTGTTGCCTTGAGTTTGGCTTCGGCTTGTGCCTTGTCGGGCAGTGCGTTGAGTACAGCCTGCGAGTTATAGACGGCAATCTTGCTTTGTGCCACGAGCATCAAGGGCAAGAGCAAACTGATCAGGAATAAACTTCGTTTCATTTTTTATAAAAAAAGAAGTTAAGGAGTTAAGAAGTCATGGGAAGTTAAGATCCATGCGCAGCGTCTGCATGGAGTCGTCTTAACTACTTAACTTCCTTTAACTCCTTAACTCCTAATTAAATGTTTTACTTGATGCCCAGTTTGGCCTTGACCTTGGCGCTGACATCCTCGGCTCCTGTACCGGTGTAGAGGATGGCCGGAATCGACATATCATAGATAAAGGTGTAACCTCCCTCGGCACCTACAGCCTGAATGGCATTCTGCAACTTCTGGGTGATGGGTGCGAGCAGCTGCTCCTGTTGGCGCTGCAAGTCCTGCGAAGCGGTCTGCTGGAAGTTCTGAATCTTCTGGTACTCATCCTGCAACTCCTGCATGTGGCGGTCCTTGATGGCTTGAGGAGTGCTGGCATCCTTGTCGGTCTTGTCATATTCCTCGGCCTTCTTCTGGAATGCGGTCTGCAGGTTTTTGAACTCAGTCTCGTACTTGTCGCTGGCGGTCTTGAGTGTGCTCTCGGCAGTAGCCTTCTCGGGCATCACATTGAAGATTTCCTGGGTGTTGACATAACCCAACTTGACCTGTGCGACGAGGCACATGGGTGCAACCACAAAGGCTGCAAGCAATAATTTCTTAAGCATTTCTTTTTTTATTATTAGTTGTTTTTTTATTCTGAAATTTCTCGAACGGGGCGTTAATGGGCTTGCATGGTGAAATCTTGAAAGGACAAACCCTAACCCCTAATCCTTAACCAAGAGGTTACTTGCCGTAGCCCAGTTTGGACAGGACCTCGTTGCTCACATCGATGCGCGGCGATGCAAACAGGATGCTCTGCGACGATGCACGGTCAAAGATGACCTGGAATCCACGCTCCTCGCTCACTTTCTTCATTGCGTTGTAAATCTCGTCCTGAATGGGCTTGATGAGTGACTCACGCTTCTTGAACAACTCACCTTGCGGACCGAAGTACTTGTACTGCAACTGCGAGGCTTCTTTCTCCTTGGCGACGATCTCGGCCTCTTTTTTCTTCTTCTGCTCATCGGTGAGGAAGACCATGTCGCTCTGGTAGTTCTTGTACATGGTGTCGGCCTCCTTCTTCAGATCGTCCACCTCTCGTTGCCAACGCTGTGACACCTGGTTGAGTTGCTCATTGGCCATCTCATACGACGGGATATTCTTCAGGATATACTCCATATCCACAAGGGCAAACTTCTGCGCGCTGGCCGAGAACATGCCGGCCAAGACAGCGACTAACACTAATGCAATCTTTTTCATAGTCTTGATGTTTTTAAAAAACTTGACTTTTAGACTTAATATCGAGTTTAAAGTTTAAATTCTTGTTTTTTTCTAGATGTCCTAGATTGTCTAGAGGTCTCTGGAGGCGCTGATTTAGAACTCCTGTCCCAGCACAAAGTGGAAGTTGCTGCCACCTTTCTTGCCGAACACGGTGTCGAAACCATAACCCCAGTCGATACCCATCATACCAATCATGGGCAGGAAGATGCGGGCACCCACACCTGCCGAACGCTTCATGTCGAACGGGTTGAACGATTTGACCGAAGTCCAGGCGTTACCAGCCTCGAGAAACACGAGCGGATAGATGGTGGCACTGGTCGAGAGCATCAACGGGAAGTGCAGCTCAACGACAAAGCGGTCGTAGGCATAGCCCTCTGAGCCCGGGGGAGTGAACGCGCCGTTCTCATAGCCACGCAGGGCGATAGTCTCGGTTGCATAGGTGTAACTGCCGCTCATGCCGTCGCCACCCACATAGAAAGTCTCGAACGGCGTCTTCAGGTGCTTGTTCCAACTGCCCAGTAGACCGATGTCGGCACGCGTCATCAACACCAGTGTCCAACGACCGTCGGGGTCGGTGAGTGGCGTGTAGGTGCGGGCTTGGAACTTGAGTTTCCAGTACTCAATCCAGCGGTAGAGTTCCTTTTTGTCGGCCTCGAGGTTGCTCTCTGAGAGGCGCTTCCAGTCTTTCTTGCCAAACAGGCTGGCAGGAGGTGTAGCATGGAAACTCAGCGAGAACGAACTGCCTCGGCGGGTGTATAGCGGGTTGTCAATACTGTTTCGAGCCAGTGTGAAGCCCAGGACGATGGAGTTAGAAACGCCATTGTTCATATAGTAGAGGTACTCCCAGTTCTTGAGGCTGTACCACTGGTAGCTGATGTCGGCGGTGAGGGTGAAGTAGTCATCGGGCCACTTCAGTCGTTTGCCGAAGGCCACGGTCAAACCAGCCATCTGCAAGTACTTGTTGGGGTCGTATGCGTTCTCGTAGTAGTTGCTGCCATAGTAATTACTGCCATAATAATTGTTCATGTAGTAATTATTCATGTAGTAATTGTTCAGGTAGTTGGTATACTGGCGGTTGTAGTACGACGAGTTGATACCTGTCTGGCGACTGTAGAAGCCCGACACCGACAGCGAGTTAGGTCGCTTGCCACCAAACCAC
>Ga0310695_10005662_pt1 | contig 21569 bp, 22 predicted proteins | sample RumenRJG_04DNA_FD_203882 | JGI IMG/M metagenome (GOLD analysis project Ga0310695, IMG submission 203882) | Bovine rumen microbial communities from Lethbridge, Alberta, Canada - RJG_04 (v2) (version 2) | ecosystem: Host-associated > Mammals > Digestive system > Stomach > Rumen | place: Canada...
CCTCGGGGCCGCCGAGCGTTACTTGATCTTTCAGCACGACGAGAGCAGCAACAAGCCGATCCTGGATGCTGACGGCCATCTGATCCCGCGCGAGGATTACCGCATTGATTCTGTTCTCTGCGGCGATGAGGATTTTGCCATCGCCTGCATGAAAACGAATCTCGCCTATAACAAAAATCTCTCCCGCGGCGATGTGAAGACCCATCATTACATCATCAGTTTTGATCCGAGAGACGCGGATGAAAACGGATTGACGATGGATCGGGCGCAGGAGCTGGGTCTCGAATTTTGCAAAAAGCATTTCCCTGGCCATCAGGCTTTGGTCTGCACGCACCCGGATGGGCACAACAAAAGCGGCAACATTCATGTGCACATTGTCATCAACAGTCTGCGCATCGAGCGCGTTCCCATGATGCCGTACATGGACAAAGCCTGCGACACGCTACCCGGCATGAAGCACCGATGCACTGCAGCCGCACTCCGTTATCTCCGTGCGGAAGTGATGGAGATGTGTCAGCGCGAGGGCCTGTATCAGATCGATTTGCTCAACGGCAGCAAGAACAGAATTACGGAACGCGAGTACTGGGTGCAGAAGCAGGGCCAGAAAAAACTCGACGAAGAAAACGCCGAGCGGATCGCAAGCGGTGAAGAACCGAAGCAAACGAAGTTTGAGACGGACAAGGCAATCCTGCGGAAACAGATCCGTGCGGCACTCAAAAAGTCCAAAACGCTGGATGAGTTTTTCGATACGCTGCTGGGGGATTACGGTGTTGCGGTAAAAGAGAGCCGCGGTCGTTTCAGCTATCTGACGCCAGATCGCACGAAGCCGATCACGTCCCGCAAGCTGGGAGACGACTTTTCCAAAGAGGCGATCCTCGCCGTCATAGAACAAAATGCAGCGCGCATCCTTCCGTCTGTCAGTCAGAGGCCGGACACTTTTGTCACGCCCGCGGCAAAACCCGAGATCGAGAAACTGATCGATCTGGAAGCGAAACGCGCCGAAGGAAAAGGCTCGGGTTACATCCATTGGGGCAAGAACTTCAATCTGAAAACCATGGCCAAGACGCTGATCTATCTGCAGGAAAACGGTCTGACCGATCTCGACGCGCTCGACACCGCGTTAGAGGACGCGCACAAAAAAGTTACTACTTCTCGCACCAGCATAAAAGCGATTGAGCAAACCCTGAAAGAAAAGAAGGAACTACAGCGACAGGTTTTGAATGCTCATGCCGGAAAGGATTTGCACGCGGAGTACCTAAAACTGCCGAAGAAAAAGCAGGAAAAGTTTTACGAAGAAAACCGCCCGGCGCTCATGCTCTACGATGCGGCCATGCGTTATTTCAAAGAAAACGGGGTCAAAATGATTCCTACTGTCAAGCGAATCCAGGACGAGATTGAAGATCTGACTTCGCAGAAAAACGCTGGGTACACCGAATACCGCGAGAGTCAGAAACGCGAAAAGGAGCTGCAGACCGTCAAGGCCAACATTGAAACAATACTTCGACAGCAGGAGCCGGAGATCGGACAGGAACATAAAATGGATGAACAGGAATTATAGCCCCGGCGTCATGCTTTAGGCATGAAGAAACGCAGCGATTATGCGACTTTCAGAACGCGATTTTGACGAGGCAATACGATTTGACCTGTACCCCGGTTTTCCGGGTTTTAGAGCGTGACAGATCTCAATGTCAGAGGGTTCGGAGTGGAAAAATAGAGCAACAAAAATCCAGCGTTCATGCGATTTCTGCTACACGATTTTGACGAGGGAATACGATTTCACGCCTGCCCCCGATTTCGCTTTTCTAAACGCTAACAGAAATCCGGCAGCTCGCTGCCGCTGCGAAAATGATATTTGAGCCAAAACGGAAAATCGCCAGATTTTTCCGATCAAGGGATTAGGGAGCATTCATCCCCAACGAGAGGGCCGAGGGAAGCAAAACTCATTTTGGAGTTTTCGTATTCGCCAGGCGTATCTTGCTTTAGAAATGTCGCTGAAAGGAAAAATGAAAAAATGGATAATGAACACATGAACGATTTTGATGATGAAGAATTTGACCTTGATTCCGACGAAGCCGAATATCTGGAGATGATCGAATCATGGGAAGATGACGAGGATGACGGAGAGGAGAGCATACCGGAGCTGTATTTCAGCCGTCCCGATCCTTACGCAAAACGTGATCCCCTTCCTAACGGTCAACGCTGCCGCAACTACCGCGTTGACGCGGATGGTCACATCGTCGTTAAGAATCCGAGCGCCTGGTGGATTCCGGAAATGAAGATCATAGAGGAGATCGACGGAACGATCTATACCGTCACCGGAAGCTATGAGGGAACGGAGATGCTGGATCAAAAACTGTCCCGGATCATGCTGCATAATTTGGAGGATTTCTGATGACAAACGAAGAAAGTTATGTTAGCATAAAGCCATCCAATCCTGTACAGACAGTTGCCCACGAAAAGGAGGAAACAGAATTGTCAAGGGCAACTGATAAAATCACCGCGTTATACTGCCGCCTCTCAAATGAGGATTCCTTGGATGGCGAGTCGAACTCCATAAGCAATCAGCGCCGCATCCTCAGCGACTATGCACGAGACAGTAAATTCCCGAACCCCGTTTTCTTCATCGACGACGGATATAGCGGAACCGATTTTGATCGACCCGGCTTTCAGGAAATGCTGGATGAGATCGAAGCGGATCATGTGGCCGTCGTGCTGACGAAAGACCTTTCCCGCCTCGGACGCAACTCCACCATGACGGGTATGTTCATCAACATCACCTTTGCCAAACATAATGTTCGGTACATTGCCATCAACGACAACTTCGATACGCTCAACCAAAACAGCGTGGACAACGATTTTGCCGGGATTCGCATGTGGTTCAACGAGTTTTACGCCCGCGATACCAGCCGAAAGGTTCGGGCAGTCGTCAAGGCCAAGGGAGAGCGCGGTGAATCGCTGACGACTTTTATCCCATTCGGCTACATCAAAGATCCGAACGATCCGAAAAAATGGATCGTGGACGAGGAAGCTGCGAAGGTTGTCAAGCGCATCTTCGCTCTCTGCATGGAGGGACGGGGCCCGTCCCAAATCGCCAACTTGCTCCAGGAAGAAAAGATGCTGACCATCACGGCATACCGTCTGCGGGAAGGCCGCAACGCCAATCATCCAGAGCCGGCAAATCCCTATGAATGGGATTCCAGGAGCGTAGCAGACATTCTGGAGCGGCGCGAATACACCGGCTGCACAGTCAACTTCAAGACCTATTCCAATTCCATCTGGGACAAGACGACCCGCAAGAACCCGGTTGAGAACCAGGCGATCTTCTACAACACGCACCCGGCCATCATCGACATGGACACCTTTGACAAGGTGCAAGAGATCCGGGAGCAGCGCCACCGCAGGACGAAATCCGGCAATACGCATATGTTCTCCGGCTTGGTGTTCTGTGCGGACTGCAAAGGCAAGATGTACTTCAGCGGTTCTCACGACGACCCGAACAAATGGAATTACACTTGCTCGAACTCCCGAGGCAGCAATTCTCCTTGCTCTGCCCACTTTATCCGTGCAGTTGTGTTGGAACGACTGGTCTGGAATTATACACAGAGGGTTATTGATCTTGTGCTCCGCTATGAAGCTCATTTCCGGGCGATCATGGAAGAGAAGATGCAGACGGAGAGTAAAGCGATCCTTAAGGTCAAGCGGAAGCAACTTGAAAAAGCGGAGAAGCGCATCCAGGAGATTGACCGTCTGTTCGTGCGAACCTACGAGGACAACGTTGCCGGGAAACTGAGTGACGAGCGCTTTGCAGCGATGAGCCAAGGCTACGAGGAAGAACAGCAGGGCTTGAAGGAAGCGGCAGATGTTCTCCGGAAGGAGATTGAAGTACAGGAACAGCAGAACCAGAATTTAGATCTGTTCATTGAGCGTATTCAGAAATACACGCCTTTGGAGGAACTGACGCCCTATGTTGCGCACGAGCTCATCAAGGCGATCTATGTGGGAGCGCCGGACAAGAGCAGCGGCAAGCGCCGCCAGAGCATCCACATTGAGTACGATCTGATAGGATTTATCCCGCTGAATGAACTGATGAAGCAGGAAACGGCATGACAAATGCCATGCCGTCCCTGCAAATGACGATAAAACTATCTTACGGGTGGAGGCCCTTACCGGGCCCTGCATGATATCGGAGGGAACAGCATGAAAATCCTATTCAAGAACGGCACGATCCTGGACGGCAGCGGCAACCCGCCCTGTACGGGAGATGTGCTCATCGAGGACGACCGCATCCTGCAGGTGGGCGGCGTCATCGACGAGGCGGCGGACAAGGTGGTGAACCTCAGCGGCTGTCAGATCTGCCCCGGATTGATCGACGCCCATTCCCACAACGACTTTTTCTATGACCGGGACGACGCGGAGAAGTACTACGTGCCCTTCATCCGGCAGGGCATCACCACCCAGATCACCGGCAACTGCAGCTTCTCCCCCTTCGGTATGGCGGCGGAAACCCCTTACCGGGACAAGCTGGGCGGGGGGCTGTTCGACGTATACCACCCGGGCAGCTTCGCGGACTTCAAGCGCCGGGCGGAGGGCAGGCTCTATGTGAACCTGGTCCCGCTGATCGGCCAGGGCTCCGTGCGCGCGGGGCTGACCGGCTACGACCCCACGCCCCTGACCACGGCGCAGATTGAACAGGAACTCAGCTATGTGCGGGAGGCCATGGAGGGCGGCGCTTTCGGCGGTTCCTTCGGCTTCATGTACGAGCCAAGCCGCTACGCCAAGGAGGATGAGATCCTGGCCTTCGCCAAAGAGATCGCCAAATACGACGGCATCATCACCATCCATCCCCGGGCCTGCTCCATCGTCAGCGCGGACTATCCCCTGCTGACCAAGAAATCCCACCTGGAGCTGGGGCTGGACGAGGCGGTGGACATCATGCGGAAGTCCGGCTGCCGCCTGGAGTACAGCCACCTGATCTTCACCGGCGCCCGCAGCTGGAAGCTGCTGGGCAAGATGCTGGCCGTCTTCTACCGGGAGCGGCAGAAGGGCGCTCAGATCGCCTACGACAACTACGCCTTCCACTACGGCGCCTCGGTCATCACGGTGGTCTTCCCCGAGTGGTACGCCCAGCTGAGCAAGGAGGAGGCCGCCAGGCCCATCAACCGCTTCAAGCTGCAGCTGACCATCCTCATGTACCGGAAGGTGCTGGGCATCGACTGGGAGGACATGGTGGTGGCCTACATCTCCGACGAGCACCCGGAGTATGAGGGCAAGACCATCCCCCAGGCCGCCGCGGAGGAGGGCCTGTCGGAGCTGGATATGTATCTGAAGCTGGTGGAGCTGTCCGACCGGAAGGGCAGCATCTACCTGGGCAAATACTACAACGACGAGATCGTGCGCCGTCTGATGGAGGACAAGCTGTCCGTCTTCATGACCGACGCCTGGGTGGAGGAAAAGGGCCTGCAGAACATCGCGGCCTTCCAGACCTTCCCCCAGTTCTTCCTGCTGGCCAGGCGCTACGGCATCCCGGCGGAGAAGATCGTGCGCAAGATGACCGGCGCCACGGCGGACCGCTTCGGCATCCCGGAGCGGGGCTACCTGAAGCCGGGCTATAAGGCGGATCTGACAGTCATCGATCCCAACAAGCTCTCCGTGGACGAGTCCAGGCCCGACGCCGTCCCCGGCGGCATCGTGCATGTCTACGTCAACGGCCGGGCCGTGCTGGAGGACGGCGTCTACTTGGGCGGCACAGCCGGACAGGTGGTGCTGAAAGCACGATGAAGCGGCTGCTGTGTCTGGGGGATTCCAACACCTACGGCTATGATCCCCGCTCCTATCTGGGCTCCCGTTACCCCAGGGACCTGCGCTGGACCGGCCTGCTGGAGCAGGGCGGCCGGACGGTGTTCAACTTCGGGCAGAACGGCCTGACCATCCCCGGGGAATATACCTTTCCCGCTCTGCGCCAGCTCCTGCGGGAAAAGCTGCCCCTGGATCTGATCACGGTGATGCTGGGCAGCAACGACCTGCTGCTGGGCGCCTCCGTGCCGGATACGGCGGTGCGGATGGAAGCCCTGCTGCGCTTCCTGCTGCAGGCGGCCGACGGCGCGGCGCTGCTCCTGATCGCGCCGCCCCTCATGGAGCTGGGTGAGTGGGTCCCCAACGAGAGCTACATCCGCGCCTCGGAAAAGCTGCGGGACGCCTATCGGGACCTGGCGCAGAAGCTGGCCATCCCCTTTGCCGACGCGGGCGAGTGGGGCGTGGAGCTCTGCTATGACGGGGTGCACTTCTCCCCCGCCGGGCACCGGGCCTTCGCCCAGGGGCTGGAGGCTTTCCTGGCGGAGCTGTACGAATGAAAAAACGATAGCAACCGGAACGATCCGGCAGCCGACAGCTCGGCATGCCGGATCGTTCTTTCGCTGCTGTTTCCCGCTTGCGTCCTGGAAAAGATTAGTATACAATAGAGGCAGGAGCTGGCCGCGGGCGACGCCTGCGGCGCTGAAACAAAACAACCAAGGCACCGACAGGAGGATGCATATGAACGAAAACGTCCGGAAGAGAAACGCTCTGCTGGCCCAGACCGTGATCAAGGGGCTCCAGTCCCGGAACATGACCGGCTACTACGCCGAGACCAGAGGAGACGCTCTGGCCCTGGCTCTCTCCCTGATTCCCGAGGGTAGCACCGCCACCATGGGCGGCGGCATGAGCGTACACGAGATCGGCCTGGTAAAGGCGCTGAAGGAGGGCAATTACAACTTCATCGATCGGGATGAGATGGAGGACAAGCGAGCCGCCATGCTGGCCGCCTATGACGCGGACTTCTTCCTGGCCAGCGCCAACGCCATCACCCAGGACGGTGTGATCGTGAACATCGACGGCAACGCCAACCGGGTCTCCGCCATCGCCAACGGCCCCAAAAAGGTGCTGTTCATCGTGGGCATGAACAAAGTCTGCAGCGACGTGGACGGCGCCATGAAGCGGGCACGGAACGTGGCAGCCACCACCAACGCCCAGCGCTTCGGCCTGTCCACCCCCTGCGCCAAGACCGGCACCTGCATGAACTGCAAATCCCCGGACACCATCTGCTGCCAGTTCCTGATCACCCGCTTCTCCCGGCACACGGACCGGATCCATGTGATCCTGGTCAACGACAACCTGGGCTTCTGACGCCCAGTCCTACCCTACAGCCAACAGAAAGGAAACCCCATGAAGAAAACCGCGCTTATCCTGACCGAGGGCTTTGAAGAAGTCGAAGCCCTGACCACCGTCGACCTTCTGCGCCGGGCGCAGATCGTCTGCGACACCGTGTCCCTGGAGGACACGGAGACCGTACGCGGCAGCCACGGCATCACCGTGCAGGTGGACGCCGCTTTCACCGGCACCGATTTTGACAGCTACGACGGGATCATCCTGCCCGGCGGCCCGGGCCATGTGCGCCTGGCCGAGTCCGGGGCGCTGCTCGCCCTGCTCAAAAAGTTCTATGCGGAGGGCAAGCTGACCGCCGCCATCTGCGCCGCTCCCACCGTGCTGGCCAAGGCCGGCTTGCTGGAGGGCAAAAAGGCCGTGTGCTATCCCGGCATGGAGGGTCAGCTGGACGGCGCCGATGCCGGAGAGGAGCCCGTGGCCGTGGACGGCACCGTGATCACCAGCCGCGGCGTGGGCACCGCCATCCCCTTCGCCCTGGCCCTGATCGCCTATCTGAACGACGCCGTACAGGCCGACAGTCTGGCCGCCGAGATCGTCTACCGCTGACCTCTTTTCAAGTACCCGGGTCTGTGTTATACTGTTTTTAAGCATCCAATACAAAATTACTTACTTGGAGGGTTGGATATGAAATTCTACAAATGCAAAGCCTGCGGGAGCATCCTCATTCTGGACGCCGGCGCCGACTGCTGCGGCGCTGAGCTGGAAGAGCTGATCCCCAACACCACCGACGCCGCAGGGGAGAAGCATGTGCCCGTCATCGCTGTGGACGGCGCCGTCGTCACCGTGACCGTGGGCGCTGTGGAGCATCCCATGCTGCCCGCCCACTTCATCCAGTGGATCGTTCTGGAGACCAGCGCCGGCTATCAGAAAAAGGTGCTGAAGCCCGAGACCAAGCCCTGCGCCCAGTTCGTCCTGGCCGAGGGCGAGACCGCCGTGGCCGCCTACGAGTTCTGCAACCTGCACGGCCTGTGGAAGGCTGAGGTCTGAACGAAAACACCTGCCGCGGGGATCGCGGCGAAACGAAAAGGGACTTTGGAGAAGCGCAAAGCGCCTCTCCGGGGTCCCAATTTTTTCCTTTACAGACCTGTTCCGTCCCTATATAATAGAAGCAAGAAACGGAAAGGAGCTGCATCCATGGAACCTAAAACAAATCTGTCGCCCGCTTCCGGCGGCGTGTTGCTCCAGGGAAAGCGGGGCAAGCTGCTGGGTCATTACTATCTCCCAGGCGGCGAATATCCCAAGCCCGTGGTGCTGATCTGCCACGGCATCCCCGGCAAAGAGCGCCTGTTTGACTTCGCCATCGCCCTGCGGGAGGCAGGCTTCTGCACCCTGTCCTTCCACTACAGCGGCAGCTGGGGCAGCGACGGGGACTACTCGGTCTCCCACTGCTTCGAGGACTGCCTGTCCGCTCTGGACTACATCCGGAAAAATGAAAACAGCTGGTTCGATCTGAAGAATGTTTTCATGGTCGGCCACAGCATGGGCGGCCTGATGACCGCGCGCACCGCCGCGCAAAACGATCTGGTCAAGGCCGGGGTCCTGCTGGCGCCCATGGACTTCAAGCCCGTGGTGGAGGAGACCCAGGGCCTGTGCGAGCCCAAGTACCGGGACTTTCTGGACGAGGCCTTTCTCTGGCTCAAGGGCGTGACGCGGGAGACCATGCGCCAGGACATGGCGGACAACGCCGCGGCCATGGATCTGTGCTCCTACGCGGAGGCTCTGGCGGACAAGCCCATCCTCACCGTGGCCGGGACCCTGGACGCTCTGCTGCCTCTGGACGAGCACGCGGGCAAGCTCAATGCCGCCATTGCCGCTTACGGCAAGGGCAAGCTGACTGCCAAGGTCTACGACACGGACCACCCCTTCAACATGTTCCGCCAGGAGATCCGGCAGGACGTGGTCGACTTCCTCCGGGAAAACGTGAACTGAGCAGAAAACCGCAAACAACGATACGAAGGCGCTGCCGGCCATGGCAGCGCCTTCGTATCGTTGTTAGCTTTTTACAGAAGTCCCCGGTCGGCGATCCTGCAGCCGGAAACCGCATTCTCCTTCTTAGCCGTCGGTGGTCTTTCCTTCTGTGGGTATTTGTTCCTGCTCTTCCTCTCCGAACAGCTCCAGGAAGCTGTGCATCTCGCCTCTGGACTTGTAGCCGGGGAAGGTGTCCAGGTGCACGGCGTGGATGGCGTTGAAAATGCTCCGGTCGATGTTGGGGTTCGTTTCCCGCAGCCTGCGCACCAGGATCTTCATTTCCTTGCGCTTGCTGCCGCCGGGGTCGTTGTCGTCCAGGGTGCAGTTTTCCGTAAAGCGGCAGGCACACTGGATGAAATGCAGGTCGTTATACCGCAGCCAGGCCTTCACCGCGTCCTCATGGACGCAGTAGAGCGGGCGGATCAGGGTCATGCCCTCGAAATTGCGGCTGTGGAGCTTGGGCAGCATGGCCTGCAGCTGGGAGCCGTAGAACATGCTCATCAGCGTGGTCTCGATCACGTCGCTGAGGTGGTGGCCAAGGGCGATCTTGTTGCAGCCCAGCTCCCTGGCCTTGCTGTACAGGTAGCCCCGGCGCATCCGCGCGCAGAGATAACAGGGCGAGCCGCCCACCGAAGCGGTGATATCGAAGATGTCGGTCTCAAAGATCGTGATGGGGATGTTCAGGAGTTTGGCGTTCTCCTCCACTTTCCGGCGGTTTTCTTCATTATAGCCCGGGTCCATCACCAGAAAGACCAGCTCAAAGGGCACGTCGCTGTGCCGCTGGAGCATCTGCAGCAGCTTGGCCGTCAGGAAGGAGTCCTTCCCGCCGGAAATGCAGGCGGCGATCTTGTCCCCCGCCTGGATCATCTCATACTGCTTGACAGCGGTGACGAAGGGCCGCCACAGGGTTTTGTGGAATTTTTTGTTGATGCTCTGCTCGATCTTCTGCCAGGGCTCCAGTTGGCGACTCATCTGCGTCCCTCCCCCGTAAAGCCGGTCAGGTCTTTGACCACTTCGCCGGCGATGATCAGTCCCGCCACCGCGGGCACAAAGGCGTTGGAGCCAGGGATATCCCGCCGGTCGGTGCAGTGCCGCTGGGTGTCCGGCGGGCAGATGCAGCTGCTGCGGCAGCTGATGGACAGATCCTCCAGGGGCCGGATGGGCTTTTCCGGCGAGTAGACCACCTTCAAATGCTCGATCCCCCGGCGGCGGCACTCCCGCCGCATGACACGGGCCAGGGGGCAGCCCTGCGTCTCATACAGATCCGCCACCCGGAACTGACCGGCGTCCACCTTATTGCCTGCGCCCATGGCGCTGATGATGGGCGTCCCCGCCGCCTGGGCCTGCTGGATCAGGGCCAGCTTCCCGGTGACGGTGTCGATGGCGTCCACCACGTAATCATATTGGGCAAAGTCGAATTGACCCTGGGTCTCCGGCAGATAGAAGGTCTTGTAAGTCCGGACCACGCACTTGGGATTGATGCTCTGGACCCGCTCCGCGGCCACGTCCACCTTGTACTGCCCCACGGTCTTGCGGGTGGCCAGGATCTGGCGGTTGATGTTGGTCAAGCAGACCTTGTCATCGTCGATCAGGTCCAGCTGCCCCACGCCCGAGCGGGCCAGTGCCTCCAGGGTATAGCCGCCCACGCCGCCGATGCCGAAGATGGCCACCCGGGCGGCGGACAGCTTCTCCATGGCGTCAGCGCCGTAGATCAGTTCTGTTCTCGAAAAGGAATTGAGCATGTGTGTTCTCCTGCTGCGTTTTTCTCTATCCTACCACCGGCGTCGCAAAAATCAAGTCTTTTTTCCTATTCGTCAAGTGGGTAAGAGGGCTTCCGGTGAGATCATGAATGGCAGAGAGAAACACCTTTGCCCCCAATATCACACGTTCTCGATCTGCCGCAGCAGCCGATCCTTGGTCTCCTCGTCAGCGAAGACGCCCCGCGCCGCGTTCTGCAGCAGGCCGCGCAGCTCCGCGTCGGTCAGGGAAAAGGTCTCCGCCATATGGCACAGCTCCTCTCCCACCCAGGTGTGGGACACCGCCATGTTGTCGGAGTTGATGCTGACCTTGACCCCCGCGTCCAGCAGCGCACGCAGGGGGACGCTCTCATAGTCCGGGAAGAGTCCCGTGTGCAGGTTGCTGGTAGGGCACAGCTCCAGCAGCGCGCCGCTGTCCGCCAGCTGCCGCAGCAGCGCAGGGTCCTCCGCGGAGCGGACCCCGTGGCCGATCCGCTTTGCGCCGAAGCGCAGCGCCGCCCGCACGCTCTCCGGCCCGGCGGCCTCCCCGGCATGGATGGTAAAGGGCACGCCCAATTCCGCTGCATAGGCGAACAGGTCTTCGTAATCCTCCGTGGGGAACAGGCCCTCCGCCCCGGCGATATCCAGGGCGCAAACCCCCTTGCCCAAATACTTGCGGGCCAGGCGCACCGTCTCCCGGTTTTCTTCCTCATTGCCCTGCCCTCGCATGCAGCACAGGATCAGCCCGGTGGGCAGCTCCGACCGGGCGGCTCCGGCGATCACAGCCTGCACCGCCTGTTCCTGACTCAGGCCCTTCTGCCGGTGGGACTGGGGCGCAAAGCGCAGCTCCGCGTAGAGAAGTCCCTTCTGCCGCAGCTCCTCCTTCACCCGATAGGCACACTCTGACAACTGCTCGGCTGTTTGCAGAAAGGACAGCGGGTACACGAATTTATCCAGATATTCCGACAGATCCCGGCAGCCCCTGCTGACCGAGAGCTTGCTGCGGATCTCCAGGTCAGTCTCCGTCAGCGGCTCCCCCGCCAGCTCTGCCAGGGCCCGCACGGTCTCCACCGACAGGGAGCCGTCCATATGCACATGCAGATCGATGCAGCAGGTTTGCAGCAGGCGCTCTTTTTCTTCCATGGTGTTCCTCCGCATGTATCAGATTCTTAGAGCATACACGATTTTTCTCCGATGCACAAGCCCAAAGCGCAGGTCGCGGGCTTGACTTTTTCTTTTTTTGTGGTATGATTTGTATAACAAAACATACTTTTTAGGAGGGATCCTCATGACAACACCGGAAGGAAAATACGCATGGACCGTCACCGTGGGTGAGAAGGGGCAGATCGTCATTCCCAAGCAGGCCAGGGAGGTCTTCGGCATCCGTCCAGGAGATACGCTGATCCTGCTGGGGGATGCGGACCGGGGTCTTGCCATTCCGCCGAAGGCCGCCTTCGTCGAATGGACGGCCCGGGTCTTTGAGGAGGGCAAGCATGACTGAGCCAATCCTGGAGGTCCGCAACCTGTGCAAGCGCTACCCGGGCTTTCAGCTGCAGGATGTGAGCTTCACCATTCCCCGCGGCTGCATCATGGGCTTCATCGGTCGAAACGGTGCCGGCAAAACCACCACGCTCAAGTCCATCCTGAATCTGGTCCATGCCGACAGCGGCGAGGTCCGCTACTTCGGCCTGGAGCTCCATGCCCATGAGCAGGAGATCAAGCAACGCATCGGCTATGCCGGCGGCGCCGTGGATTATTATAAGAAGAAACGGATCCGGGACATAGTCTCCGTCACCGGCGCGTTCTATGAAAACTGGGACACTGTGGCCTTCCGGAAAACCATGGAAGCCTTTGACCTGGACCAGAGCAAGACCCCGGCGCAGCTGTCCGAGGGCATGAAGGTCAAGCTGAATCTGGCTCTGGCACTGTCTCACGGGGCAGAGCTCTTGATCCTGGACGAGCCCACCAGCGGCCTGGATCCTGTCTCCCGGGATGAGCTGCTGGATATCTTCACTGTATTGCGGGATCGGGGCGTTTCCATTCTCTTCTCCTCTCACATCACCTCGGACCTGGACAAGTGCGCTGACCGCATCACCTATATCCGGCAGGGGAAGATCCTGGCCTCCGATTCCATGGAAGCCTATCTCGCCGCCTGCCGGGAGGCGGAGATCGGCGCGACGCTGGAAGAGATCATGCTCCACTATGAGAAGGAGGATTTCCGTGAAAAGCTTGGTTAAAAAGGAGTTGAAGCTGGCCACCTCCCCGCTGAGCTGGTTCTTTTTGCTGGCCGCTTTCATGACGCTGCTGCCCGGTTACCCCATTTTGATGGGCTGCTTTTTCGTCTGCCTGGGCCTGTTCCAATCCTTTCAGACCGCCCGGGAGTCCAACGACGTGCTATACACCGCGCTGCTCCCCATCCGCAAGGCCGATGCGGTAAAAGCCAAATACCTCCAGGTCTGCATTTTCCAGCTGTTGGCCTTTTTGCTGATGGCGCTGCTCACTGCCCTGCGGATGACAGTACTGTCCGGCTCGGTCGTCTATGCAAACAATGCCCTGATGAACGCAAACCCAGTCTTCCTGGCCTTTGCGCTTTTGCTCTTCACGCTGTTCAATGTGTTGTTTCTTGGCGGCTTCTTCAAAACCGCCTATAACATCGGCAAGCCCTTCGTGACTTTCATCGCCGCCAGTCTCGTCCTGATCGGCCTGGCGGAAACGCTGCACCACTTCCCTGCTCTCCGTTTTCTGCATAGCCCCGGCGGGGAGCGCATGGGCCTGCAGTGGACCGTCTTTCTGCTGGCGCTTGTCGTCTATGTGCTCGTCACCTTATTTTCGGAAAAACGGTCCGAACGGCGCTTCGAGCAGATCGATCTGTGACCTTTGGAGGATACCATGACTGAGCCCAAGAAAAAACTGCATATCTTCTGGTTCTGCATCCCCGCCTTTGGGCACACCAACCCGACCATCGAGGTGGTACGGATCCTGACGGAGCGGGGCCATCGGGTGCGCTATTATTCCTTTGCCCCCTTCCGGGACAAGATCGAGGCGGCCGGAGCGGAGTTCGTCCCCTGCGATGGCTTCCTGCCGCCCCTGGATGAGAAAGGCGAACAGCGGCTGCGCCGGGTCTCGACTACGGAGATGTCCGTGCTGTCCTTCGAGACCGTGGGCCGTATGGACGAAAGCCTGGCGCGGGATGTGGAGCGCTTCCGGCCGGACCTGATCGTGTCGGATTCGGCCTGCTTCTGGGGCAAGCTGACGGCGGAGAAATTCCATCTGCCCATGGTCTGCTCCACCACCACCTTCGCTTTCAACCAGTCTTCTTCCAAATACATGCACTACAGCGCCGCCGAGATGGCGGACATGATCCTGGGCCTGCCGAGGATGAACCGGGCCCTGCGCAAGCTGCGGCCCCTGGGCTATCATGTCAAGAGCGCCCTGGATATCGTACAGAACAAGAACGACACCAATACCATTGTCTATACCTCGGAGCGTTTTCAGCCCTGCGCCGAGACCTTTGACGCGGAGCATTACCGCTTTGTGGGGCCCTCGGTCAAGGCTGCGGAGCCCGCCCGTGCGGAGAACACAAGGCCCCTGGTCTACATCTCCCTGGGCACAGTCATCAACTCTCACCCGGAGTTTTACCGCAGCTGCATCGCCGCCCTGCGGGACGCGGAGGTGGATGTGCTGATCTCCTGCGGCCAGGCCTTTGACGCCAGGAGCCTGGACCCCCTGCCGGACAACGTGCGGGTGGAGCCCACCGTGGATCAGATGGCGGTGCTGGCCAGGGCGGATCTGTTCATCACCCACTGCGGGATGAACAGCGCCTCCGAGGGCCTGTATATGGGCGTGCCCGAGCTGCTCTTCCCCCTGACCGGGGAGCAGCAGGCCGTGGCCCGCCGGGTACGGGAGATGGGCGCGGGCCGCCTGCTGACAAAGGAGGCGGCCGCGGACCCCGCGCAGCTGCGTGCTGCGGTGCTGGAGCTGCTCTCTGATACCGAAGTCCGAGCCGCCGCGGAGGACATGCGGCGGGACTTCCTCGCCTGCGCCGGGCCGGCGGGCGCCGCGGACTTCATCGAGCAGATCGGGAGAAAATAAGCCGCTATCCAAAATCAGACAGACCGTGACGAAACCGTCACGGTCTGTCTGTTTACAGTCGAAACATGTTTTTCCACCCGTGGATATCCACCGGTTCAAAGCGGCGTTTCAGTTCTTTCACCACCAGGTCCCGGTCCCCGTCCCGAATATACACGTCGTACTTGCCCGGGATGCTTCCGAAGGTCACGGTCTCTGTGGTGCCCATGATCTCCTCCAGCTTGCCCAGCATGGTCTCCCGGCTGGTGTTGGCTTCGTAGATCTTCAAATAGGCATAACCCTCAAAATCCGTGGCGCCCTTTACCGCCCGGTACTCCCCTGCCCAGGGCTGTGCCAGCAGCCGGGCATAGCCCGCCTCGATCCGCTCTGTACTGTCCACGATCATCAGATACACGATATGCTCATAGTCGTCGGTGGTACTGTGGATATAATTGCGGTAGGGGGAGCCCCGCTTCTTGTTAAAGAGCTTTCGCATGCCCTCGTTGGATAAGTCCGCATAGCGGATCACCAGCAGGTTTTCCTGGATGCTGTTGGCAAAGAAAGGCAGCCCCTCGGCGTGGAGCCATTCCATGATCTGCCTGGCCTGCCGGGCCGACATGGGCAGGGAGTGCAGGTATTCCAAGGTGTTCATATCGTACAGGGCGGCGCCGTCCATGGTGATGACCGGATAGCGCAGCTTCACCCCCTGCAGCAGCTCCCGCACGGTGGCCTGGGTCTCGCTGGTGGAGATGGTAAACTTGGCGCCATCTTCCAGCAGGCGGTTCAGTTCCACCTTGGAGTAGGGCGAGAGCCTTTTCTCCTGGCCGAAAATGGTATCCAGCACACTGGACACATAGAGGGTATCGGTGTTGCGGCGCCGGGGCAGGTGCAGCCGGTTGACCAGCTCCGCCATCAGCACACCCAGGATGGTATCCACCACACGGTTCAATGCGAAGAGGTAGGGATTTGCGTCCCCGATGTGGTTAAAGGCCACGGTGAGAAACACCACCGTGGAAAAGTAAGCGGCCTCCGTGGCGTGCAGCAGCACCGTGGAATACAGCACCACGCCCACCATCAGCCCCAACAGCAGATAGTGCAGCGTTTCATCCGGCACGCCCCAGCCGATCAGTTCCAGATCGATCAGCAGCACCAGCAGTCCCCAGAAAGCGCCGATCAGGGTCCCCATCACGCGCTTGTTGGCGGTCTTGTGCATCTCCCGGTTGTAGGGCTGGATGCACTGCAGCGCCGCGATCACCGAATAAAAGGGGATGCCGTGCCGCCCGCGCAGCACATAGACCACGAAGCACAGCCATACCGCCGCCACCGAGCGAACGATCCGCTGGCCGGGTATCGGGATCCGTTTTTTGTGTTCCACAGGCTGCTCTCTCCTTTCGCGCTGAACAGTATACCCCGTCGGGCCGCGGAAAGCAAGGGCTTTCGACGCGGAAATCATTGATGTTTTGGTCAAAATGTGTTATGGTTTTATGTTAGTAACTGCGGAGTGTGAACGTTATATGAGAATGCGCAAACGATCCAATCTGGCGCCCCGTATGGAGCGCTGCGCCGGGCTGCTGGTCACGCAGCCGGAGGCCCTGCGGGGCCGGTGGCTGGCGGAATTCCCCGGCATGGACAGGCTCTACGTGGAGCTGGGCTGCGGCAAGGGCCGCTTCACGGCGGACACGGCGGAGACCCTGGACCGCACCCTGCTGGTGGCGGTGGAGAAGGTGCCCGACGCCATGATCCTGGCCATGGAGCGGGTGCAGGCCCGGGGGATCGGCAATGTGCGCTTTCTGGATATCGACGCGGAGAAGCTGCCGGAGCTGTTCGCCCCCGGCGAGGCGGAGCGGATCTACATCAATTTCTGCGATCCCTGGCCCAAGAGCCGGGACGCCAAGCTGCGCCTGACCGCGCCCTCCTTCCTGCGCCTGTACGCGGACGTTCTGGCCGAGGGCGGGCAGATCCACTTCAAGACCGACAACACCCCGCTGTTTGACTGGTCCGTTCAGCAATTTGAAGCCGAGGGCTGGGCCCTGTCGGAGGTCTCTCACGACCTGCACGCCAACGGTCCTGTGGGCGTGATGACCGACTACGAGGCCAAGTTCACCGCCGAGGGCATGAAGATCAACCGCCTGGTGGCCACGAAAACTTCCGCCACCCTGGGCACCGCCGCCGGGCCGGTCCCCCGCCTGCGGGGCGCCTCCCTGGTGGACGCCCGGGGATATGAGGAGAGCATGGCCCATCAGCCGGGCAAGGAGGAAGCATGAGATTTATTTCCTGGAACGTCAACGGTCTGCGGGCCGTACAGAAAAAGGGCTTTGAGGATATCTTCCTGAGCCTGGACGCGGACTTTTTCTGCCTGCAGGAGACCAAGCTCCAGGCCGGGCAGATCGAACTGGACTTCCCCGGCTACGAGAGCTATTGGAGCTACGCGGAGAAAAAGGGCTACTCCGGCACCGCCGTGTTCACCAAACACACGCCCCTCTCCGTCCGCTATAATCTGGGACTGCCCGAGCATGACACCGAAGGCCGGGCGGTGACCCTGGAATACGAAAACTTTTTCCTGGTCTGCGTCTATACCCCCAACGCCCAGGACGGCCTGCGCCGCCTGGACTACCGCATGCAGTGGGAGGACGACTTCCGCGCCTATCTGCAGGGACTGGACGCCCAAAAGCCGGTCATCGTCTGCGGCGATATGAACGTGGCCCACGAGGAGATCGACCTGAAAAATCCCAAGTCCAACGTGGGCAATCCCGGCTTCTCCGATGAGGAGCGGGCCAAGTTCACCGAGCTTTTGGAGGCGGGCTTTACCGACAGCTTCCGCTGGCTCTATCCCGACCGGACCGACGCCTACTCCTGGTGGAGCTACCGGGCCGCGGCCCGCTCCCGGAACGTGGGCTGGCGCATCGACTACTTCGTCATCTCCGACCGCCTGCGCGAGCATGTAAAGGAGGCCTATATCCTGCCGGAGATCATGGGCTCCGACCACTGTCCGGTGGGTCTGGATCTCACATGGTAAGCATCGGAAACGTCAAACTGGACGGTCGCGTCATCCTGGCCCCCATGGCCGGCGTCACGGACTTCGCCTTCCGCGGCGTCTGCCGCCGCCTGGGCGCGGCGCTGAGCACCACGGAGATGGTCAGCGCCCGGGCGCTGGTCTACAAGGACGAGAAGACCAGGGGCCTGCTGTATATCCCGGAGGAGGAGCACCCCTGCGCCGCGCAGCTTTTCGGCCATGAGCCGGAGGTGCTGGCGGAGGCCGCGCCCCTGGCCCTGGAAATCTCCGGGGCGGACATCCTGGATCTGAACATGGGCTGTCCGGTGGGCAAGGTGGTCAAATCCGGGGACGGCTCCGCCCTGATGCGGGACCCGGAGCTGGCCGGTCGGATCATCGAAGCGGTGGTCAAGGCTGTAGCTGTGCCGGTGACCGTCAAATTCCGCAAGGGCTGGGACGGCGGCAGCGTCAATGCCGTGGACTTTGCCCGGGTCTGCGAGCAGGCCGGAGCCGCCGCCATCGCGGTGCACGGCCGTACCCGGGCGCAGATGTACGCCGGGCGCGCCGACTGGGACGTCATCCGGGACGTAAAGCGGAGCGTCTCCATCCCCGTGACCGCCAACGGCGATATCTTCACCGGGGAGGACGCCGCCCACATCCTGCGCTACACCGGCTGCGACCTGGCCATGATCGGCCGAGGCTGTTTCGGCAACCCCTGGCTGTTTCAGCAGGCCAACGCCGCCGTCGCCGGAGAGAAGATCCCCGCGTCCCCGCCGCTTGCAGAGCGGATCGACACGGCGGTGGCGCAGATCGAAACCCTGGCCGCGCGCAGCGGGGAACGCCTCGCCTGCCTGGAGGCCCGGCACCACCTGCCCTGGTATCTCCACGGCGTGGCCCACAGCAGCTTTTACCGGCAGCAGCTGGTCCGCGTGGAGACCCTGGACGATATCCGAAAGATCGCGAAAGACATCAAGCGTGATTTGAAATAGACAGCCCCTCAAAAACACAGAGAGGAGTGAGGCAATGACCCGAGAACAGGAGGCGGCGGTGATCCGCCGGGTGCTGGACGGCGACGGAAACGCCTTCGAGGCTCTGGTAGCCGCCTATGAAAAAAACGTATACAACCTGGCCCTGCGCATGACGGGCAACGCCCAGGACGCGGAGGACATGGCCCAGGAGGCTTTTGTCAAGGCCTACACTTCCCTGCCCGGCTTTCGGGGGGACAGCAAGTTCTCCGTGTGGCTTTACCGGATCGTGTCCAATGTGTGTCTGGATTTCCTGCGCAGGCAGAACCGGCGGCCTGCCTCCTCTCTCTCCCTGGAGGATGAGGACGGAGAGGAGAGCCAGATGGACATCCCGGACGAGAGCCAGTCGCCGGAGCAGCTGCTGGAGCGCAGTCTGACCCAGGAGGCGGTGCAGCGGGGGCTGCAGTCCCTCAGTGCGGAGCAGCGGCAGATCCTGCTGCTGCGGGAAATCCAGGGGCTCAGCTATGAGGAGATCGCCGAGACGCTGGATCTGGAGGCAGGCACGGTAAAATCCCGGATCTTCCGGGCGCGAAAAAAGCTGTGCGCCTTTCTGATTGCCGACGGGAACATTCCCGAGTCCTTCGCGTCAAGTAAACAGGGAGGAGGTTGAAACCCATGATTTGTTCATACTACCAGGAGCTCATCAGCCGCATGCTGGACGAGGATCTGTCCCCGGTCGAGCAGGGCGTGCTGAAGGCGCACCTGCCCAACTGCGAAGCCTGCGCGGCCATGTACAAGAGCTTTTCCGCGCTGTCCAAGGCGCTGGAGGATCAGTTGGAGGAGCCGCCCGAGTCCCTTCGCTACAATGTGATGGCGGAGATCCGCCGTGCCGAGCTCCGCAGGAAGAACCGCCTCTCCCGCCCGATGAAGATCATCCTGTCCACAGCGGCCTGTCTGGCCCTGATCGTGGGCCTTTCCATGGGCACCGGCGTGCTGCGGCCCAAGGGCGCGGCCTCCAGTGCCAATTCCGTTATGATGGCGGGCAGCAACATCACGACCTCCACCCGCAGCGACGACACTCCGCAGGCCGCAGAAGCCCGCAGCGATGACTCCGCTGCGTTCTATGAGATTGCCGAGAACGACGAATCCGCTGCGTTATACGAGGCCGCCGACAGCGATCGGGCCGCCAAGCTGTATGAGCCCGCGGAAGCGGAGGAGGCCCCTGCCGCCTATGCCGCGGCGGAGAGCGCCGCAGGCGCGGTCAGCAACGGCGCTGCAGCCGCCGACAGCGGCGCCGCCTTTGATGTGTCCGACCGGCTTTCGGAAGACGAGCTGCTGGACTTTCTGGGCCGCGGCGATGCGGACACGGCCGCAAAGCCGGAGCCGCCGCTGTACCAGGTGATCGTGGCCGCCGGCGACGGCTATGACAGCCTGTGGATCTACGAGCAGGACGGAGAGCTGTTCTACGAGCTCTCCGACGGCAGCCTGTATCTGGCCGACTGTGACCGGGCAGCGCTGGAAGCGTTCCTGTCTGAATAGGAGGCGGCATATGGAGTTCCCCTACGATGAAAACAGCCGCATCTCGGACATTCTGAACGCCTATCCCTGGCTGGTACAGGTGCTGCCGGACTACGACCCCCGGCTGAAAAGCCTCAGCAACCCTGCGGTCCGGGCGCTGACCAGAAAGTACACGGTGAAGGACGTGAGCAAGTTCACCGGCTACCCGGCGGAGAAGCTGCTGGACAAGCTGCGGCGGCTGATCGCTGAACATGAATAACGAAAAGACGCGGAAGCAATCGCTTCCGCGTCTTTCTTCTGAAAACTAAAATCTAAAACCGAAAACTTACTTCTTGGCCAGGCCCTTCTGGCGGGCATACTCGGCAGCGCCCAGAGCGCCCATCAGCTGCGGGTCGGTCTTCAGGTCCACGACCTTCAGCTTCAGCACATGCTCGATGGCTTCCTTCAGCCCGTCGTTCTTCGCGCAGCCGCCCGTCAGCGTGATGCTGTCCGTGGCGCCGGCCTTCTTCGCCATAACGAAGCAGCGCTTCGCCACTGCCATCTCGATGCCGGCCGCGATCTCGTCCATCGGCTTGCCCTCACCCACCAGGGTGATGACCTCGGACTCCGCAAACACCGTGCACTGCGCCGTGATGGGGATCACGTTCTTCGCCGTCAGGCTCAGCTTGGAGAATTCGGGCAGGCTCAGCTCAAAGCTGCGCGCCATCGCCTCGAAGAAACGCCCGGTACCAGCAGAGCACTTGTCGTTCATGGCGAAGTTCTTCACCGTGCCGTCCGTGTCAACGCTGATGCCCTTCACGTCCTGGCCGCCGATGTCGATGATGGCCTTGACTTCCGGATTGGTCACATGCACGCCCATGGCATGGCAGCTGATCTCGGAAATGTTCTCGTCGGCAAAGGGGACCTTGTTGCGGCCGTAGCCCGTGCCGATCAGGTAGCTCAGCTCCTTGGAGTCCTTCAGACCCGCTTTCGCGCACACCTCGGCCATGGCCGCAATGGCGCTCTGCTCGGAGTTGATCTTGCTCATGATGGTGGTGTCAGCCACGATCTTGCCGGTTTCATCCAGAATGACTGCTTTCGTGTAGGTGGAACCTACGTCGCATCCGCCGAAATACTTCATTA
>Ga0310695_10005666_pt1 | contig 21562 bp, 17 predicted proteins | sample RumenRJG_04DNA_FD_203882 | JGI IMG/M metagenome (GOLD analysis project Ga0310695, IMG submission 203882) | Bovine rumen microbial communities from Lethbridge, Alberta, Canada - RJG_04 (v2) (version 2) | ecosystem: Host-associated > Mammals > Digestive system > Stomach > Rumen | place: Canada...
TGAAAAGAAAATCCTGCCGCTGATGGTTGACGGCGATATGGCAATGCAGGAGATTTACGATTTGATTGTTTTTGACACAACGATCTCAGATGGTGCAAAGCAACGATTGACGAGCGGTTATCCGTTTTCCAACAGCAAAGAAAAAGCAGATTTTCTATGTGCTGTACTCTGCTTTTCCATGGAGCGATATTTTATCAAGCGTGAGACCAGTAATAAAAAGCTCACATCTGGCAAAGCCCTTTCTCCTATTGTAAACGACGTGATCTTTGGTGCTGATGTTCCCAAGCCGTGCCGCTACTTCTGCGGCAGAGACAAAGAGCTTGATGCGCTCCACGACCAACTGAGCGAAAACAGCAAAATCTTTCTGCAAGGCATACCGGGAATCGGCAAGAGCGAGCTTGCCAAAGCCTATGCGAAGAAACACAAAAAGGATTACACCAACATTATCTACCTCAACTATTCCGGTAGCTTGAAAGCAGATATTGTCAATCTGGATTTTGCAGATGATTATAACGCAAGCGAACCCGAAGCAGAGCGGTTCAGACGGCACAACCGTTTTCTGCGCAGTTTGAAAGACGACAGCCTGATCATCATCGATAACTTCAACGCCATTGCGAGCGATGACGAGTTGTTGAGCGAAGTCCTCGCATACTCCTGCCGTATCCTGTTCACGACGCGCAGTCGCTTTGACGATTATGACACCTACACCATTGAAGAAATGCCGGACGACGCGCTGCTTAAATTAATGGGCAACCTATTCACGGACGCAGACAAATATCAAGCGATTCTGAGCGAAATAATCCAAACGGTTCACGGTCACACCTTTGCCGTTGAATTAGCGGCACGTCTGTTGGAGATCGGCATTTTAGAGCCGGATCAACTGTTGGAAAAGCTGCGCACTGAAAAAGCAGCTATGGACAGCAAGGATAAGGTCAGCGCAAAGAAAGACGGCAAAAGCAAAAAGGCAACCTATTACACGCATATTCATACACTTTTCTCGCTGTACAAGCTTTCCTCAGCCGAAACATATATCATGTGCAATCTCGCGTTAGCACCACGCAATGGCATTGCCGCAAAGCTAATCGCACTTTGGCTCAAGCTTGAAAACATGGACTTCATCAACGAGCTGATTGAAAGAGGATTTGTGCAACTGCTGCCCGGGCGAATAATCGTTCTTCACCCGATGATTCAGGAAATCGCACTTGACGAAACAAAACCGTCGGTAACCAAATGCAACACCCTCCTGAAAAGTATTCAGCACATCTGCCTGCGACACGGTGAAGATGTTCTGTATTATCGACAGCTGTTCGACACGATCGAAACGATCATCGATCTGATAGAGAATGATGATATGGATTTTTACCTTCGCTTTTTGGAGGACGTTTTCCCCTATATGGAAAAGTATGAATTCTCAAACCTCAGACATATCGTTACGGAAAAACTATACTCGTTACTCAGCGACGACGCCGTTGGAACAATATCTGACCGTGCTTTATTGTTGGATTACCGCGCCACTTTAGAGAAAGATATTTCCAAAGCAATCGGATACGAAAAACAGGCGATCGCCATGATAAATGAAGTAACTGCGGAGAATGTACATCTCATCTGCAACCTATATACCAACCTTGCGAACCTCTATCATCAAAACGACGATATCAGCCTCGCCTTAAACAGTTTGGAAAAAGCAATACGATTTGCCAAGCGATTCAATATTATTCGTCATCACGATAACATTGTCAGGATTTACAATTATTCCTTACTGCTTGTTTCTTCGGGAGATATTATCGGAGCTGTGCGCGAACTACAAAATCTGAGCAATCTGATCGAAACAATCAACTCAACAAAGTCCTTGGATTACGCTATGGTTCAGGAAACGCTGGGTGAAATCATCTCGCTTGTCGGCGATAAGCGTCAAGCCCTCAACCATTTTAAAACAGCATTTGAAATATATGAAATCTATTATGCGTCTGATCCAAATTATTTGGAAGAAAAAAGACGGAAAATGATTCTGTATCTCAACGCGAAACTCAAATAGCCAATCACAGTCACGCACTTCGGTGTGTGGCTATTTTTTGTCAAAAAGCAGTCAATTCTCGGTCAATGCGTTTTCTCTCTGCTCGCGATACAATCACCATGTAAGGTGGTGAGTAAATTGACACAATTCATGACAACGGATACAGCGCTTCCGGCGTATATGGCATATCCGAAATTCCTGCTTGACATGACCGACCTCAGCGAAACGGCGAAGCTCGTTTACATCGTCCTGCTTGACCGTGCAAGGATTTCTCAGGCAAAAGGCGGTTGGGCTGACGAGCACGGCAATGTTCTTATCTACTATCCCATACGGGATTTAGCAGAAGCCGTGCATAAAAGCGAAATGTCGGTCAAAACAGCGTTAGCCGCCCTTGAAGATCACGCTCTGATTCTACGCAGGCGGCAGGGTGTCGGCAAAGCGAACCGTATCTATGTAAAGCTCCCTGTCGACAGAAATCTTTCCGCGAGACAGACAGAAAACTGTCCTTCTGACGGAAAGAAAACTGTCTGTCACATGGAAAGAAAACTGTCCGGAAATAAAAATAAAGAGAGTAAAACAAATGAATCAAAAAGAAGGAGTAAAGCCTACGGCAAGTATCAAAATGTTTTTCTCTCTGATGGTGACATGGATTCTCTGCGTCAGACAGTGCCGCAGTATCAGGACTATATAGAGCGGCTATCAGTGTATTTGCAGTCGAGCGGCAAGCGCTACGCCGACCACGCCGCGACGATCCGAAGTTGGTATGATCGTGACAATCCTGCTCAGCCTTCAAGAAATTATGATTGTGAGGATGATGATAGCTTATGAACTCTATCAACAAAATTCTCGGCGGACTGTTTCCGCACCGAGAACCAAAAGAGGATGAATACGTCAACAAAGCCGACGGGCTGATCTACTGCGCTAAGTGTCACACCCCGCGTCAGTGCGTGATACATCACGGCGACCGTATCGTAACGCCGCCGGTCATGTGTGACTGTCAGCGGACAGCGGAAGAAAAAGCGGAAGCCGCGTTTCAAAAACGCCAAGAGGAATTTCGTATCGAGCGCATGAAGGCAAGCGGCTTGCAGGACAGGTATTTGCACGATTACACCTTTGCGAACGACAAAGGCTACAATCCTGAAATCAAAAAAGCCCAACGGTATGTTACCGAGTGGGCTATGATGAAGGAGAATTGTATCGGGCTTTTACTGTGGGGCGATGTCGGAACCGGCAAGACGTTTATCGCCGCCTGCATTGCCAATGCTTTGATTGAAAAGGGCGTTTCGGTTTTGATGACGAACTTTTCAAAAATCCTGAATTCGCTATCTGCCATGTTTGATGTTGACCGCAACAAATTCATCGAAAGCTTCAACCGCTACAGCCTGTTGATCATCGACGATCTCGGCATTGAGCGCAATTCCGAGTTTGCGTTGGAACAGGTGTTCAATGTGATCGATAGCCGCTACCGCAGCAAGAAGCCTTTGATCATCACAACCAATTTAACGCTTGACGAGTTGAAACACCCGAAGAATTTAGCGCACGCGAGGATCTATGACCGCGTTTTGGAGCGCTGCGTTCCGCTCAAAGTAAATCGTCAAAACATCCGTCAGTTCAACGCGGCAAACACATTGCAATCCGCAAAGAAATTGTTTTCAACGGAGGAAGAAGGATGACCAAGGAAGAGTTACAGGCGAAGCACCGTTTGGAAGAGACACAGGCGAGAAATCACCAAAAGGAGCGAAAAGCGCGGACGCGCAGATTGATTCAGGAAGGTGCGATTTTGGAAAATGTCATACCCGAAATCAAGAACATGGATCCGGAAGAAATCAAGAATTTTCTGTTGCAGCGTTTGTATTTTGGTAATAGGCAGCCGTGATTTATTTCCCAAAGGGCGCACTTACTCACCACCCGTAATACGGGCGGTGGTACTGCCTAAACGGCAGCCGTGCGCTCTCCGAGGGTTAACGGCTTATTGAAAGCCTATTTTTGAAAGGACTGTTGTTATGGCGATTTATCATTTAGAAGCAAAAGCCGTCAGTCGCGGCTCGGGGCGTAGCGCAGTTGCAGCCGCCGCATATATGAGTTGCTCTGAAATCAAGAACGAATATGACGGCGTGACACATGACTTTACGCGAAAAAGAGGGCTTGTTTGGCAACAGGTTTTTCTGCCGAAAAACGCGCCGCCCGAATGGAAAGACAGAAGCATTTTGTGGAACGCAGTTGAAGCCGCGGAGAAATCCAAGGACAGCCGACTCGCGCGAGAATTAGTCGTTGCTCTGCCGGTTGAGCTTGACAAAACGCGGTGGATAAAACTGCTGACGGCATATATTGAGAATCATTTTATATCGGATGGAATGTGCGCCGACGTTGCTATTCATGACACCGACGGTCACAATCCTCACGCGCATATTTTGCTGACAGTCCGACCTTTGGACGACAAAGGCAAGTGGCAGAACAAGACCGAAAAGGAATATCTCTGTGTCAAAAACGGCGAAGAAAAAGCCTTCACTTCTTCGGAATTTGTATCGGCAAAAATGGAAGGCTGGGAGAAGCAATATCAATATTTTGTCGGCAAAAAGAAGGTGTACATGCCGCCGTCGGAAGCCGAAAAGCACGGTTATGAACGCGTCAATAAATATCCCAAAAGCACACGTTTTGGGCGGCAGAATCCGATTGCCGAACGTTGGAACAGCGACGAGCAGCTTGTCGTGTGGCGTGAACAATGGGCGCGAATCACAAACAAATTCCTCGATGAAGCAAACCACACCGACGCGCACATCGACCACCGCAGCCACGCCGCCAGAGGGCTTGACGAACAACCGACGATCCACGAGGGCTACGTCGCCCGAACCATTGAGCGAAAAGGCTTTGTCGCCGACCGCTGCGAGATCAACCGTCAAATAAAGGCGGATAACGCCCTTCTCCGCGAGTTAAAGGTAGCCATGAGAAAAATCACGCAGACCGTCAAAAACACGCTTCCTGCCCTTGCAGAAGCGATGGAAACGCTGCGCGAGAAGATGATCGTTATCCGCTATCATCTTCAAGCCGGCAGCGCCATCGGACAAAAGACAAAGCGCCGCGTCCAATCTACGAAAGCAACCTTAGCCCAATACACGGCTGTCGCCGAGCGAATAACCGCAAAGAAAAAAGAACGGAAGGAACTTCAAAATCAAAAGAAGTCCACTCCTGTCCTACGCATAGCCATTCAGCACGATCTGTCCCGGCAAATCGCAAAGCTGACCGAAGAAATCGAAGAACTGAAATCCGAAAAGCTGCGCCTGCTCAATGAGCTAAAATGCGCCGATGATAAAGACATTCCAAAGGTGCAGAGCGAGATTGCAAAGATCGAATCCACCCTCGCCACAATGGAAAAAGCAAACTCGGAAAACAGCTCCAAACTGCTGAAACTGTTGAGTCAATATAAGGTTTACCGCGAAAGAGCAAAATCCTTCAATCCCGCCGAATTCATGCGCGCCCGATTAAAGCTCCGCCTTGCAAAAGAACAATCCGCCCAAGCCAAGCTCAAAGCCGCCTACGGGAAGAATTTCAATGAAGCGACCTATTACGCCAGCATCCGCGACACCGACACCGCCAACGCAGATCATCTTGCTGCACAGCCAGTCGATAAAATTTCCGTAACCCGGAACACCCACAAACCACATATCAAATGACAAAAGGCGTGCGCCGCAAAGACGCACGCCTGATTATTTAGCTTACTATACTTTGTTCTCTGTCAATTATAGAATACTACCAAATCTTTCTGTTTTGATTACTAATGAATATCATATAACATTCTTTGATAATAATCTACTTGTTTTAAATGTTTTTCCTTAAATCTCTATAACTATCCGGCAACGCTTCGTTTTCTAACTCAGAATCGAATAAAGTGATCGTGTAGTTTTTACATATCATAAAGGCGTTTATTAGAGCATAATCAATAACCGCTTTATAGTTTTCAAACACAACGTTTCTCAAAATATTCCCGTCAATAAATAACTTTGGGAATCTGTGGCGATATCTAAACTGCCATTCTTGATATGTTTTTTGCAAAAAATCTCGTGCTTTTGCCCCAACATAATCAATCAACAAGCTGTTTGGATATGGTAAATCGACATTTCCCAACGAATCACAGAATACAAACAACCAAATTGCTGCACATTCTTCTTCGGTTCTCGATTGAATCATTAACTCAGCAGTACGCATTACTCTTTCATCTGAAAAAGCGGTATTCTGTTGATAAAGCGGTACACTTACCATCTTGCTGAATTCATTGACCAACGAATAGATTTGTTTGCTCTCCAGCCAGAAATGGCTATAAATTCGACCCTTGCCACTATACTGAACTTTAACCTTGCAAACAGCAGGATAATTGTCTACGATATTCAAAACTTCTCTTGAAGACAATCTCCAATGCGAATAGATATCATCCCAAGAAAAGCTATCATATAATTCATCCACAGCAATCACTTCCATAAGATTATTGTACTACAAGCATTTCAGTTATGCAACAATAAATGCATTCTCAGAATCCTCTTTTGGTTCGCAGACTTGTACGCCCTGCCTTTTCTCGATTTCATCAACAGCAAACTGTCAGATAGACTTCCATTTTCCAGATACAGTTTAACATTTCTTTATAAAAAATGGATACGCCTTGACTACTGTTATCATATATGATAACATATAATAAAGAGAAGGTGATTGTTATGACAAACAGCAATAGCATAATTCGCAAGCGGCAGGAAATAGTTTCAAAGCTGACGCAGGCAAGGCTTGAAAAGGGCTTATCGCAAGCGCAGCTTGCCAAGTTAGTCGGTACACAGCGGTCGAATATCTGCCGCATTGAGAACGGCGGTCAGAACCTTTCCCTCGATTTATTGATCAAGATAACAGACGCTCTCGGCAAGGATGTTAGCGTTTTATTAGAAGAAAAGAGTGTTAAAATGAGCAACGTGTATCACTTGAAATTATATGACGATATTCTTGTTACATTCTCTCTTGAAGAGAAGGGTTTGGAAGGCTTGGTTGCTGAAGTTCTGTCTTATGACGAAAGCAAAAAACACCTCCTTCCAATCAATATGGAGCTGACACCAAAAGGCATTATCAAGTGGCTTTCCAATCGTGTTATTCCTAAGAACAGAGCCTTTGTTGACAAGATACTAAAGACGTTTGGACTGAGCGTGAACGATACGAAGGGCATTATCGACATCTGCTTAGGCTTATCGCTTAATGACAGCTATTGGGTAACGCCTGTTGAATTCGATGGCAAATTTGCCGATTATAATCTGTTTGAAAACCCGTTCTCGGAAGCGTTGTCGCTTGTTGCCTATACAGGTGTTGGAAGCGCTGAAAAAGCGTTCTCAACCTCTCCGGAGTTCACAACAAACGGTATGCTCCGCAAGGCTTGGCGGCATATTGAGAACGACGGAATCTATCTCTACAAGGGCGGCACAGAAGGCGCTGCGAACGCCGGCAATGAGCCGTACAGCGAGTTTTATGCCTGTCAGGTCGCTAAGGCTATGGGCTTGAATTGCGTTGAATATGACCTTGAAAATTGGAAGGGTATCCTCGCTTCAAAATGCCGTTTGTTTACGGATATCAACACCGCTTTTGTGCCGATCAGCAGGCTGATAAAAGACAGAACACTGAAAAATGCCCTTGATTATTACACCGGGCTTGGCAAAGAGTTTTATGACGAGCTTTGCAGTATGCTGGTGTTCGATGCTGTGATTTACAACGAGGACAGACATTTTGGTAACTTCGGTATTTTGCGTGACAATCACACAGGTAAAATCATCAAGCCTGCACCGATTTTCGATAACGGCTTGTCGTTGTTCAACTTTGCAATGACTGATGATATGGAAAATCTCAGCGAATACGCAAAGACAAGAACACCTCCCTACGGCGTATCTTTCGAAGAGGTATGCAAGGCGGTAATGGGCAGAAAGCAAAAATCCCAGCTCCACAAGCTGTTGAACTTCAACTTTACAAGACACCCAACAATTAATCTTCCCGAAGAACGCTTGGCAGCAATCGAAATGCATATTTCAAAGAGAGCACGTGAATTGATAACCATTCCAAACTTCAAATAATAAGAACAGCGTGTAAACAGCCCATTTCTGCTTACACGCTGTTTTCCTTTTATTCTTTTCCTATCATATCCCAAGGAGTTATTATTCCCATCAAATTAGATGTTGCCTTTCCATCTGCCGTTAAAAAAGCCATTCCTACACGTTGCCCCTTGCGAAAATACTTTTCAAATCTTCTTTCTAAATCTTCCACAAAATCTGTGTGTTTTATGAACGTAAAAACTTCCATCTCTCGGTCATCGATTCCAATGTATTTTTCAATATCCTTAAATGATAATTCATTATCTACTTCAACTATCTCGTCATCGGTCAAATAATTAAAAATTGAGTTTTCATCAAATACTCCGATAACACAGCCATTTCGCATTATCGGAACGTGTGTAAAGGTCTTATTTTGCATTGTCTGCATTGCCTTTCTGACATTTCCGTCAATGCTTTCATAATATACTGATTCAACAGGAATCGCTATATCGCAACATCTCAGTCGGGTTTTTATCTTTTTGATAAGTACATCAATAAAGTTAATCATAGCTTCATTGGGAACAATAGCAAAACTATTATTAACTTTTACATTGTGTTGAAGCCAATTTCTGACCTCTTGACAATATTGAATATCATCTTTGTATTTTGAAAAGCGTGGCTGATTTGTAAGGTAATATGATATTGAATCCTGTTTATTTAAACCGTACGCATTTCTAACTGCCTTTTCAAGCTCCTTATATTTTTCAATGTATATATCGGTATTATTCATATAGCATATCTCCAAAACGGAATGTGTGTTTAATTGATTTTGCGTCGCAAATTGTGAGTACATGATATACACTTTTTCAGAATTTATCAATCAGTTTGTCCCTACGCCACCGAGCCTATCCATCCATAACCCTGAACAGCCATATCGACAAAGTGGTTCATCAATAAATCTATTTTTGAGCGGAATGATTCTGCGTCGTAGCTATCAGGTAAATCTGCATTCAAAGAACGCTCAACGGTTGATTTTACCCTTGCTTTTGGTTGGTCGTCCTTATACCAATCTACCACGAGCAATTCTTTTTGATTTTCCCGCAGTTTCTTTACAAGGTTTTTTGCGGAAAGTTTTACCTTTTGTTCATCTGTTTGCGATAGCTTCTTTCCTGCCATAAGCAAATCAAAGATTTCCAATTCTTCTTCGGTTAAGCCTTCAGTATTTGCTCTCTCGTTTTCCTTCTGCAAATCTTTAATCAGCTGAACAAGCTGCTCGTAGTAATTCTCGTTTTCGGAGCCACCGGCATTATAGCGGTCAATTATGTTCTTGTATCTTTGCGAGAATTTGACACGCGTGCAATTTTTCTGAATCATTTGAAGCAGCGCTTGTTCCAGATAAACCTTCAAATCATCAATTTCTATCGCTTTATATGGTGCCGTTTTGATTTCTCTGCGCAATTCCTCTGCATCAATTTTGGACAAATCAATTACGGTTGTGCTTTGGATCATGTATTCGGCGTCATTATCGCTTTCAGATGTTTCCGCTAACACACTGCTGTCCAAAACCTGTGCCATTCTTACTCTGGCACGGGCTATTTTTTCATTATCGATTGTGTGTTGAAAAAGGCCGTAAATATAGGCAAGTGCCGAGAATTTTTCATTATACCAATGCTTTTCAAAAACCTCCGGCTTTGACGCGTCATAGAGGTTCATCATCGTATTCAGGATGACCTTGAATTTCTCCTTGTTATCATCATTGGCGATCACCGTATCGTAAACGCCTGCCAAATCGTCAAGACGGTCAAGCGTAGAATTATTGTCGATAATCACATCAAGGCTGATACCGAGCGACTGCAAAAATTCATCCGCTTCGGCGATTGTCGCGTCGATATATCCGAAAAGCTTGTCGATTTTCTTAGTCGGGAAAACCGTTCCGTCGTTGCCGACAGCATATTGCGACAGCGCCTTTTTCATATAACCGAAAACATTGACATAATCAACGACAATACCGCATGATTTGCCGGGATATACACGGTTGGTTCTGGCGATCGCCTGCATCAGCGTATGCCCTTTCATCGGCTTGTCCAGATAAAGCGTCGAAAGATTCTTTACATCAAATCCGGTCAGCCACATTGCGCAGACAAACACAAGCTGCAGCGGATCATACGGCAGCTTGAATCTATCCTCAATATCCAAGCCTTCCGGTGTTATTTCATTCATCTTGCGGCGGTGTTCGGTAATATCGAGTCCCTGCTTTTGGAACTTCTCAACTTCGCCCTGTTCCTCAGAAATAATCACCGCCATATCTACGGAATTCATATAATTCAGAATATGCGTAAGTCTGTCGCGTTCCTCTTTTGTTGGGGCAGCGTTGCGCTCCTTCATTATTTCCTGTTTCTCGATTTTCCAATAGTGTTGTACCTTATCGTACATCTTCACTGCGGTATATTTATCTACAGAAACGACCATGCCCTTTCCGAGGAATCCTCGGCGCGGAAAATGGTGTGCAATATCACGCGCGATTTTATCCAAACGGTCATCACGCTTGATAACCTCCAAAATACGCGAGGATGCGTTTTCGAGCAAACGTGTTTCGTCCTCATTCAGATTTTCATCTTCAATAATATCCACAACGTCGTCATCGAGAAAATCATTTTTCAGCCCGACTTCTTTGACGCGCCGTGTATAATACAGCGGAACGGTGGAGCCGTCCTCGACCGACTGTGCAAAATTATATTCCGAGACGTAATCGCCGAACCACTGATTTGTCAGCCGCTTGGAGCCGAGCAAAGGAGTGCCGGTAAACGCGATATAATTGGCGTTTGGCAAAGCGGTACGCATATTCTCCGCCAAATCCTTATACTGCGTTCTGTGCGCTTCATCCACCATCACAATAATATCGTCGCGCGTTGAGAGCACAGGATATTTTTTGCCCTTGTCATAGCGGAATTTATGTATCAGCGTAAAGATAAAAGCCTTGTTGGATTGCAGATACTCACGAAGCTGTTTGCTGTTCTTGGGCTGACACTCTTCTTTTTGTCCGATAACCTCTGTGCGGACAAAGTTTTTATGAATTTGGTTATCCAAATCCTCTCTGTCGGTGATAATCAAAAAGCTGAAATTGCCCTTTAGCTTGCGCTTTACCTTGCGCGCGAACATGACCATGGAATAAGATTTTCCCGAGCCTTGGGTATGCCAGAACACACCAAGCTTTCCATCGAGTTCCTTTCGGTTTTCCACAGAAGCCATCAAATTATTAACGCCGAGATACTGATGGTTTTTCGCGATGATCTTGACATTCTGATTATCAAAAATGATGAAGTTTTCAATGTAGTCGATCAGCCGTTTTTTGTCGAGCAAGCCGTCGACAAAATATCTGACGGAGCTGTCGGAAACGGACTCGCTTTCAGCCAGCTTTTGACGGTCGGGCGCTTCATTTTCATCCTTGATTTTCAGCCACTCAAAGAAATGGTCATAGCTTGCGCTGAAGGCGCCGAGCCTTGTTTCCAGACCGTTTGACAGCACGCAAATCTGATTGAACGCAAAGAGGTTGGGAATATCCTTTTTGTAATCCTGCAAGTTTTTATTATACGCTTCCTCCACCTTGACAATGCTGTTTTTCAGCTCGATAAACACCATCGGCAAGCCGTTAATGAAAATCAAAATATCGGGGCGGCGATAATACACCTTGCCTTGGATCCACATCTGCGACACGGCGGTAAAGGTGTTGTTTTCGGGATGTTCAAAATCGATCAGTTTAACAAAGTCAAAATCCTCTCTGCCGTTTTTGCGAACAGTGATTTTAATATTATTGCGAATCTGCTGATAGAGCTTATAGTTGGCGGCAACCATATCCGTTCCCGTATAATCGCGGCGAAGCTGCTTGACGATCGAGTCGATTTTATCCTGCGCAACACGCGGATTCAGCTTCACCAACGATTGGCGCAGCACCTCCGGCAACACGCACTCTCTCTTGTTGGCGCGTGCTGTTCCGTCGTTGAGATCATCTCTTTTGTTGGGGTCAGCGTCACAAACAATAATGTCATACTCAAAGGGCTTTGCTCTAAGCTTGTCGAGTATTGCCTGTTCGATATCGTTTTCGGAAATAAAGTTGCGCATAGTTTTTCTCCATTCCAACTACAAATCAGCGAGTAAAGAATTTATCCTGTTTTCTTGTTCTATAGCTTTGAGTTTCTTTTTTCTTTCTTCTTCTTTTTTCTGCTGTTTTGTTCGAGCTATTTTGCGTTGCATTTCATTGTATTTTTCGTTTGTAGCAGATACCCATTCCGGAACCATATTAACAGCAGCTGTAATCTCTGAATCCGCAAAATTCGTCATCTCTAAAATCAACAAATCTCTCTCAACAATTGCTTTTTTCGGATAAACGCACAATGTACTCTTATGTGCATAATTGCCTCTACTCAGAATAGCAATCCATTTATTTGGTGGTGCTTGATTGAGCTCAAAAATCAAACTTCCATCTTGAAATCGTTTACCGGTAATACAAATATCTATTTCTTCTGATTCTAATGTGTTATATGTTAGTTGTTGAAGTGCCTGCTTCTTTTTTTCGTTTTCGCTAATTGCGATTAAAGCATTTAGTTCCGTTTTTATTTCCTCTATAGGATATAGTCTTTCGTCTGGATTCTGTCTAAATAGTTTTTCAAAAAGAGCATCTAAGAAAGCATATTCCGGATTTACATCTGCTATCTTCTTATATCCGGAAGATTGTGGTATCTGTTTGGTAAACATTTCATTAAGAATCAAAGCAGCTGAAAACACATCTGCTCTTTCTGTAACCATTTTTGCTCCGCCCTTTACTCGTTGCTCCGGTGCAGCATATTGGAAATTTGCCAACCTATCTCCCTGTTTTGTTTCTACAAGAGTTAGTAATTCATCTTCTGAAAAGTGTGCGATGCCAAAGTCACAAATAACAGGAATGGCGCTTTCTTCATCAAACAATATGTTTTCAGGTTTAATATCTCTGTGAATTGAACCATGCTCGTGTGCATATTTCAATCCTTCCATTATTCCGACAAAAATTGATATAGCTTCTTGTGGTGCAATACCTTCTTTAATCTTATCCCTCAAAGTCTTTTCGTATTTCGGCATAACATAAAATACATAGGCTTTACTATCAAGAAACGCAATTCCCCTATCTATGATTTTTATTATATTCTTATGATTGTGTTTCTCGCAAAAGTTAATTTCATTTTTTAGGCGTTTATATTTCTTTTTATCTTCATCTCTTTCAACAAATTTAATCGCAACTTCTTGATTATCAGATGCTTTTGCAAGAAAAACTTTACCGTTACCTCCTTGTCCGATTTGTTTGATTAATTCGTAATTATCAAAAGCAGTTTGAACTACTGTGCCTTTTGTTAGTCGATTTGCATTTTCCATTGTTTCATTTTTCTCTTCCGGTAAATATTCTTCTGGATGGTCAAGAATAATATGTATTTTTGCTTTAAGTTTTTTTAGTTTGCTTTCATCTGACCAACCACGAAAACTGTCTAATAGCTCGATTATCTCATCAATCTCTGCAGATGGCTTCAAATTGCGAAGCTCGAATTTTGCCTTTTCTCTCCATTCAATAAATTCTTCACTATCGTAAATAGTTTTTTTAGGCATAGGTAAACCTTCAACCGGCTGATGAAAAACAAAGAATTTGTTTAAGCTATCTACTTTGTATAACTCTTCAAGCCTTTTGTCCATTTTTACACCTCCAGTTTACCACTCATCAAGCGCGGAAGTAACAGGTCGCGTTGTTTGATGAGGTTTATATTAATATCATGTATAATCTTTATTTCATCATATAACGGATTTACAATTTGACAGTATTTTAAAATAATATCATCAGCGGGAATAATAACATTAAGATGATTAATATGTTTTGGATAAACGTGAGGTTGTGCAGCGCCACATTGCATATTTTTCAATACAGGTTGAAGAAATTTCAAGGTGTTATAAACGTACCAAAGATACTTTTCATCTTGATAATACGAGCAATCTGCTGCCCAAATATTATCAAGATTATATTTAATATACCCCGCATTTGCCCCTGATGCGCTAACCGTTATATTTTTACCTTTAACATTAAAATCACAATGATAGCCGGAAGGTTCTAAACCGGCAGATATTACAGGTATATCTCCTTCAATCATTTCAGTCGAAGTAATATTCTTTCCTCTTTTGAATTCTCCAAATTCAGAAACATTTCCAAAATGCCAGCTTCGGGGCTTTTTTGCATAATAAGAATTCGCTGTACTCAATATCCATCCCTTCGGAATCCCGTTTTCAAACTCAGCGTTTTCATGTCCCGGAAATCGAAAACGAACAAACCATTCTTTGTACAGATTTTCTGCCATCTGCTCTAATGCTTTCATTCGTTTGTTGTTGTTTTCTAAAGCTTTATCATAACACTCCAAGGCACAAACAATTTTATTCTGTAAATTCAAATCACAATCAGGCAAGTTGAATCTCAACAAATTAACTATTCTTAAGTTTGGCTGGGTTGCGACACATGAAACATTATCGATATACTGTCTGAAACTCTTAGTTTGAAAAACATAATACGTAAATTTTATGTTCACATTTTTATTCAATCTTAATCTTATAGATCCATTATTAAATACAGCATTATAATCTTTTTTGACTAAATAAGACACTCCAACTGTTGCACCTGTTCTTGCTACCAACAAATCGTTTCTTTTTAATCTGAATTGTTCATAGTCTTTTTCACTAATCTCAGTGTCTCCCCAGTCATCGTAATCTTTTCCTTGAGAAATATCCTGAATACGTATGCATTTTAACCCTGTATTATACTCTACAATTGGCGCGCGTTTTATAGCATCTAACCCCGTGTTAGCTGAAATAGTTACATCCTTTAGTCTCATTTCATTCACCAAACAACGCCTTTATATTCTCCGCAATTTGCGCTTCCAGTTCCTTTGCCTCGTTATTCAGCTCCGTCAGCTCGCAGTTCAAGCCGAGCATAGTTTCCCTGAACTCCTCCTCGGTCATGCCGTCGTCCTCGATCACAACGCCGACATAACGCCCTGCGTTGAGGGAATAGTCCTGGTCAATAATGCCGTCCTCGCCGTCCGGCTTTGCCGCCTTGCACAAGCCGATCACATCGCGATAGGTACCGTCGGGGAAACGCTCATTCAGCCAGTCAAGCTGACTTTGCCAATAGGTTTTTGTCTTTACTTCCTTGTCATCCGATTCTTCGGGCGCGTTGTTCAGCTCGTTTTGATACTCCGACAGCAGCGCGGCAAACGCCTCGGTATCGCCGTTATACAGGCGCGTGATGATACCGAGATTTTTGATCTGCTCGTCGCTGAATTTGCGGTGCGCGCGGTCAACCTGAGTAAAGATATTGCGCGCGTCTATAAAGAGGATTTCGTCCTTTTTGTCGGTCTGCGCCTTGTGCTTATCGAAAAACCAAAGCGTTGCAGGGAGGGTTACGGACGAAAACATATTTGACGGCAGCGTTACCATCTGGCTGATGATACCTGCTTCTATCAGCTTTTTGCGGATTTCATATTCGCTTTTGCCTGCGTCTGACGCGGAATTTGCCATAACCAGCGCCGCCTTGCCGGTTTCGTTTAACGCGGTCGCAAAATAGCCTATCCAAAGATAGTTGGCGTTGGGTACGGTCTCTTTTTTATCGGACTTTTTCTTGGCGGATTTCGTCTTGTTGCGCGGTACGCCGTATGTATTGAACCGCGCGTCGTCCGAAACACGGCTGTAATCCACCTCATCTACATTGAACGGCGGATTCGCCATGACATAATCAAAGTTTCCGAAAGCATTGTACGGGTCGGAATAAAAGCTGTTGGCTTCGGTTATCTCGCCGCGCACGTTATTGAGCAGCAAATTCATTTTGGCGAGCTTTACTGTGTCGGGTTCTTTCTCAACACCGTAGCAGCGGAACTTCATTTGCTCTGCTTCGGACGCGTTGTGCCGGTGCATATATCGCGCCGCCTGCACAAACATACCGCCCGAACCGCAGGCAGGATCTAAAAACTTTTTGTCGCCGGGCTCAGGATTGAGCACCTCTACCATATAGCGAACGACAGTTGCCGGCGTATAGAATGTGCCGCCGTCCTTGCCCTCTGCCAACGCAAAATTGCCGAGGAAGTATTCATAAATCTCACCGAAAATATCTACCGTGCAGTTTTCGGGAATATCCTTGAAGATTCTGACAATATTCGAGAGCAGCTCCGGTTCTTCTTCGGGAACAAGCTGTGCGTAAACTTCCTTTGGCAAAACGCCGAACATGGTCGGGTTTTCGTCCTCGATCGCTTCCATGGCTTCCTTCACGATAGTAGCTTTTGTCGCATCATCGGGCGCGTCGTTGATATAATCGTAGTAAGCACATTCGGGAAGATAAAAGCCGCAATGCTCAATCGCGATTTCTTTCATTGATTTCTCCATACGGCTGCCTTTATATTCATTATACTCAGCCTCGATATCATCCTTGTGCTGCTTGAAAAGTATGTCAGCGTAACGCAGAAAAATCAATCCGAGAATCGGCTGTCCGTATTTATTAGCAGCAAGATGAGCTCCTGCACGCAGCACATCCGCAGAATGCCACAGATTATCTTTCAGTTGTTTCAGTTCCTTATCTGTCATGTGATCCTCCGGCAATATCTTTAGAGATTACTACTAATATTATATCAAAGGTTTTTTACTATTTCAATGATAATTCGACAGAATCAGAAAATAAATTAATACTTTTGCATATAGTTATATTGCATATTGCACCCAAAGATAATCAATTAACTAATCCTATGCAAATGGGCATAGAAAAAGCAGACAGTCACAAGGCTGTCCGCTAACTTTTATGCTGTTTGTTTACCAATCGTCGTCATCGTCCCACGATGAACCGAAGCCGTTATTGTTATCATCATCCCACGATGAACGAAAGCCGTGATCGTCATCATCGTCCCAGCCTGACACCATATGCAGTTCACCGGAGTCCATGTCCATTGCCATGTTATCGCCTACACGCATCATCATATGTCCGTCGGAATCCATTCCCATATCATCGGACATCTTAAAGCCGAATTTTCCTTTAAAAATATCAAAAAACATGTTTATTCCTCCTCGTCATAGTTTTCTAAAATGTAATTCAGCATTTTAAATGCCGCTTTTTTCTTTGCTGCTTTTTTGGAATTGGATTTACTTGAAAAATCATCATCAAAATCGTCAATACTGCATATCACTGTCCATTCTGGATTGCCGTCTTTATCGTGGGTTTCCGTATATTTATACTCGGGCATATCAAAATAATCCCGCCGCGCAAGTGTTTCAAGCTGATTGATTGCCATTGACTCGCTTGGTTCTTCGATTTCGTCTTTGATAGAAAACCATAAATTATTCTTTTTTAAATATTCATAAGCTGTTTTGCAAGCGCTCTTTCTTGCTTCACTTTTTGATTTACCATAACCAAGAAAAAACGTCCCCAAATCGCCCAGTTTGATCAGGCAATAATATTGTTGATCGTTTACCCAATAAGGATCCCGAGCTTCCTTACAACTAATAACTCTTCCATTAACTCTCGGCTTATTGCAATACCCATATTTAGCAGTCTCCCTATCATAATAGAAATAAGGAACCGCTCCTTGTTTTTGAAGCGTCCACTCCTGAATCAGCGAAACAAAGTTCTCTCTGTCATCATCAAACAAATAACTCTCGGGTTCGTGCATTGTTTGGAAAACTTCAAGCAGCTTTGCCGAATCCCAATTGCAATCAAGTGCGACCGCGCCGAATATAGCTTCAAACAGATCCTCTCTGACAGACTCTTTTTCATCTACCCTGTTTTTTCTGTCGCCTTCACCCATAATCAGGTAGACAGATAAATCAAGCCAATCAATGCGATCTGCAAGTGCGCTTCTTTCTACCAAACGCCGTTTCAATTCCGTCAAATCGCTTTCGTCAAGATTTGATTTGAATTGACTTTTTTCTCCATCCATAAAACAGTACTCTTCCGTCAGATAACGTACAACAGCTAAATCCAGCGCCTTGTCTCCGATAAACTCCAGCACCTCGTTGTTTTCGCCGCCGTTTTCCTCGGAATACGACCTTCTGGTGAAAGCCTGCTCAAGCAAATACGGATTTTTAAACCGATAACCGATTTGCTCCTGAATGAATGCCTTTTGATTTTCGTTCATAAAAAACACCTCTCTGTAAATTATACAAAAAGGCACAAAAAAGTCCAACAAGCTATACTTCCTCCCGGGGAAGCAACGTTGTCAGACAAAACAAATTAAATTAAATTCTTTGTTAAAATGTGTTTACTAAGGTTCACTTGCATAAACGGTAATAAACATCTGAAAACAAAGCTAAGAATTTAAAAAGCCATGCCCTTTTGCTGATTTAAGTATATCAAACCAAAAGGGCATTGTCAATCGTTATTTCTCGTCATAAATCAAAATCCTCATCTTGTCCTTCCTCATCGCCGAACACCTGATTAAGCCAATCGTAAAACTCGTCATCCGGCATATCATCATATTCGCCGCGATATTCTTCCATGATCGATTCAAGTGCTTGTCTGATCGTTTCGCAATCCGAGAGCAAATTATCTGCAACGAATTCAGGGATAGCTTTTGTTTCCTTCAAAAGCTCAATATAGTATCTGACAGAGCCTGTTTTCTGATACGCATGACGCAATTTTTCCACCGCCTTGCGCTCAGTTTTGGCGTTTAGCGCTTCGTTGATGTTCAGCTCCAAGTATAAAGCCGATTTATTCAACCCGTTGGTCAAAACCTGATTAACTGTATCGTTCGGCAAGTAATTTTTCAACTGTCTGACTTTGAAAACTAACTGCAACGGGAGTTCGGAAAACGCAACTAAATCTGCCATACTTATCCCTTCTTTCGATACGCCCACGACTTGCCTTTTCGGAAGCGGATGATCATTCCCTTTTCAGCCATTCCGTTCAGCACCCTGTTGGCGGTAGCTGCGGAAACGGACAGCAACTTGCGAACGTCGCTGTTGGCGATTTCGCCGCGTTTTGACAGGTAATCGAGGATCGCCTGTTCTCTGCTTTCCGCTTTCGGCTTCACTTTTGACGGTTGAGCGGCAACTTCCAAAAGCGCGTCCTTGATCGCAGACAGCATAAACTCTATGAAGCAGGTAGAATCGGCAGCGTTATTTGCGTTGTTGATTGCCTGATAATACGCGCTCTGTCTGTCATGAATAATCGACTCCACCGGCACCCACGCGAACAGCGGATTCCATTTTGACAGCAAAAGCGTGTGCCACAATCTGCCGACACGCCCGTTGCCGTCGGAGAACGGGTGTATCAGCTCAAACTCATAGTGAAACACGCAGCTCTTGATCAGCAGCGGATTCTCGTCATGCTCCGTCCATTCGAGCAGCTCGGCGACCAACTGCGGAACATACGCGGGCAAGGTACCGAAATGCAGAATGTTGCCCTGCGAATCCACCACACCGACCGGACGTGAGCGGAACTCTCCTGCGTCGTCGCGCAAGCCTCTTACCATGACGGAATGGGCAGTGAGCAAATCGTCAATTGAATACGGATTCAGCTCGTCAAGTCTATCATAAATCTCAAACGCGTTCTGAACCTCCGCGATGTCCTTTGGCGGGGCAAGTACACGCTTGCCCGACAACACCGCCGTGACTTGCTCTAAGCTCAGCGTGTTCTGTTCAATCGCTAAAGAGGAATAAATGGTTTTTATGCGATTGCTTCTTCTCAATTGCGGCGAGCGCGCGGCTTCCGTCAGCGTTGACATAGAACCGACAAGCTCAGATATTTCAGCTGTCAGCTTTAGAATTATTGTATTGATTTGAAACGGGTATTTCTGCATAACGATCACTCCGCTATCAGTATAACATTTCATCTCTCAAAAATCAATTCATCTCTCAAATTCTTTTCTGAAAATGAGAGACCAAAGCCCTTTATTACCAACTTGCGAGTATTTTGAAAGCGAAAAAATGCGGCGCGATTGATTGACTGATGGTTGTTTAATCACTGTTTATCTAACGAATATCTGCACGGCGTTTCTAACGCTTTTTTAACCGACGTGCAGAAAAAATGCAGAGGCGGTGAATTTTTCACCAATTTTGTCGGCATTTTTACTAAGTTAAAAAGCTTTTTTGGGGCTAATTAACGTTAATAGTGACTAAAAAATTACACTTAACAAACCCCCAGAGCAACTCTAAAACCGCAGATAAGGTAATAAATTGCGCAGCTACAAAATGGAATAAAATAGAAGACATAGTTTGCAGAATCTGATAGAATGAGGTTACGACACAAAACATTCTGAAAGGAAACAGCAAACTATGTTCAAGGAAACTGCACAACTAAATGAAGAAGTAGTCAAGGGGGAAATCAAAGAATTAGTCAGAGAAGCTGTTGAAGAAACGTTCAATGAGCTATTGGAACAGGAGACGGAAAAACTAACGCATGCGGCACTATACGAGCGCACCGAAGCGCGTAAGGGTTACCGAAGCAGTCGTCGAGATGTGTCTAGCGGGAGTATTCATGCGCCGTATCGAAGACATCACCGAAGAACTCTGGGGAACCAAAGTCTCATCATCCACCATCAGCGAGCTTAATAAGAAAGCATAAATTCAGCGCAACCGTCCACTGCAGGGCGGAAGATATCCGTATGTGTATGTGGACGGCATTTATCTTCGTCGCAACTGGAGCGAAAAATATGAGAATGTCGCCGTATAGGTAATCTTCATTCACAGAGGAAACTGGAAGAATTGCTTGCCGCCAACAGAAATAATGATGACAGCAATCAGTTCGATAATTCACTGCAGGAAAGTAAATTTTTGATAACAAAATCCTACAATGATGAAAGTGGACCGCTGTTTTCACTGGGCGCTTTTTTAGGCTGTTATCGACAATTATCCTTACAAAACCATTAACAGTTAACAGAAAAGGGGCATTTGTATGGCTGGTATCATCTTAGAGATGCATGATAAAAATGGGAAAAAATACCGTTTTGAATATGCCGGAACAAGAAATTATTATCCAAATCTATCTTCTATGTCAGGATACGGTTCGGATGAGTGGATGTTTTTGTGCTACGATGCAGAAAATAAATACATATTAAAGTTTCAAGCAAGTGGAGCATGTGGATATGCATGGGCAGCCGTTCGCATTCCGCCAACTATATTTGATGAATTAGCAATGAATAGAGGCGAAGATATTTTTGAAGTTTTTTACTCGTATTTTATGAATAAAGAATATGCTATTTATGCACTTCATCCCGATTCTATTGACCTTGCAAAACAACTTGTTGGCTCAGAATATTCAAAAATGGGAAAAATGACTGATAAGGATTTTTACGGATAATAACGGTCTCTTAAACAAGAAATGATATGATCCCATGTAACCGTCAAATAAACCACCGTATTGCCCTCCACCCTGAGAATGTGCGAAAATATAAGCAAAAACGAAGTGTGCGGTTGTAGTCCGTTGTATTCGAACGGATATAATCGACTACAATCGAACACA
>Ga0310695_10005668_pt1 | contig 21560 bp, 50 predicted proteins | sample RumenRJG_04DNA_FD_203882 | JGI IMG/M metagenome (GOLD analysis project Ga0310695, IMG submission 203882) | Bovine rumen microbial communities from Lethbridge, Alberta, Canada - RJG_04 (v2) (version 2) | ecosystem: Host-associated > Mammals > Digestive system > Stomach > Rumen | place: Canada...
TCATCATGCAAATCACTAATAAGATGCAAATTGGTATTAGATATTTCGTCATATCTATCATTAACCATACCAAGTAGTTTCCACCATTTTTTCCTTGTTAATGTATGAGTATAACCATCTCTTTTAGAAAGATCTTGGGCAAGTAACCATTCAATCAATCTAACGTAAATCGCTCTATTACCATTGGATCTACCATCTTCTATTTCAAGAGGTTCGTCATAAATTTCTTTAATGATAAACTTCTATCCGTCTTTTATCCAATCAATATATTTTTCCCATCTTTTTAATTGGCTTCTTTTAGATGCTCCGCTTTTTTCATCCTCTTCTAACAATTGGCACATTACTTTATAATTTTTAACAATCATGCCAACCTACAAATTGTCTGTTTTAATTTCATTCTCTAAAACCATACTTTTCACTCCTCTCTATAAAACACTTCTTTCATTCTATACATTCCCAGTCTTCATTAATAAAATCTCTCGGATGTTCATATATTATCTTCTCGTAGAATTTACCATTGTCTGAGTTGTAGCAGACTATGCTGCCATATTCCAAAGCAGCCAGTATATCTTCAACATCCTTTCTACAAATATCGCCATATGAATAACCGTTTAAAGTTGGTGGTTTATGGTTGCAACATATACAAACACCGTTGCCAGTAGCATTACATATCTTCATCTACATTAACCTCTAATCCATACTGTTTCGCCAGCTTAATCATATTTCTAGTACCTTCACTCTCACCAATTGGAAATGCTACCAATATTCCTCTATCAGCTTCAGCGGCATATTTAGCCATCTGTTCGTTGCGAATCGGCCCAGCAGCTTTACCATATTTATCCAATTCAGCCGGAAATATCTTGAGCGGATAATGATACGCTTTGGCAAATCTTTCGCCAAGAGTATCCGCACCAGAAGCATGACCGCTAACAATCTCTATATCATCCATTGTAGCCAATAGATGTATTCCAAGTTCATCTAACTTATTTAGCATTTTACTATAGTCATTAAATTTTCTGCTGCCAGCAATTATAATCCTAATCATTATTTATCTCCATTACATGCGTTCCAATATAAATTTTTACTCAGTATCCATCGTGTACATCATTGAGTTTCATTGACAACCTATGGACAATCTGTTCTTATAGTTCAATATGTTTGTCGAAAAAACTATTGACATTCTTCAAAAGTTCCTGATTTTTTTGTATTTCATAATTTAATGCTATTTCAACTCCTTTGATAATACGATAAATATCAGCTAAAATTGGATTATTGAATTCCAATTCAAGAAATTTATCTCCACCACAATCTCCGGCTGTTGCCATAAGTCCACTCCATGTTGAATGATGCTTCCATTCATCCTTTATATAATCAATCTCAAACATAAATATATATTCATCTTCTTCTTCATCATAAATATACAAGATAATAGTATCATTATCCTCATTATATTCGAGACTCACAAACTCTTCATCACCAAATTTATTCTTAAAATAATCTACTATTTCTTTTGCTGTAATTTCCATAATTCTCACCTTCTCCTTTTTACCCAATACGTACTTCTCCAAATTCAAGAGTATCATCAATCATAATCTTACATTTATTCCAATTTTCAATTTTGCCAATACTTTCTTCTGGCACATATTTTTTGCCATCAATCGAAATACTTTTAAGACTTGTAACAGTATTTGTTGTAATCATACCTGTAATGCAAAGTGCTTCATTCGGAGTTATACTACTAGAAGGTGGTAATAATTCTTTGGTTTTACTACTCATAATCAAATAAGGGAGTTTACCATGCTCATCTTTATATCCATCAATGCAATGTTTAATTTTTTCTACATCTAACATAATTGCTCTCATAATTTCCTCCAATCAATCCAATTTCTACTCTTTGGTTCTATCAATATATTCACTCATGATAATTCTTCATAACCATCTATCCATTCTGGACAATTAATTACCGAAAATAATACTGTATCACATTCCAAACCAACAGAGCATTCGCATTCTTCGCCTGTTACATAATCTGGATAAGTTCTAACGTGAATACAATGTTTACATGTCGAACAACCTTTTTTCTCCGCCAGTTCATAATGCAATTCTTTATATCTTTTTCGATCCTCTTCTTGCTCTTCTTTTGTCGGATTAAATATTCTTCGAAGTTTGTTCATGGTATCTCCTCTGGTTTATAAAAATCCAATTTCAACTCTTTGGCTCTTTCAAGATATTCTTCTGGACAATCTGTACTGATTCCAACACATACTGGACTATATGCTTGATCAACGAAATAAGTACATCTTGGACAATAATAATGCCGCTCAACTACGCCCCATTCAATTTCTGAATAGTAATCGTATTTATTCTCTTTTCCACATACTGGACACTTCAATAATCCTTCAGCCATTTTCGCAATCCTTTAGTACAACTTGTATTACTTTATTTTTCAATTCTTCTTTAACAACTCTATCAAATGCCTGTTGGTTCAAATACGTATCATTCAAAAGTTTGGTTATTCTTTCAGATACATAATCACCCGAATAACATTCACTATTCAAAGATTTCAAACACTGATCAATTGCTCGTTCTACTTTATTTTTTATTTCTTCTTCGACAATATCTTTGATTGTTTTTTGATTTAGTCCAGCATCTGCAAGCAACTGGCTAATCTGTAAGCGTAGTTCTCGTTTTTCTTCGTATGTCATTTCAACCTCACAAATCCTTTATATTTTTCTCCAGAACCAGTTCCAGATAATTCTACAAATTTATATAGTTCGTTGTCTTCACATTTTTCATACTGGCGTAATCTATACATGCTATGTCCTTTAGATTCCCATTCTTTTAGAAAATCTTTAATTTGTTTGCCAGTAAAAATTGTACCGTATTGGTAAGAAAATATGTTCATACTAATTATTCCTTTTATCAAATGCGGATTACCCGCCATAACCTAACACCATGGACAGCACCAGACTTGAACTGGTATCACCGCATAGGTTCCACACCGTTGCCCAATGACAACCAGGATATGGCAGATTATATGTTTTATGTTAGCTTTCTCCCGCACTCTGGGCAATAATTTAATTTATATCCTAGACCTTTATTTCTAAAATCAACCGTTCTAGATGCAGATTTTTTACCACGTTTTTGATACCAACTATGAATAACAAGTGCAACAGTATACTCATTTATCCATCTGCCAAGTTCTGGATCGGAACATCCATGCCAATTTTCGCGCTCTTTTCTTTCGGCTAAACTATCACAGAACTTACACATCAAATAACCCACTCGTTATCAAAAACAACAAATGAATCGTGATTGCGATATCCTTTAATATTCCAGCCATCATTGGTTAATCTTTCATATTCGTCTATCCAATGTTGCGCAGAATAATTAATGTAGGTATGTATTTCTTCATTCATCACTTTTTTAAATTGCGGGTACATATCATAAAGATACTTTCTACAATAGAATGCATATCTATCAGAATATTTTTTATATCTTGAATCTATAATAGCCTCTGTGGGATCATGTTTAGATCTTATATCAGATAATGATCTATCATATTCTTCCGTACGTGCCATATAAAAACAAGCCAAAAAATAAGGCATATTATCTTCCATCAAATAATCCTTTCATTCATTCCTTAACCCATAGTTCCATCAGATTAGCATCGAATGCCAACCTACCAAGCTTAAGGAAATCATAGAACTCATCAATAGTAATACCCCATTCTTCGCACCAATCTACCAAGCTATATTCCTGACATTTTTTCTTGATTGCGTATTCAATTGTTTCACCTTTAGTCATAATTGCTCTTCTACCTTACCAACTAATCTTTACATATCCATGGTTATATTGAGATCCAACATATACATCGTATCCGCATCTGATAAGTTCTTGTTTAGTCTCTGGAGAAATATATCCCTCATATGAGTATCCGAACTTTCCGGCATTAATTTGTTTAGAGATTGCCGTCATGATTTTTTGTAGTTCCTCAGTTTTATGCTGAGTAATTTTTTCTTCTGTTTTAATACGTGCTTCATTTGCCAATAATATTCCCATTATTAATCTCCTAAAAATATTTCTCCCAGGAACTTTGATACCAACATGTCAAATAATGTTTGCCGCTAAACGTATCCGTATAAAAATCATACTCAAGAATCTCATCATCAAGATGATATGTATCTTGATCATCTGGAATTAATGTTCCATTAGAATAATGACAGGCTCCGATGTATAGATCATTATCTTCTAAAAATGTTCTGTACTGTATGTTAATCCTATCAGCATTTTCCAGATTAAGTTTTTTAATAATATCAATTAGTTTCATTGTTATCTCCTTAAATATACCTTTCTCATACATCCGCAGATGCCGAGCTTTCACCGTCAGTCCGTAAACTTCGGAGGGCATTATATTCAATCTTCTTCTAGTTCGTCATCTTCATCCCAGCTATTTACTTCGATGATATCAATGCCAACCGCCCCGGTCATATCCTTGAGCGTCTGCTTCACCTTTTTCTCGCTGGTCTTTCCAATGGCTTCTCCGGCTTTACCCTCCCAGGTAATGTCAGCCCTTACCGTTGTTATCATTATTATCCTCGACTTTCTTACTTCTATTTAACCATCTACTCCAGCCGAAGATCCATCTGTAAGCAATGTCTTCGTTCCATCCACTCTCAACCATTAAATCGAACCATTCTTTTCTCATCCTATCATGTATAGGATCATGAATATTTTCGATGGTAGCCTTTGTGCCGAGTTCTGCCACCCTGTTGACAAGATCAATTTCATACTGCCTCGGATAATCTTCGGAAAATAAATTAATCTTTTTGAGTGCTTCGTTTTTATCAAATGGAATTTTCTTACGCTTACATTTTTTGTAGTATCTAATGAGATCGTTTAGCCGCCAAGTTAAGTGTTCTTCTTCTTCTATGTCTATGTACGACTTAGAAGTCAACCTTATTGTCCCACCATCTTCTTTACTGGAATACATCGCAGCAACAAGATATGGATAGTATGCGACCAAATCTTTTTCTGTTTGTATCTTTAACGGAATGATATCATTGACACTTGCGTAGATTTCATATTTGCCGAGTATTTCTTCTGCCGAGTGGTGCATAGTGCATACATCTTCGAAATCCGCTTTTCCAGAAATTCCCATAATATCACTCCTTTCTTACCGTATGTTTGCCATCTGGATCATGAATAATTATAAATCTATTATTCATTTTGTAATACAAATCCCAGTATTCTTTCATCATGTTGTTTCCCCAATAATAATCAAGCAACCGTTTAATTGACTTTGATGTTGTAAATAAACTGTCAAATAATTTGGTAATAAAATTGTCCATGTTGCCTACCTCAATAGCAATAGTAATCAACGATATAATCTATTGCTTGCAACATAGACTGGAATATTACCTGGCAATCAACCTTGAGCCACGGATATACATCTTCGCCAGTCTCAAATCCGATGATAGGAATATCATGATCAACAGCGAATTGTAACTCCTGTGATGTGCCTGGACTGGTACGAGTTCGGTCAAGACACACGAGTACAAGTCTTGAATGAAGGATTTGATCCATATAATATCTTTTAACCTGTGTATCACTCTGATGTTTTGCTTCTGAGTAGCTAAAGAAATCAACAGGATTAATTGCGCGTACTTTGCATTCCTTATCTGCCGTTGCAGTCTTTAACATCTGCGCAGCCTTATCTCTCCAACCTCTCCCCTCATCATCCTCGAAGAAACAAGGCCCTGCAAGATAAATCTCAATCGTGTTCATTTTGTCTCTCCAAATAATTTAATAAATGTGTTGCATACCATATAATCTTTTTAACATCTTGTATGCCATTCTTATGTTTCCATCGGCAAGCATACTTAATAATATTTCCAGCGTCAGTAGCTTCAATTCCATTTAATCCATCGGTAAATGCTTCAATTACATCAATAACCTCAAGACCAGATTTACTCTGATAATGCTGCGGGTGTGAAACCATTTTGTCATCACTTTCGTACAACTCTGTCATTTATATTTCTCCTACTATAAAAATAATTATTGTAACCTTCATAACGTTCATGGATATCCATCATATTATACCCATGACTTGTTGCCCATTGTTCAAATTTTTCCCAGTATCCGCATGTCTTAAATTCAGGACATCCACATCTATAAACACAATTCGGAACCATGACATTAGAAAGTTCTTCTTGATTTGCAATATCGTGGATTGCAACCTTTAATTCTTCCATTAAAGAACGTGTTTCTGGAGATGCCTGATAACACAATCTAAATCTCGAAACATTAATTAATGCTTGTGCGTTAGCATTAACATCCATCTTAACAAGAGTATCTTGCGGAGAATTATCCCGATTTACTCCTGTACGGTCAGATCTTTGGGTAGATATCCACTTATCCCAACCAAGCCAGTGACGGGAAAAATGAGTGGCAACCCACGATTTAATATTAGGCCAACTCCACCGAATTGTAATCAATCTAATAGGTGAATGTTCAGAAATCAAGAGATTGTGTATAAATTGTTTGGACGGAGCATTATCAGTTGGTTCTTTATTAACTGTATTTCTACATTCGTTTTTTGCAGCCGTCCAATCAGCATTAACATTAAGAATTTTAATCATTATTTTTTAACACTTCTACTTTCTTCATAATATTTGGTATGGCATCTTCCATCATTTCTTTCCAGCCATCTTCATCATCATAGGTATATGTAATATCATCAATATCATCAGCATCTTCAATGCGTTTCACATAACCATTGAGAAGATCCCAATCCTTCTCATATGAATGGAAGCTATTTGCCCGGTGAGTATATGTTCCGACTTTAACATTTAGTTCGTCAGCAATACGCTTTTGCAACATGATTAATGCAAACGCATTCATGAATGTTGCTTTGCAACTATCATTGGAACGGAACAATACCTGGCAATCTAACTTGTCATCACGAACCATATACTGTACGTGTTGCCAACATGCCGGATCTTCGCTATACATATCTTGATTCTTGTCTCTAATAATCATCACCGCTCTGCGAGAAGATGGATTTCTTTTTAATTCATCAACAACAAACTGATATTGGTCTGCATATCTCTGATGATATGTGTATGCCCAATTACCCTTGGCAACCTCAAAGTCAAGAATGCCATCTAACATTTCCATAATGTATTGCTGCAATTCTTTTGGGCCACCAATAAAACACTTTGATATCATAGGTTCTGCAAGCGGATGTGTAACAACCATTGTCATGCCAAGTTCTTTCTGCCGAGTATTCCAGTCCGAGCAATCAGTTACATCACCGCAATAATTTAGAGTAGTCAATGCCTTATGATAAGCTTCAGGGAGTGTGTCTCCATAATTTAAGTATTCTTTCAAGATTGTGTCTCCTTCGGTAATCCATTTGCCCAACCAGACTTCTCACTTCTCACTACCCACTTAGTCCCCTTGGGTTCTGGAATATCTTCTTTTCTTTTTATCTTTAGCCATTTAATAATTGCCTGCGCCTTTTTCTCGGTTCGCTGACAATCAATAACTTGTTTCTTTATAGCCTTAAGGCGTGGCTCTTCGTTTTTAATTTTTTCATTTTTAATGTTGGAGCGACTAACATAATCTTTCTCCAACTTGTTAAAATAATCACAGATACTTTCCATCGCATCATATGGAATCATATCTTTATCATACTCAAGAACCTCTGGAGTGAATGTGATCTTCGTATTAAGAAAACTATCATCATTCGCATTCAGAGGTAATGCGTTCCACTTAAAACTTTGTTTCAATGTTAATCATCCTCATCCATTTTCCAATCAATCTCATAGTCAATAGGTTCATACGGAATCTCAGCATTATAGTATCCATTCGCAATCGTCACTTCATAGTTTTCATCACCGGGGAAATTATGAACATGAACAAAATAATTTGCGCCGCTACTCCATGCATCAAAATGATCAGGATTTTTTCTAAGAAATCCAATAAGGCGTTTTATCGTTTTTCTCAGTTCCTCCTCATCAAATGTTTCTTCTGGAGAAAAATGATAGAAGTTCTGAGGGATCTTGATATTGTCTACATTAATTTCGATGTCAAGTTCATCGATGCCATAATCCGTCATAAAAATTTTTGCACCACATACGGGACATCTTACCATTGCCATTCCAAGATATCCTTCCTCAACATCTTCACGATCAATCTGAAGTTCACTGGAACAATTGCCACAATTAAGCACAAACGGGAAAACATCATTTGCTTTTTTCTCATCTACTCGTTTAATAATTTTCATTTATTTACCCCTTAAATATTCTTGGTATAATAATCTCAAAATCAAACCATCTAATCATAACTACATCTCTGCAAACATATATTCGTGGTTTTAACCTATATAAAAACCTTTTAATTTTTATCATGGATATAACTCCTTATTGCTTTCTCAATTCTATTCTTCAGCTTGTTGGCTTCATCACGCTTATTAACCAAAGCATTATACCGTTTAATGTCTGCGGAATTGCTTTGATTATATTTGATGTTGCCAACATAAATGCGGGAGTATAATTTCTCAATCTCCTGATCTGTACTAGACAGTTCATCTTCCAGAATGTCCAGTACAATACTTTTTGGAATTGTAATTCGGTAACTATATTTTGTTTTTGTTTTATATACCATATCGTTTAATTATTTATAATTATACCAAGCAACCACGAGTTCGTCAACCAATCATTTTCAACAATTCTTCTTCAGATATAATTGGAATATTCAGTTCTTTTGCTTTTTTGTTTTTACCAGTTGTTGACATTGTGTCATTATTAATCAGATAGTTTGTATTCTTACTAACAGATCCGGCAACCTTACCGCCAAGACGTTCGATTTCGGATTTAAGTTCATCACGATTTTTCCAGTGGTGAACGCTGCCAGTAACCACAAATGTTTTATCTGCTAACGGATAATTCCCAGTCGGCTCATTCATGATGTCATCACTCTGGAAATTCATTAGTGCTGCAACATCAATCATCTGCATATGATTAAGCATCCACCACTTATGAATGTTCCCAGACAGAACACTTCCAATGCCAGGAATCTGCGAGAAATCATACTGATCATCACAAGCATGTGAGAACTCTTCAAACGTATGGAATTGTTTGCAAATCATTTTGCTCTGCCCCTCACCAACACCGGGGATTGAGAAAGCCGCGATAAAATGTTGGAGATCTGTGGACTTGCTTGCTTCAATAGATGCAAGGAGATTGTTAACCAGTTTCTTGCCGAACCTATCAAGTTTGTACAACTCTTCTTTGCTGTCTTTTAATTCATAGATACTAACAAACATGTTTGTGAGGTACCCAAGATCCAGTAACTTTTTAAGTATTGCTTCGGATAGACCGTCAATGTCCATACCCTTCTTAGATACAAATGTTTTATATTTGCCGAGAAGTTTTCCGGGACAATCATCATTCATACAATACAACACTTCTGAGTTATTATCCTTAACTATAGTTGTCTTCGCACCACAAATCGGACAAACAGACGGGATATGGATATCGCCATCACCATCTGGATCTGCTGAGTCAATCTGAGGTATAATCTGGTTACACTTCTTAACGTACACCGTACATCCATTAGTAAGTCCAAGAGAATTCATAATGCTGAGATTATGCAGACTTGCTCTCTCAACAACCGTTGAATCAATTACTACAGGATTGAATATTGCCACAGGAACAATCTGACCCGATTTACCGATTTGCCATTTGATTGTTTTCAACTTTGTAGAATATAGTTCATCTTCATATTTATATGCTATCGCATTGCGAGGATGATGCCCGGTCATACCAAGTAATCTGCCATACTTTACATTATCGTACTTAAACACAACACCGTCTATTGGGAAACCAACTGCATCTGATAACGTGCGAATATTAACAAGAATGTTCTCAATATTATTATAGCAATCAACAGAATTACTATTTATCAAAAATGCAGTAACAACATCAAACCCAAGATCTTTTGCCATACTTAAGTTAACAGACAAATAATCTTCTCCACCCTCAATAACATCCCACGCATAAAATCTAAGATGTCTTTTTGCAGCGATAGAAGTGTCAAGCAGATTTAATGACCCAGCCGCCAGATTGCGAGGATTACTATATTTATCATCTTCTGGCAATGCACGATTAATTTTTTCAAAATCATCTCGAAGAATAATGCACTCGCCATCAATTACAAATTTGCCAGGTTTACTAATACGCTTCGGCAGATTTTCAATTGAGTTAGCATGAAACATAATATCATTACCAACTTCGCCATTACCGCGAGTTTCAAGCCGTACAAGTTTGCCATCTTGATACGTAGCTGAGATAGTCAGTCCGTCTGCCTTATACATTGCGACCACATCATGGTTACCAATAAACTGTATAATCTCATCAGTGCTATGACATTTATCAAGCGACAGCATAGGGTGTTCATGTTTAATCTTTGCGATGTCATCAACTGGGGCAGCACCAACTGTTTCTGAATACCCCATACGTTCTGCTTCTGCAACCAGAGCATCATATTCCTGATCAGTCAGCATACTTGTTCCATACTGATAATAATCCTCTTTCGCCTTATTAATCTTACCAATTAAATCATCATATCTGGTTGTCATCTTTCACCTCTGTTTTGTTAAACACAAATTTGTACCGATCAATTACGTTACTGTGTGTCAGTCCTGTGGCATCATACTCACTGCTGTAGCCACAAGGACATCTCCAAACCTGAACTCCGGCATGAATACCGGAGTAGATCGTAGTTGCAATTAGGTATCTCCCACATTTTGGACACTGCATATTTCTCTCCTTAATAGCTTTCTCCAATCATTTTCGCCCCGCAATTCGGACACGCAACCCATTGATGATCAGCAATATCTTTGCCATACGTACCATGTTCTACTCCATACACATGTAATCCTTTACCACATTCTGAGCAACACCATACAGGATCTCCACCAGGAGTTGCATATCCATAAACTTTTACCCACACTCCTGTCTTGCGATATGCCATCTGCCCTGCCGTGTATCCTCGTTCGTATGCTTCCTCTTCTGTTTCTGGCTCGATGGTCGGTGCATCACATACCTTCCCAATCGCAATGCTGATACCTGCATCAACATAAGGCGCACCGGGATAGTGACTATTGTTTAATTAATGCATCAGCGTATCCGCATCTATCAAGCGCATATCAATCACTTCTCCAAGAGATCTGAAACAACTCCGCTTTACTCAAATCATAGGACATAAAAATGTCTCTCCACTTTTTGGCTGTCTCGATGTCTCCGCAAACAAACATGAACGGAATATCAAAGCAATGCCACTTCCCATCTGCAATATGCTCTGCTTTCTGTTGCCATGTACTTCTTAATTTTTCCTTGTGTTCATCGGAAAGGCTGACTTTCAGTCTCTTTTCTATCTGTTCTGGTGTCTGATTTCCCAACATAATACTCATCACATTCCACCTTCTTCCCGATACGGTTCGGGTTCTTTGTATGGCATCCATGCTTTTGCAGATTTGCCGTATTCATAAAATCCAAAACCACCATCTGTTACAATAAAGCCATTCGGCTGATTGTTTGCTTTCGGAGCATAGCTTGCTCTTCTGACATACTTTGCACTTGTTGATATCCAACATTCGGCGTTTGCTTTCGGTTCATTACCATCTACACACGGTATCCACTTCGGTTCTCGCACCTTTGCCGACAGCATCTCGATTGTATCAGCGGCATCCGTGATCAGCTTCGCCAGTTCGCCCTTCCTGTCTTTGGCGTAGGCTCTTAACTTGTCAATCTGTTTGCTTATCAGGCTCATTGGTTCTCCTTTCCGCTCTAAATCTTGCGTCATATATCATCTGCGATAACTTCTCAAGATTATTCTTTGCGTGTAAGTACATCGTATCAAACTCTGACAATTCATTTGTGACGCACATTCTATTGATTTCGCCTTTTATTGTATCGGCAAGTCCCATCATCGTTTTTCTTTCGTTCTCCGTCATCGGTTCTCCTTTCCGCCCATGCGCAAAACTTGTCATCATCAATCCATATTTCAACCGCTCTCATGCAATTATGCTTATTCTTCCATTTGCAATCCTTGCACCTGATAATGTCAGGTTGCCCTGTCTTCATCATCGCAATCCTCATCCTCATAGACTCAACCGCTAGGATCTGTGCCCACGGATCAATGTCTAATGCTGTATTGATATGCCTGATAGCGGATTCGAGTCTATCCTCAAGGTCATTCAGTGCCATCGGTTATCCTTTCACACTCCATCTTTGCGCCGCACATATAACAATAGTTTATAGCCTCGATCAGTAATTCATTTCCACAATTAGAACATTTGCAGTGCGGCGTATATGAAATATACTTGTCAGTTTTTTTACATTCCATCCATCGTATAAATTTTGCGTGTTCTCTCTCTGACTGTACGGATGGCAAATCGCATAACCTCTTTCTGTCACGGCTATACGCTTCAAGTTCTCCGTTTTCTACCGATACGTTGTAATCATCAAAAATGTCAATCGCCGCTTGTCTGTAAACCATGTCACCGACATTTGTGTCGGGAACATCCTGCCCCCTAAGTGCTTCGATTGCCATCCTAAATGTTTCTCTGGCTGGCTCAATCTCTTCGTCGCCACAGCATCCATCAAGCCATGCGTATAACTCTTTGATCGCTTCTTCCCGTGTCATTGTCATAATCGTTCAAATTCCTCCCACACCATTTCCTTTTCGTTCTCCAACAGTGTTTTATGTTCTTCTAAAAAAGATTTGAAGTTAGCGATATAAACCTCTGCTTTAGGTGTGTACACATAGCCCTCTCCAAGTTGAATTTGTATGGTATCCTGATATTGTGTTGAAACTTCATACATCCTTCTGAGTAAATCATCAATGGCTTTTATTTTTTCTGATAACTCCGATATCTTATCAAGTAGTCTTTTACCCTCTTGCCAAGCATCTCTTGTCATATGCACACTCCTTAGTTTACCCAATCACAACACAAGCTATGCAATCAAGATTATAAATTCCGATCCAAACACCGCGACGTTTGACAATAAATAACTTGTCAACATACTCATAATCATCCCATAATCTGGACGGGATTTCTTCATTATATCCGTCTTTGTAACAGATTTTGATAGTTGCCTTATTCATAATCTTAAAGTGTTCTTTCTTCTTCATAATATTTTCCTCCGTTATTTATGTTCCTACATATCCGGCATGGACATCGGCTTCATGCAATAGCATGATGTCATTGTAAAAATCATCGCCCCAAAGTTTGCGATACTTATCATGTACTCTTTCTGGATAATCGTTATTCTCCCAATGTAAAGGATACATATGGTAATTAACTAGCAATGAAACATTAAGATTATTACCTCTCACCAGCATATCATATGCTCCGACATTTTCATGTCCGTAATAATGTGAAATACCATTCTCATCTGTAGTACGGCAAAACGGTTTACCAATATCATGATAGAGAGCTGCCGTAATTACATCATAACTACCACCATGATTAAGAACGTAATCACCAACGCTGAGGATATGTTTACCAAGAGTCTGAGAGTGCCACGGATTATTCTGATCGTAATTAAAATATGTAAATGCTGCGAGATAATAATCCATCAAATCAGATTTGAACTGATTATCTTTATATGTAACAACCTCAATATCATCCCAACCTTCCCATGATGCGGGGGTCTGCCAGGATCTATACATTCTGAAGATTACCTCATCCGGGATTCTTCTCTGCCTACACCAATTACGCCGAAGACAAATTTCAATGGGTGTTGCCATGATTACTGCTCGTTTATAGCATAAAATATCTTCAATTGACCACAGAAATGCCTTTCGTCTTTTTGAATTAACGTTTGTTGCATCTAGGATTACATCATGATTATTCTTCAGTCCATCTCTAACTCTCTGTTTAACGACATCAAAAACTTCCGTGTTATGTTCTTGATCATTAACGTCGCCGTACAATTCGCCGCGAATATCATCTGGCGAAACAATAATCGTATTAGGAAAATTTGCTTTAATCTGTTGTGCTTTGGAACTCTTGCCGGAACCTGGAACACCGCACATCATTGTAAAAATCGGACTACTCAAAATTCAATCTCCTCTACATAATCTTGAATAAACTTACACAACCTTGATACTTCCATGTCATTAATTAATTCTTTTGCGGTGTAATTAATCTTATCTGGTTTAATGGACTCAAATCCAAAGCTAGATAGCTTATTGTTCTTAATCGTTAGAGCAACCGCCTTTTTATCATGTTCGTATTCTTCATACAAACCTCTGGTGTAATCAATAAATTTTGCAACACGATACTCAAATTCTACCAGTCTGTATTTGTAATACATAATCTGTGGTGCAATACGATTAAATTCTTCGCAAATATCTTCAATCGGTAATTCTGTTTGCAACAGCATCTTTAATATTTTATCTTTACTGGCATTTCCATTATTCCATGTATGATGAAGCATCAAATACTTTGGCGATTTAATTTTTATTCTATTCCAGTTAGCATCAACAACAACAAATCCCTCAAGTTGTACATCATTATATTTATCGTTAAGAGAATCTGCCGCTTTTAAACAATCCTCAAGAGAATATATTTCATATGTCTTAGGTCTTTCGACTCCTATATACCAGCGAATTTCTTCACCGATTATATTATGGCGAGTGCCAATATGATAAAGTTTTGTTTGTGGATATTTAATAACTATCTGATTAAACGGACTGACCAATTCAAAAATATATGTATATTTTTTGTCTAGATAATCAAAGTCAATATCATTATAGTTAATTGCCGTCATTATCAAATCGAGGAAATTAAATTGCGGAGAACTTGATACTGGTGCTTCTTTGGCATTAATGCAACCATTTGTTGCCCATCTCCATTCACCATCATACCAGTAACATTTAACAATCGATCCATCAATTTTATCCTCAACTCGGCAAGAGTCCCAATTAATCTCAGCAGCTTCCGGCTGATAAGAGTTGAAGAAACGAGAGAAAGGCCAGCAGACAACTCTGAGTTCCTTTGTATCTATAATGATACCCCTTGCTTCTCTAACTACGGGATTGAAATTATCAACGTCAAACCCGTAATTAAATATTGCAAGATCTCCATCTTCTTTAACATTAATCCCCAGATCCTGGATTTGCTGTCTCCAGTTATCTGATGACTTCATTATTTCAAGAATATAAGATTTCATTCTAAAGGCTCCCAATGTTCGCACTGCTGACCATTATCATCATCTACACATTTGTTGCTATAGTTGCACATTGTTAACTTGTCATAAAAAGCCTCCTGCTTTTTTATTGTACCATAAAATCCTCAGCGGGGAACCCATAGGCCTGCCTGTGGGAGAACCCGCCTCTAACCTACCTTTCTTATTTCGATAAGCGTAGTCTTGCGCATCTCCAGTAATCTGAGATTTTTATATCCCACGGATGCGTTTATTTTAGTACCGTCCAAAAACCGTAAATCCATCCTGCCTGTAGAACGTCTGCCAAAGATAAAGCATTTTTGGGCTTTCCACTTGACTTTATCGTAAAGTCTGAATCCCATTACCTCGTATGGAGCTTGATTACGCTTTCTGTTACCACCCTTCAGAATGGTATTCTTATGTATCTGACGGTTATGACATCTTACTTTCTTTTGATAATATACTGTTCCGTCTGATACAGCCTTCGGATTACCACTTATGCAACGGGCATCTATGCAATGGTCTTTTGGTAAACCGCTTTCTATGCGTGTGTTCTTTGTAATATATCCATAGGTAAGGCTTATATTCGGATATATCTCTTTAAGTTTGTTGTAGAAAGCCCACCTCATGATGCCCATAAACGTAGCGTCCCTAAAGGACATCCCTCGCCTTATGGTCTTTGGAAATTTTACAATTCCTTTATGGTAGCCGGTATGACAGGTTTCACATAAAGTAATTAAGTTGTTCGGTGCGTCCCCACCTGTCTTTCTGCTTTCTATATGATGTACATTCAGGATTTTGTCTTTTGACTTGCCTTTACAGCATTGGCAGGTATGACCATCTCTAAAAAGTACATACTCTCTGACATTCCAAAAATCTAATTGTTCGCCCTGCTGATACTCCGTACCGCTTATTGCAGGATTTTTAATTTTCTGAATATCAAAAGATGCAATTTCTACAATAATCTTTACGATTGGGAGTATCTCATGTACTTTACGGATTACCGCCAGGTGAGTATTTACTTTGTTTTGAACCGAAGGGGCTAACCATCCATCCTTGCGTCTGCGATTATTGAATCTAGGTTTACGGTATCTGGTTTTACGATTTCTTCTGGCTTTGCGGTTTTGTCTGCGGGTAGAAAGCAAGTTCACTATATCGTTTCTGAGTTCTACATCAGACTCGAATAGTACTTTGTCTTTTGTAGTGGCGGATAATCCGATAGTCTTACTTCCTGCGTCCACACCTAAAGCAACTTCCTGCGTATAATTCGTACTATCATACGCTAACTGTATGGTAAACGGACACCTCTTAATCACCTTTGCCTTTTTGGTTTTCAATAGAATACGGACTTTAGCATGATTTTCCGTAGGCATTAAAGGCTGTCCGTTTTTACTTATGACGTAAACCATACATCCGTCTCCTTTCCAAATCCCATAAGGATTTAATTACTCGCTCCGAAGAGCGGTTAGTGTACCATCGCCAATGTTAATGAGAGGTTTTATGTAAGCAACACTGTCCCTATACCTCAGAACTGTTTAATCACTTACCTTAGAGCGACAGACTTGGTACTACATCCGTAGGTAACTATGTATTCTCTCTTAACGTAGCCTCTGTTTCAAGGCTTAGGCTACTCACTCAAGGTTGTCATACAACCCCACGGGCAAGCCTGTGGGTATTAGTGAGTTATCAAGTAGGTGTTCTTACATAAGACACACGCTTTCTCATCTTTCATCCTTCTAATAGCTTCTTCTCTTTGTCGCATCTGTTCTTCCATCTGCTCTGGAGTGACGAAACCACCAGGTCCCACGGTGAAAGTCCATCCGTTCATTTGTTACTCCTCAATTATCTATGATTATATTGGTTATACAATTATTTGTCAAGCGTTATTTAATATTTTACTTTTATGCAAAAATCATATTTTCGATTTCATCATCTGTCATATTGTTCCACTTACGAATACCATTAATATCAAGCTGTGAAAAAATTCCCATCAAAACCGATCTAACAATTCCATTTCCGGCTTCTTTATAAAGTTGCGTATTAGAATTTACTTCCTGTGCTTTTTTAAAGTTTTCATCATTTTTCCCAGCAATATCCATTAATCTCCAGCATTCACAGGGGGTAAGTTTTCTAATTCTGTATCTATATTTTGTTTCCATATCTTTAATCTCCTCAATTTTACAAATTCCAGTTTGCTCTGCCGTTATTGTTGGACTAATATATCCACCGCTTTGAACTCTACCTCTTCTAGTTTTACTAGAAGGGTATGATAAATCTGCTAATCCGCCATCGCAACATTCAATATAACCCTTTTTAGTCGCCCTGTTTGATTTTTATCATATTATTTCCTTCGTTATCACTAACATGTTAGAAGCATGTCCGGTGGCTCCGCATTCCGTACAGAGAGTAGATGATATCGTACTAGCATCAGAGTGGGAGTAAAGGAGTAAATACGATCGGAACATAATCATGAATTCGATAAAATTCATAATATCTTCTTCCAACATATTTATTGTTTTTTATAATATCAAAATCTTCTTCTTTATACATCATTTCTCAATCACTAAATATAACCCACCATGCCCACCTAATCCACCAATACTATTACTTGAAATAGTATTTGATATTCCATTAGAATCATATACTCTATACCCTTGGTGATAATTCCTTGATAATTGTTTACCATCTTCTAGCCATAAGTTAGATTTGATACCACCAAGAAATACCAATTCTTTATTTATCATATTCAATCACTAAATATAGATTACTATTTCCGCCCATATTACCAACTGGACTAGCTTTTATTGCAGTAGCAACAGTTCTGCTATCATATACTCTGTTGCCCTCTCGATACTGTTTTCCAAAATTAATCTCACCGAAACCGCCTATACATATTGGTTTATGTTCTATCATATATTTCCAAAATATAATTATCCTTTAATAACGTAGTTAATGTGTTTATTATATTATCTGTTCTTGGTTCTAACTGTACCATATTTCTTCTATATTCATATATACGATGTGCTTCATAGTCTTTTCTAATGGCTTTGCCATAATCTGTTCTTTTCGGAACAAGACATTTAGCAAACAATAGTCTTTTCATCTGCTCCCCTCTCAATAAGTAGTGGTTGTAATCCACCGCCTTGATATGAATATATTGAAGGAGATAGTCCAGAACTGGAATAAATTCTACCTCTCTGTGGATTATCTCTATTTTTTGTTTTTATATAATTTCCTATCTGAATTACTTTTAGCATAAATCTCTAATATCCAATTATCCTTAGCGACAGAAGTGATAGTATGTGAACATTCGTTTTTCTCTCCCAATTCTAAACGCTGCTCCACATAGTTACCAGCTGTTCTATCACTCGGATTATCTGGATTCCTTCCTCTGCTCGCACAAATGATTTGATCTATCATCATATCTTACCACTATATTAGGTTGAGTATTACCACCACTATTCGCCTTTATTGTCTGACATACTCCATTCACCCCAAAAACAGTTCCGGCATAACCAGTACTAAATTCCCCATAAATATTTCCCAACCAAACTATTCCATCATTGTTTTTCATGTCTTCACCAATACAAATGTCATTTGTGTTCCGCCACAATTTGCCTGTAGAGCTGGATGAATAAATGTAATATTATGTCTTCTTGTTTTTGTTCCGTCTCCGACTTTATGATTAAAATTAATTGGTGTTATATAACATATTGGTTTCCCAGTGATATTCATTTTTTCTTCTCCTAATTATAATCATTGGCTGACTGTTTCCACCACTATTGGCTTTAATTGTAGGGCAAGGAGCATTTATTGCAAAAACGGCTCCAGCATATCCATCCTTGCTTTTATAAATATTGCCTAAATAAATACTATTTTTTGATATCAATTTCAATTACTCCATTACTAGCAAAATTACCCAATCCCTTATAATCACGACTTAATAGTGTTGTTGCGACATTAACTGTTTTATAATCTGGAATACGTTTTTTGTCTGAACTCCCCATATTTTTAAGTATTACCGTTATCTGCTTTTTCAATTTCTTTCACCAAAATATTTGTTTGGATACCACCATACCTATTGGCATATGAACATAAGCATGGTGATATTCCAAACGACGAATAAACCGTATTGGATTGATGAGCCTTATTAGTTCCGGTATTCATAAACCCAATGTTAATCACTTTGTTCATTTTTTTCTTTTACTAATACCTTTGGCTCCATACCAGAATGTCCTTGACCAATAATAGTTCTACATAAAACACTAAACCATGGATGTACTGACATTCGTTGATTATAATTATTCCCATTCATGACATAACTAATTATTTTTTGTTCTCTTGATAACATAAATCCAGAATTTTACTCCACATCCGGCAGCGATACACGGACATATACCACCCACTGAGTAAACTATATTGCTCTGATGTTTCCCACTACCTTTTTCAATATATCCAATTTCATCTATTGATTTTTTCATATACTAACACTTTCGGAGGATCTTTATAATGAGTCATCTTTATTGTTCCAATAATTCCATCAATACAATATAATTCTTGATTTTGATGTATTTTGTTCGAACTCATTGGCAATACACGACCAAGTATAATCACATTATTAATACTATTACTCATATTTTTCAACAATGCCATTTTGTGTTTGATTGCTTGTTCCAAAACCTTTCCAACATCTGCCCATTATAGTTCTTGCGATGTTAGAAAAGCATTCAAATTTTCTATAATTGATATATGCTGTATCAACTGGCTAACACGCTTTCTTCATCTAGTTTACCGTCTTCGATGAGTTTTTCGATGAGAGTTTGTGCTTTTTCGTTATTAATATAATATTTTTCATCTACAGTTTCATCCAACATATCTCGCATCACTTTTTTCAATTCAATTGTTCTAGGAAAAACATAATCTATGTCTTCTAATGAACTAACCATGAATGTACGATTTCTATGCTGCGGAATACAGTATTGAGAAGCTTCTAAATCTTGCCAATAATTGTGATAACCTTTGGACTCTAGGAAATCAATCCATTTATTGAAATTATCAAAATTCTTTTTCCCATGAACTTGAGTAACATTCTCCATAAGGAGAATATCTGGTAATTCATTTGTTTCATTCAATAAACGTTCTACTTCCCAAAGTAAACCACTTCTAGTTCCAGATCCTTTATCCATCCCAGCTTGTTTTCCAGCCACCGATAAATCCTGACAATTGTGTACAATAACCCCATTTGCAGTAAAACTATGACTATTATCAACAGTAATATCATAAACGTTTTCAGTTTTACCCATATTTTCAATTGATGTTAAAGGAAACCAAACAAAACCATCTTCGTAAAAAGCTTTATCTTGTTTTGTTTTATTTAGTTTCCAACACAATTGATAGGTATTGTGTTGATTTACTTTTCTTCCTAGAATAGTATATTTTTGTGGTCTATTCGTAAAATATATAGAATATGGAACGTTGTATGCCTTTGCAATAATTTGTGCCATTCCATATATCAATTCTCTGCTAATGCTACTTATTTTATATCTATTTTCAGTATAACAACCATCGGCACTGCAATATCCATCAACAAGACTCTGACAATATTCTTGTGGTAAATCAAATATAAATCCAGGGAGATGTTTATTGATAGCACCACTTCCAAAAAGACTCATAAATTCTCCAAATTCTTTTTGTGGAATATGAATTTTATAAATATTATCCTCTTTGGCAACGCTATAATTTATACTTAAATTTCTCAAATGCGGTGTGATTTCTGTCAATTCAGAAACCGCACAACATATTATAATACCACCCTGTTGTCTCAGCCAACCATCTCCAAGATACCTACCAACAATCCACCAAAAGCTATGCTTATTTATAATCTCTGTTATTTGATTTTTACTTCTATCCTTTCTTCCATCACTCCAACGAAATATAATTCCATCCCAATTAGGCAGTGTATTATTTTGATTAATTGCTACTCCCAAATAATACGATTTATCTAAATCTTTACATTCTTTCCATTCTGGAGCAAGAAATTCTCTTATTTTATGTCGTTTCCCATCCTGCCCAACTGGCATATGTCTGACCATTTTTCTTACATAGAATTTATGATTTTCTGTACATTTTATTTCGTCAATACCCATACCTCTCACGCAATATATATTTTTTTCTCCTGTCGATTTTGAATCTGTTACAATATGATATTTATTATCGTGACTAAGTACCATATCTCCAATATTAATATTTTTAATTTCCTTATATCCGTCAGTAGTTAATACTAATGTATCACCCGTAAAACAAGGAAATGAATACGTG
>Ga0310695_10005672_pt1 | contig 21548 bp, 6 predicted proteins | sample RumenRJG_04DNA_FD_203882 | JGI IMG/M metagenome (GOLD analysis project Ga0310695, IMG submission 203882) | Bovine rumen microbial communities from Lethbridge, Alberta, Canada - RJG_04 (v2) (version 2) | ecosystem: Host-associated > Mammals > Digestive system > Stomach > Rumen | place: Canada...
TTGTTAATATTATTTCCACCATAAACGGGCGAGATAGTGGTACCACCAGTAATATCACCATAAAACATACAGTTCATTACCATCGTTGCCACATTGCTTTGCGAAGAAGCAACCGTATTATTACCCACAATACCGCCAACAATGTCACCACCCTCTATATTAGCATAACTATAGCAATTGATGACACGGGCTGTACCTTCCAGTTTACCAACAAGTCCTCCCACATTACCGGAGCCACTGACGGAACTACCAGTGAACCCCTTGATGTTTCCCTCTTCATCATATTCGGTATAGGAGGGTATGATGCCGCAGTTATATATACGGGCAGAACCTTTTGCCTTAGAACAGACTGCACCAGCATCACCGTCTGCATCACCTGAAATGATATTGACATCCTCGAAGGTGATATTCTTCACCGTACCACCATCAACACTGCTGAATAATGGCTTAGAAAGATTGTATATCTTATGAAAGTTTCCATCAAGAGTTCCGGAGAATGTTCCCAAAACGGATAAGTCTGATGAATTTAAAGGAAAGCCTGAAGCATCAATATCCTGAACCAGTTCATAGTCTGCTGTCAGATCAGTTATGTCAGACAGACTTGTAATCTGATTAGAAGTGGTCGAGACAAATGTTACTGTGACATAGGCACCATCGTACTCGGCTGGAATCGTAAACGTATAAGTCGTTGCTGCAGTAACCCAACCATCTGTAGAGGCAGTCACTTCGAATGTTCCCGAAAGTGAAGCACGGCGACGGGCTAAAGATCTGTTGGGGTCAACCATCTTCTCTGCAATAATCAACGCCTTCTTCGTCTTGTAGCCGTCGTTTGGCGTAACCGTTAGAGTAACCATTCTTTCAGAAACACTTGCAGATACAGAGCCTTCGGTTGCCGTCACAGAGCCTTTGCCTTCTTTCCCGCTCGGTATCACCTGAATAAGGATATTGTTCTCATCCAAGGCCCATGCGTCACCTGCTCCATACATCAAGAGCATCAATAGTGCAACTATGATTCTGATATATCGTCGTATTCTCATATCTCGTGTCAACTATCTCGTTCTTTTATTTGTTCGTTATTTTATGACTACTTTTTGGCCATTTACAATATAAAGGCCCTTCTGTGTAGGCTTTCCATTAAGCCGTCGTCCATCAAGAGCAAACCACTCATTGGAGAGATGAACCTTAAGCATTGAGGATTGAGAGTTATCAATTCCTGTCTCGACGTCCTCTATGACGAATTGCAATGTCCTGCGCGATGCAGCGTTATTACTGCTTGGGCTATCACTATAGTTTGGATTCATGAGGTAGAAATTACCTTTCTTGATGGTTCCTTCAAATGCAAGTACGAACTCACCTAAATAGAACATATAAGCCTCTCTGTCTTTTACTGCTACCCCACCCTCTGGCGCCATCTTCAGTTGGTTGCTGTTTCTGACAGCATCAGTAATCTCTGGGGTGCTTTCTTCCTTGGGCGAAGCCACAAAGCCCTCTGCCTCGGCATCTGAAAGCAGAAGCACGGGCACGCCCTCAGGGATATAATCCAGGGGGACAATGTTCATGGTTCCTATGGTTGGATTGACTTTCTTCACAATGTACGGTTTGATCCCACTTGGATAGGCCATATCTCGTTTGGCCTGATAGACTGCGGCTGCTTTTTCTGAACCGCTACCATCCGGATCCTTGAATGTAGGATTGGCATATATACCATTCGCAGAACCTGTATAGTTGCCAATACCTGTAATTGTTACCATCCTATCAGCACCATCCATCGTTACCTCACATGTAAAGTCAGTATTCTCCGTAAGGGTCGTACTACCATCCTTCACAGCAGTCAGTTCACCTGTTGGCGTTAGTTCTAAGGTAATTCCATCGGCAAATAAATTCCCGTCACCAATGCTTTTGGGAGAGATGGTAAAATCAGCGGTCACATCGCCTGCCTGATAATTCGCAGTAGTTGCAATGCTAGCCTTTACTGTATATATGCCGGCCATAGTAGGGATGGTCGCTGTATATGTATCATCATCAGCATCCTTCACTTTATAGGAATAGGTGACGACTCCATCTTCAGTATTCCCTGTCAAACTGGGTGTTTCAGCATCTTCGCCATATGTCCAGTCCAATATACTGACAGTAGCCGTAATATTTGCTTTCTCAATGCCGAATGTTGTCGTGACCTCTGAGGGCAACTTATAGTTTCCTGCCTTAACACCTGTAAGTCCTGACGCAGTAGCAGTATAGCCTGTTCCTGCATTTGTTTGTTCACCCGTTACAGTAACATTTACCTCATCATTATTCACAGTACCTGTGACTGTCGCAGTTGGGGTTTGGGGATTACCGTTGTAGGTCAAGGGTGTTTCGCTCCAGACGAGATTGACCTCCTTTGGGTTGACTGTCAATGTGCCAGGAGTGAATGTGATGGCATAGTTTGTAGCGGATAAACCGTCAGGAGTAATCGTATAGGCACCATTAATATCGTCAAACTGATTATAATCATAGGTATAGGTGAGTGTGCCAGTAAACATCCCGTCGGTATCTTCGTCCTCACCCTCAACAAAACCGCTGTATGTCACGCCGTCGTTTGTTGGAGAATCACCATAAGTAATCTCATTTGCCTTCGCGGTGATGGTGAGACCTTTCTGAGTAATTGTAAAGGTGAATGAACCCGAAACATTATAGTCACCATCAGTCTTGTCAGAAATAGTAATAGTAGCCGTTCCTGCACTAATATTATCACTATAGGCAGCAGTATATTCGCTAGAAGCAATCGTCGTCTCACCATCTTTTAGTGTAAATGCCGGTTGCTGTGCACTACCATCATACACGATAGGATCCTCACTAGTTAGCGAAGCATTAGTTGAACTAACCGCTATCGTTTTAGCAGGGATGTCACTTTCTGTGGCAATGTTTGAGTTAATCAGCCCGTCTTTCACAGCAAAGGCCTTAATCGGTCCCAGACTCGGCAAGATGCTGGCAATCGAAGAACTTTGGATACCATTAGACGTTGTAGGAGAATCTCCACCTAATTTATAATAGATGGTTGCGCCATCCGTAGCACTCGCAATGGTAACACTATTGTCTGTGTTGATAGTAATAGTAGGTTCATCCACCTTGTCTTTGCTAACCTCTGAAGAAATGTCGCTACCATCTACTGCCGTTGCGGCTACAGCAATAATCTTTACTACCGCCGAGGTCAGAGGAACAAATGAACCGTCTGTATATTCTAGGGTTGTTCCTGAGGCAGGAATTGTAGGTGTCTCTCCATCCAGCGTATAATAAATCTTAGCAGCATTTGTCACACACGACATAGAGAAACGTGCATTGTCATTGTCGAGTGTAATAACTGGATCCATGCATTGCACAGGGTTTGACACTTGGGTGAATGTCCAACGTGATCCACCACCATCATCATAAAAAGTTCCAAGAATATTGTCACCACCACTCGCCCTGTTAATACAGTTAAATGCAGAATGAGGTTCACTTGTTCTATCAATGGCTTTTGTATCGTCAATTATCGCTCTCGGAATAATGTTGTAACCAGTTTCCGTTTGAACGATGACGAAATGTGACCAAGTTTCATCGGCTCCTAATACTGATGGCAGTCCCAATTGAATAACTGTTTCACTTATATTTAATCGTCCTTTACCGTTGTAATAGAGTTTTTGACCCGTATAGGCATTTTGGAAGGTATAGAAATCTAACAATTCGTCGCCATCATCAACAACTTGCTTGATAATCCACATCGTCTTACGTTCGTCAATTCCATTGGGAATCACCTGACTTTTTATATCCCCATCATTGTTCAAGATAATAGGTTTCGTAGACTGAGAAACCGATACTATCTGATAGTAATAGGTATTATTATCGTCTGACACATACGTAAATGGTGCATCAGCCCACTGCGGCAGGTTTGACGTTGAATAGGGAATCAAATCCCAACGGGAAGTAGCAGATGCAAAAGCGTCAATTTTGGCTGGTTTGAGACCAATATCGCTGTTTCCTTTAATGTATTTGGATACAGATTTATTCTGTCCTTTGGGTATCAGGTTATAGCCACCAGAAGCATGGGCCGTAATGCTAAATTTATAACCATCACTGTTGTCTTTGCTACTTTTCAGATAGATATAGTTGCTAGAATTATCGGTTGTCGTAAAATACATATACCATCCATTCTTATCAACAATATAGTAATACCCGTCCGAAGCATTCTCAAAATGCCATGCCATCGTAACACATGGTACATTCAGTGTGCTTACATATTTTGTATCATTATCAACAGATACATTCGGAATTAAATTGTAGAACTGACATTCCTTACTCTGGATAAGGTATTTGTGATTTGAACCAAGTAGAACTGTCGGAGTGAAAGTTGCCACATTTGAAAGTTCACCATTCACAATCTCAACAGCCTTAATTGTTGTCACGCCGTCCTCAGGATCAAATGGGCCTGAATATGTTTCACCGTTAGTTGAGGAAGGCTGTGAGCCATCGGTAGTATATTTGATGACGGGGGTGGTCTCTCCCGAATTGGCTGTAATTTCTATTAAATTGTCCGAATTATAGACGATAGTTGGACGCTTGATATATTCTTCAAAATAGAACTTTCCACTACCAGTACTTTCTTCACTTCCTGAAGTCCAAAGGCCAATGATACCGCCCGTCTCAACATTGTTCATCTTGTCATCTTTTCCTGCGAGACTTTCTTTGTTTCCTTTATTGACATTTAGATATATTCTACCATCGTTAGATTCCGTTTCAGAAGCCTTTTTTGAGATTATTTCATAACAACTTTTCGACGAAACATAGTTGATAGCAAACAATGCATCATCGTCATCAACTGGTGAATCATCAAGGTGAACACGCACACGGCCTTTATTTTCGAAATATGCATCGTTATAAGTTATGTACTTGTTATCTTCGGCATGCTTGATATAGTAATAATCCAAAGTAGGATGTTTCTCAACGACCCATAAGGCTTTACTTGCAACATAACCAACAGTTCCCCGACATTTATAGGTGGTCAAAAATGGTTTGCCATTAGATGTGCTAGTGTATGTGTTGTTTTCGGAATCATAATACTTCCAGTTTTCCGTGGGACACAGATAGAAATTATTGGAAGGAGTGGCATTGTAAGTAACAGCGGCAATATAATACGTTCCCGAATAGTCCGTCTGTCCCCATGCGTTGGTGACTCCTAACAGCATCAGGAGGAGGACTATCGATATCTTATATATGTTATTTCGTATCATATCTTGTTCGTTTTGGTATTATTTATTGTTACCGAGGAACCGCTGGGGACTCTTTACTTGACTACGAGTTTCTTTTGGTTAACGATATAGACGCCCTTAGTTCCGACAGGTGTCTCAATGGTCTCGCCTGGCTGGATGGTGAAGGTCGTGACGTGAATGCCACTCACGGTGTGGATACGCACCAGCGTAGGCTCAAGCAGCGTAGATACAGCTACAATGCGATCCTTCTTAGCATAGATGCGGAGCATACCATCTCCCAGATCCTCGTTCGCAGGTTCTGAAGGCATCATGCCACCAGCAGAATTGAAGACGAGGCGACGGGCATTGCCCTTTGCCGAGGCCTTGAAGTAAGGACGGAAAGCAGAGACAGTACCTGCAGCAGCAACGGTCTGGTCGAAACCGCTGCCATCATTGCTAAGGGCATAGATAGCGGTGCCTGCCGTTTCAGGATCATTCAGATAGGTCGGCATGAAGGCGTAGTTGCTTTCTGCGTCCACCCCACCCTTCTCGCTGTCGCTAACACCGATGGTAACCTTCTTGGCAGAAGCAAACGTGATGGTCTGCTTACCTGGTGAAGCAATCGTATTAGGAGCATGGAGCGTATTCTTCGGTGTCCACGTACCACTCAGGTCAAACTCGTAATAGGTACTGCCCGGGAATCCCACGAGATATGGAGTACCCTTGGCAGCATACGGATAGTCATTGACAGGATAGAGGTTGTCCAGATAGTCGGCACTATAGTACTGCTTCTGATACTCGTCGGTATTCTGATCCTGATAGGCGTCCTGACTGTAATAGTAGTCCCAAAGGAAGGTGTTGCCATACTCCTTCGCATTGTTACCCTTGGCCAGCGGATTGAAGTCGGCAGTATAAACGCCCTCCACAGGCACATTGTTGACCTTCTTCTGCTGGACATTGCCCTTGAACTCACGCAGCCAGTATTCATGTCCCACTTTATTGTCCTCGTAGAAATGGGTCAGTTCACCCTTCACGTTGGTTGTCACGACCTCTGCCTCGAACGGCAGGCTGATGCCCTCCCAACCAGTGCTTCTATCCACAAAGTTGTCAGGTGTGCGCTGATACCACATACGATTGTCTTCATCAAAGGTATAGGCCAAAGGTGCATTGAAGTCGTTCTTGTCAACCAGGAAGTGATCTCGGACAGCGACGTAGCCATTGCTGGACTTCTGTACCCAGTGACCCAACATGTTGTCGTAGTTGGAACTACGGTCCCATTCTGCCACCGTGCGGTAGTCTGACTTACCAGCCACATAGCCATCGCCCGTGGCGGAGCCTTCCTCATAGGCATAGTCGAACAGTTTTGCACTCACCACATTAGCCGTCTTTTCGCCTGCCGTAAGTGGTGTGGCATTCCTTGGCTCGGTATAAACCAAAAGGTTCTTGGTCAGATCAACATTGACGAATGACGTCAGGCCACCATCATCGAGCAACGGAGGATAGAATGCGCCACCCTCGATATGGTTATAGGGAGAGGCAGTAACAAGGCTCGTCTTGTAATCTGTTGTAGCACCCGTCACATCACCGTTACCACCTGTGAAGTCGAGTGCCGTCATGCCCTGATGAGCCTTTTTGTCAGCATCGCCATTCATGGTCTGGGCAAAGAGGGCCGACGAGTTGAAGTGTACCACCTGCATATCGCTATTGCGGAAGTAGGCCGGTGCACGATAGACACGGTTGTTGCTCTCACTGGTGAGCAGACGGTCGTTGCTCTTGGTGATGATAGAAGGCTGCATCTGGTGCGAGCGTCCCTCCACATAGCCATAGTTCAGCGTCTGACCGAAGAAGAGGTAGTCGTCAGGCCAGATGGGTGACCAAGTGACAATACGGTTCTCATCCGCATCGAGTTCCTCGCTCTCCTGACGACGCACGTTGAGGCCATCGGGAATGGTACCACCGGCATAACGGAAATCGCCGTCATAGTAGCGGTGCTCCACATAGCCCAGATTCGGTGTCAGAGCCGTTCCCTGTGGTGTATAGAAGGCGAAATCATTGGGATACCAAGCCATGCTGGCGATGGTCTGCGTGCCTTCCATATTGGTAGGCAGCGTGCCGTCGAAGTTGGCCTTGATATAACTATAGGACTTGCCCGTGGCATGATGACTTCCGTCGAAGAAGCGCTTGCCCAGATAGAAACCATTCAGGTTGTATGCCACCTCACCATCGTAGAATGCCTTGTCGGTCATCTGACGGGCGGTACTGGTGTTGCGGTAGAGGGCCGCATTGCTCACTGGATAGTAGCAGTTCCTGACTTGCACGCTACCTGGATGTTCAGGATCAGAAGGATTGCCGAATACAGCATCCATCTGCGAAGCACCATCGGGCAGTGCTGTGGCCTCTGACTTCACCCAGCAGTTCTCTACGTAGCCATCGCCGGCATCGGCCACACCAGCCGTAGTGAACGAACCAGTGATGCCCAAGTTGTAAACACTGCCGCAGAGTTTGCCGAAGAGCGAATGGCTAAGTCCCTTGATGGTGTGGCCATCGCCATGTACGTTACCAGCAAAGCATGGATCAAGGTCGCCCGTGCCTGCAGCAATAGAAGTACGGACTGGTGTTCCATCGGGTACGGAAGCATCGATGTCGGTGCGCAGGATGAACTCCAGATTCTCCGTTCCCTTCACATGGCTGTTGAGTGGTGCATGACCCTGGAACCGACCCTCGGTGGTGATGAGACCATCTTCGTCGAGATCATCCTGAGCGGGCTCAAGCAGACTCAGGTCGAAGAGGTTCTTCAGTTCGTCGAGACCATTCTTGTCCTTACGCGGGTCGTCGCTTGTCAGCCCAGAGTAGTCGTTGATATAAATCTTGCTCGGACGATCCACATCGGCACGGTCTATGTAGAGATGGTTGTCCTTATAGCGTTCCATCACATCACCCAGGTCGTGGTAGTTGGCCACACGGAGGGCCACAGGGTTGGAGAACGAGTAGCCCTTGTAGGTCTTCGAGTAGAAGGCCACATAGTGATCCCTGTTCTGATACCAGTAGACCGGTGTCTTATTGTTGGTGAAGGGCACACCATTGCGGTGATGCACGGCATCGTTCTTATTAGCGAACAGCATCCAGCCATTAATGAGTACCTCGTAGATGCCGGGCTGTACCTCTGGACGATCCAAACCTACGGCACTGCCTGGCAGCACAACTGGCGGATCGTTGAGTTGGCCGATGATAGGTTGACCACTCTTCATTTCCAGATAGATATTCACCACATGCAACTCGTTGGTCAGTTTGATGTCGCCATCGTCACCATTCTCGTAATAGGTGTACTGATAGACTACGGTAATAACCCTGTCCTGTGTCAGATCCTTATAGTCACTCTCGCGGTTCACATAGAGGGTGGTGGTCTCTGTAGGCTCCTGACCCTGGATGACGAAGAACTGCTGGTGGTCTACCAGGTCGTTCTTATACTGGCTTTCACTAATCTTTGTACCCTTAGCAACGGTCGTAGCCCCTTCTTTATGTTCCTCGAAACAATAGAAGACGGTACTATTGGGAGTCAGACCCGTGATCTTTTCCACGCTGGTGGAATGGGCCTCCCATACCTCCTTGTCGACCACCTGTCCACGGCCATAAGGCGTACCGTTGTCGATGAAGTGCTGGCTGGCGATATAGGCCTCCGTCTCATTGGAACCAGTCACGATGCGGGTGTAATAACGGCGGTCGTTGCGCACATTCTCGAACTCGGTATGAGGGATGGAAGAACCGCTAGCCCCCTTCGTAAACGACCGCGACGTGCCGTCGATGAAGTCAATGTCTTGGGTGACTTCAGAATTATAGACTGCCTGATACTCCACTGCCACTTCATCGCTATAGGGCGTGTGATAAATCTCAGAGACATTGCTACCGTCGGCATTGGCACTATAAGCGGAATCGACAAAGAGGTCGAGGGCATCATAGTTATAGTTGAAGAAGTCACGGTCTTCCTTCGACAGGGCACACCACGACTCTATCGCACTATAGTTCTTACCCTCATAGAAACGCTGACCGCCGTATTTGCCTGTTACAGTACAGATATAGGCTTCTGTGAGAGAAGCATCAATCTCATCCGGATCCACGTCATCGTATATCGACTTCAGCCTTGCTATACTATCTGGAGTCAACAGGTTGCCGTTAACAAGATAGAAATCATCGGCCAGTTTCATGGCTTCAACACAGACATAAGCCTTGCCGAAGGATGCCTTCTTCTCAGCAGTCAGAGCGTTGTATTCTGATACTGGAATGGCTGTTCCCTCATTAATGGTCTTGTTCTGGCCTTGATAGGTGTAACTGACCGTCTCTTTTGCCACAAAGGCCTCCTCCATGTTATCCTTGCCCATCTCTGCATCCACCTTGTCATAGACAGCCTTGGTTACGATGTCGCCCTCTTCATAATCACGCTGACCAAAGATGTCAGTCTTTGTCGGGGTGAACGAAGGACCTTCCACATACAGGGACTGATTATCGGCATCCAAGGCTGTGTATGCCTCCTTCGTAATCTTGTCGTTGGCATTACCCTCGTTGGTGTAGTAGTCATCCCACTGCTTTGGCGTATCCATGTCGAAGGTCAGCGCATAACCGGTCTTGTTACCAATATTGTTGGACGAGCGGAACAGGTCGGCCATCAACTCGTCATTATCCATTTCATAGCCCAAGTCGTCAACAAAGGCATAGTTCTCCGTATCGGTAATAGTGTGACCGGCTGTCTTAAAGGCAGCCGTATCGGAAGGCAGCATGACATATTTGCCGATGTCATACTCTACCCCATCAATCTTACAGGGCTTGCAGTTGACCACCGTCTCTGACACGAAGAGTTGCTTGTCATGGCTGGAGAGGTTGTTGTAGTCCCACCACGTGATGATGTCGTTCAGTTCATACATGTCGTTCTCATTGTTCACCCACGACTTACCGTCGTTACCCTCAGTACCGATCTTCACCTTATTGCCATTGGCATTGTAATAATAATAGGCATAGAGGTTAGGCTTCACATTGAGCAACTGCAGACGTCCGTTAGAGGCAGCAGTGATGGTCAGTGGCAGACGTACGTTACGGCTATAGGCATTCACATTGCCCGTATAGGCCGATACCACCTGCTTATAGATATAGACCGAACCCTTCACATACCAATAGTGAGCCTCTGAATACGGGTCGGCACCTATGACATAAGCATTGTTCGTGGGGTGACAGTCGTCGATAATACGCTTATCGCTGGGATGGACGAAATTACCAGAAGTCTGGTAAACCATTGTCTTATACACGTGATCGACGTCACCGCTTATCACCTCTGCGCCTTCGCTCTCCGTCCAGTTCTCTTCAGCCCACAGAGGATCGTGCTCGGTAAGGCCATCTTCTGTTTCCTGGTCAGGAGTTGCATAACGATAACGCTTATAGGTACGTGCCTCGTCGCGCACTTCCACGTCATGATCCATTCTGACCTTGTTGTATTTCGAGAGCAGCACATTTTTCTTATTAGGATAGTACATCGGCACACGGTGCTCGTTCTTCGCATAGACGAAGCCACCACCCTCGGTGGAACGCTTCACGTTGATCAGGTCAAGTTCGATCACACCCGTCACATAGCCGTATTCCTTCTTCTTGTCTGGGTTCAACTCGGTCTGCTCCGTAGTCAGTTCGAGGAACACACCCGAAGCAAGTGCAACCTGGTTCACACTTGTACCATAGTTGCGGTCGTTACCCGTAGGACGTTCTTTCTTATAACTATAGTAAGTCTTACCTTCTACCTCAGCACCATTGCTATCCGTATAGGGGTCTCCGAACCTCACATCGCTCGTCAGGTTGCCCAAATAGTTCACAATGCTGTAGATGCCGAAGTAGTTGCCGTGAATGGAATCAGCGGTACTGACATCCTCAGTCCTGACAGACCTTTGTTTATTCAGCGACAGTTCCTCCACACGGTTGATGGTATAGTCTATGTCTTCGCCAATCTCAGCCACACGGTCCTTGGCTCCCTGCAGTACCATACGACTACCGAACACGCCACAGAGTTCGGCACGCTGAATGGTGTTCAGCAGACGGCCGGCATAGATGGAACAGAAGCCATACTGGTCCCAGTTGGCAGCATTATATCCATCCTTATTCTTCAGTTTCTCATAATCTTCCTCCTTCACGCGAGTACCATTCTCATAGAACTCTCCGTCAATAATGACACCATACTTGGTCTCGGTGCCCACAACATTGGTTACCGTACCGTCCTTACAGACATACTCCAACTGGAAATAGGCACGCTCACGGTTCGACAGGTTGCGATACTCCTCGATGGTGATACGACTCGACAGGCCATAGTAGTCGGTGCCGTAACTGGTGATGTTCAGTTCACGGTAGCCGTCGCTCTTCGAGAGGTTACCACCACCATAGATACCTCCCGTATGCTCCGTACCCACCGTAATGAAGTCACGGTGGTAGCAGTCATAGAGCGTCGCCGTGGTATTACCAAACACCGTTGTGGCGTTGGCATAGTGGGTATCACTATTGGATGACACATTGCCACCACCAAATACAGCATTGTGGATCATCACGCCACGCTCCACAGGGTCGTTCGGATTCGTTGAGCCATCAGACAACTTGTCGCCTGTGAACAAATCTGACCAAAATGTCTTGTCCTTAGGCAGAGTATTCAGATCATCAGTATCGAAATACTCATATTGATACTTCGTATGTCCGTTGATAGTTGCCGATTCAGACCTTACCTGCAAGTATGGTGAAACAACCACCTTGCAGTCCTCCACCAGTTCGGGATCATCCTCTGCCGTCCAGTTTGCCTTTTCTGTAGAAGACATCGCCTCGTAGACGCTGGCCTCGATGACATCACCCACATGGTAACTTCCATAGGCCGTCTTGCACTTAAAGTCGTTGTAGTAATAGTAGTAGTGACCTGGCGAGCCAGTCTCCTTGTTAGCAGCCTTATCTGCCACCGTCTTCGGGTTGCTATAGCCCTTACTGTAGACATAGCCCACGTCACCACCGCCGAATACGTTACCGTTATTCTTACCCTCCCTGACACTCTCGGCCGTGCCTATTTCACCGCCATGGATGAACACCTCCGTCTGGCCAAAGACATAACCGTCGGTGTACAGGTCGTTGGCACCACCGAATCCCAGCACGTTGTAGCCCTTGCCACCACCGAACACGTTACGCTGCACAAAACCGTTATAGATCTCCACATGGGTCTTACCGGCTTTGTAGATGGCCTCGAACACACGCACACTATTCGCTTCGCCACTCTCCTTCGTTGAGCCACGGCCAATGGCTGCCACCTCGGCACCACCATGTACGCTGCCACGGACTATGCCACCCCACATCACCACGTTGGTCGAGTCTACATTACTCTTGTCGCTGTATCCGCCACCGAAGATGTTGCCATAGTCCTTCAATCGTCCAATACTGTCGCTCTGTGTCCATGTCTCATCGTTCAGTTTCTCAACGAACACGCCATTAAGGTAGTCATAGCCGATACGCCCATTATTGAGAATGACATTTGCCGTACCAAAGACAGCACCGCCACGACCGCCTTTCTCCGTTTCACCCTCGCCACCGCCATACACATTACGCTGGATAGCAGGAATACCATTGTAGAAACTAAGGGTATCTCCTCCGTCTCCATTGTATGGAGACTCGCTCAGCACGTAGTTCATCGCAGCCTGCTTTTTCGCCGTTGTCTGATCCTCACGGATACCGATGATGACATTGGCCTGGGCAGGGATGTCACCAATGGTGGAAGCATTCAGGGCGGCATCCACCTCAATCATCACGGGGTCTCCATGCTCATCCAGCACATCGACGCCATCTTTCTTCAGACGTTCCGTTGTCTTGTGCTTACCCACACTACCCTTATAGCCGCCACCATATATGTTACGAACCACACCGGCTGCAACGTATGCTGTCGTAGAAGCGACAAAGTGGTTGCCGAAGTCATCCGTCAGATCGCCATAACGGTCGAATACCGAGCCCACGCTACCGGCTGCCACCAAATCCTTTTCCACCGTTCCACCCAGCAGAGCGATATAAGTAGAACCGTTCACGTCGCCGCTGCGGTTCTTGTCAACGCTACCCATGCCACCACCATAGGCATAGCCACCAGATACTTGGAATCCTGGCGTATAACCGGCAATGTACGATCCCACGATAGCCCCCTTATTGATGATGACGTTCGAGTTGTATTTCTTGCCGTCATGACGGGCTTTTGCCAAATCGTTGTTCAGTCCGTCTTCTAAATAGGCCTTGCCGTCCTCATACTCGTCGGCAATCTTCAGACCAGCGTAGGTGGGATCTTCAAACTCCTCAACGGACATCCTCTTGGCAGTAGCCACATTGCAGACACGACCATTCTGACCGCCACCATAGACCATATAGAGTTGTGTGCCCTTGTTGAGGTTCACCTCCGTATATTGCGACCAAGTGTTCTCACCACATCCTGCACCGAATACCGATGCCATATAACCTGTTGAGCGGTCTGACCATACTGGTGCATTGACGTTTACTCGTCCATAGAGGGTACGTCGTGCATTATTGTTACCACCAAAGATATATCCGGTCAAAGCATCCACACTGTTCCAGTTTACATTGGCCTCATAGACGTCACAGATTGTCTTATTGTCAATACCGTAGGCACCACCGAAGAGTTTGTTGAGTTGGATGGTCGACTTGTCAGGAACATTCAGCACCGTACGGCGTGTAAAACCTTCTTCGTAACTACCGCCATAAGCCGCATTGATCTGTCCACGGGCAAGGTCGATGATGGCAGACAGACTATCAAGCGAAGCCTTTTCCGTAGCATTGGGCGTGGCCTTCGGTGCTACGTATCTACGCATGCCAAGACCGCTCCATGCACCTGCTCCGAACACCTCCATCTGCTTGAAGTTACTCATCTCCTGCGGGATGTCAATAAGGATATAACTGCGGTTCTGCATGATGTCACGGTCGCTATCACCGGGATAGCCCTGGCCGGCACCATAGACTTTCTGCACCTTGTTGCTGGAGTTGCTCATAAGGGCATCAGAGAGCGTAGGACGGAAATTCACAAATGCATTGTCCATGCGCGGTTTGGTGAAGCCCGGCTGGCTGATATAACTAGGGAATTCGGTAGCATAGTCGTAAGTACCATAACAGCCGCCAAATATACCCAGAGCACGTCCCTGTGTATATTCCACATAGGCCGAGACAGACTTCGAAGCATCCTCGCCTGGCAGGGTCAGCCCGATCACCTCATGACGAATCCTATCGGAGAAGTCGGCTGTATTGAGAATCCTGCCACCCAGGTCGTTACCCCCATACACATAGTCACGGATGTAGGGGAAACCGCTGGTCTCTGTACCGTCAGTCTTGATCTGACGACCAACATAGGTAGCAGTATGTCCCAAAATGTCGGCATTACAGGAGCCGGCAAAGGAGTCGAAAATACGTCCGTTGCCCAGATTGATTGTCGTGTTACCACAGATAGGTCCGAAGAAGCCACCACCATAGATAAACTCACACTCCGACATGGCTGGGTCGCTACTGGCTTGCTTGGACACGCCTGCCTTTTCGCCCCTCAGGTTTACGGTACAACTATATTTGTCGTCATACTTATAGTACTTTCCGTTGAAAAGATAGTCGGAGGACGTGCCTTCAGCCTTGCCAATCACACCTTCCTCACTGCCACCGAATACCTGGAACACATATCCCTTGTTCAGATTGATGGTCGTGCTGCCCCAGATCTCAGTGTCACTACCCTTTCCACCACCAAACACATTGAGGGCAGAACCCAAAACATCCATACCCTGCGGGCCCATGATAACACCCGTGCGACGTTCCTGGATGGAGTATCTCGTCTTATCCTGGTTCAACACGTCATCACCATAGAGCACGGCCTCGCCTTCAGAATCTTCCTCTACCTTGTCGAAAAGCACATTGGGATCCATCAGCGTAGCATCAATATTGATGACGACGTTGCCATTTACATAACCGCTATTGTAGCAGCCACCATAGATGTTACCACCCACCAGACGGCGATTTAGGTCATCGGTAGTACTCTTACCGTCGGCTGCAATGTCGGTCGGAACTACATCCTTCGCCCCATCCCTATAGACGTTCCACTCCAGGCCAAGAGCCTTGTTGGCAGGATCCTTCCAGCGCATGGGCCTAATCTCCAGACCAGAGAGGTTGAGTATCAACTTGTTGCCTGTCGTTGCATCTTTATTTCCTATACGTCCACCATTGTAGGCAGCATTCAACTGATTGTTGGTATCATAGGTCGGATTACCATCTCCGTCAAGGACTGGATTACCCTGGCTATCACGGATCATCGCATACTGTACAGGTATGTAGGCATCGTTACTACCACCCACCAGTTTTTCGTAGATAATCACCTGATACTTGAAATCAATCGTGTCTGTACCCTCGGTTTTGACACTTCCCCTGTTACCGCCACAGAAGAACGAGCCGAAATAGGTCTTGTGATGCTGATAGTCATCGTCGAACACCACACGTGGCTTGACATCCATCTCGCAGCCCTTCATATAGGTAGCAAATTGGGCGGCTTGGGTCAGGTCCATCTGACTGAATTTGCCCTCACTGCCCTCCTCCTTGATCTGCTTAAGCACCTTATCAGTCACCATGTTCTCACCGTTACTGCCAAGGAACACTTTGTCAGCATAGACATAGGAACCAATCTTCAACTCGGCCCTCGCATCGCTATTCTCAGAACTCAACGTAGCACTATTACCACCGCAATAAACAGAACCGCCGATGATGGTTGGTTTCGCCTCTGTGCCAATCAAGCGGACTGATACGGCCTCGGCATTGGGACGGAACTTGCAGAGAGCCTCTGCCGACTGCTGTCCTGTGAACGAATCACCAGTCAGATTCATCAACTTCTTGACATCATAATAGAAATCGCCATAGAGGTCGGATGTCTTCAGGTTGCCATTGTCCGTATAGGAATAGGAGCCATTGCCGCCACCATAGACATTCTGATTGATGCTGCTATGGATACCCACGGCATTGCCACCATAGACCGTTCCTGATATATCGTTACCACCATATACATTATTTATATTACCACCTCCGATATGGACACGGGCGGCATAACCAGCGGGACAGAGCACGCCCTCGATGGTCTCGGCCTCTATGCTGTACTTATCTGGATTCACATCAGCCATACGGCAACCGCCATAGACATTGTTCACCTCCATATCATCAGAGTTAACAGCCAGGAAGATACCTTTCTGATACGTCATGTCACCCTGGTTGCCACCGGAATAGAGGTTGCGGATCTGACCTTTCACCAAGTGCCACGTCGGACGTATGTTCATAGGTGCCTTGTTGTTGCCACCAAAGACACGCGAGAACTGATAGGCATCGCTGGTAGCCACATTCTCACCCGCTCCACCCAGTTCATAGATGCCCATCGCCCTCAGACGGTCGGACGTCAGTTTCGATGTTGATGTCTCGTCACCATTCTCGTCCCTTTCATAGATATTGTCGGAAATAGCACTGGCATTGTCTATACAGATATCCGTATTCTCCTTTATAGTCGCATTGTTACCGCCACCATAGAGGATCACACACGAACCACCTCGCATTTCGATGTAGGCCTTATCCAGTTCCGGTTTGATGACCTTCTCTTTCGTCTGGTTATTGAAAGTCACATCATAGCGTTCCTTACCATTGGTATCAACCGTTTTGTTTTCGTAGGTATAGTCACCATTACCTCCTGCAAACAGTTGGCCAATGTATATCTTATAGGGCTGCGTGGTCTTCTCCGATTGGCCAGCCCCTGTTGTCACCGTCTTTTCCTTCGTAGTCAGGATCAGAGCGTTATACGTATTGTCGATGCCATATTCCGATGCCCTGATAAGGAGGGGTGCCTGAGTGGTTGTTTCCTCGTGCGTTGTCGGGTCAGTCGTCTTTACCTCCACCGTTGGCAATGCGGTTGACATGCCAATTGTTCCGGCAATATCGTTACCACCATAGACATAATTGATAAGGATGTCGCCACTCATGTGCTCACCATCGATATTAACGAAGGTTGCACCGCCTACATTGGCCAGTCGTGCGCCACCATAGACACTACCGTTGATATCGGCGGAGCGAATCACGACATTCGTTCCACCACCGAGGTTACCCTCGTTGCCACCGCCATAGACGTTGCCACGTATGCTAATCTGCGCCTGTGCTGTCACGATGCCCAGGAGCAGGAGCAATAGTAAACTTATTATGGTCTCTCTAATCTTCATTTTTCAATCTTCAACTCTAAAGGTGGGACTATCCAAATCCTCTTCCGACAGTTGATATAAGTATGTCGGACTCACCGTCAGTTTCACGTTCCTTTTATCTCCTGCATTCAGTATCGACAGGAAGTTAAGTTTTGTCTCGCTCACGCAGTTTTCACGCACCAAGTTATCTTCAAGGTCATACACGTCATACACACTCTCCAACTTCATGCCGCTGGCCATCGAATTGAAGAAAAACCACAGGTCGCCCAACGGCACATACGATGTCGTCAGTTCGCTCTCTGTGTCCAACAGCACAACCTCACAGCCTTGTGACCCCTTTGAGGGAATGGAGATATTGGCAACAGGGGTCTCACCCGGACGCATCGCCACCGTCACATCAACGGTCTCTGTTGTTGCCGCTTTCAACTTGACGGATTTCAGGCGCACCTTGCGCAAACTTGCATATTGTTGTACTAATTTTTACTGCGGTAAAAAAGCTAAAGCCATGCGGCTCACACTCTTCACCAATATTTCACACTAATTTTCGTTCTTATTAAAGGTGCAGGAAGATGACGGCCCCTTTTCACAAAACCGATCATTAATCCCCTGCACCACAATACACCATGCCCAATACATACTTGGACAAGGCGATTGCTGCTGTACCCAAATTCGGGGAGCGTATTTCGCTTTTTACTAAGAAACTCCGCTTGGCACAATATGCGGATAGTTCTATCTATGACTACCGACTGAAAATCTCTCAGGCGGTATTGTATCTCAACAAATTGCCTGACGATTTCACCCAAGCTGACATTGACAGCTATCTGTCGATGCTCCTGGACAGGAATCGCTACAGTATTTCGCATTTCAAACATACGGTGTTCGGGTTAAAAGACTACTACAAGGTCATGGGCCTTAAGGAACCGAAAGGACTTGTTCTTCCAAAAGTCCGTAAAGCCAAGAGACTTCCAAGAGTGCTCTCTCAAGATCAGGTCGCTCGTCTTATTCATATGTGTGACCTCTATGACAAGGCGCTGCTTTCTACCATCTATGACTGTGCTCTCAGGGTGAGCGAGGCTTGCAGTCTTAAGTGGGACGATATCAGTTTTGAACGTCAGCAACTTTTCGTCTATCAGGGCAAGGGGAAGAAAGACAGAATTGTCCCCATCTCTGGCCAGTTGCTAATCCTGTTGCGTATCTTCAAGAAAAGGTTTCCCAGTGATGACTTCGTCTTCAAGACACATGGAAGAGGAGTGGCTCCTCAACCCATCAAGCCCGGATATGTCCGTGTCATCCTTAAGAATGCACTGATGAAGGCCTGCTACGACCGCTCTATCACTATTCATGCATTGAGACATTCTGCGGCTTCGCATCTCCTGGAGAATGGCGAAAGCCTTCTGAATGTACAGAAACGTCTTGGGCATGTACGCTTGACAACTACCATGGTCTATCTTCATGTCGCTGACATTGAACCAATGAAATATGTACGCCTGATTGACACCATCTTCCCGCCAAAGCGATGAGGACCCGTTTCGACATCGGAGAGATCATCCGCTGTCATGGAGGGGAGTTCCTTGGTAAGCATAACGTCGTAGCACCTGTCAGAAAGGCTTTCACCCACATGGCCCTCTGCAGGACCAGTGCCCTTGGAGGGCATGTCGAGGTGTGTCCCGAATGCGGGGATATGCATGTCAGCTATAACAGCTGTCGTGACCGTCATTGTCCCAAATGTCAGAACAAGGAGCGAGAGGAATGGATTAACTGCCGCAGGGAAGAGATTATCCCTGTGAAGTACTTCCATGTCGTATTCACGCTGCCTGCATGTCTTCATCCCGTCGCGATGGCTCATCAGAGCATCTTCTACGACTGTATGTTCAAGGCTGCATGGGCTACCATCAAGGCTTTTGCCGAGGAAGAGGGTCTGCTCATCGGTATGACGTCCATTCTCCATTCGTGGGGCTCGAATCTGTTCTACCATCCGCACATTCACTGTATTGTGCCTGGTGGCGGGATAGACAAGCATGGCATTTGGCATCATCTCAAGGGGTGCAAACATAGTGACTTCCTTTTTCCAGTAGCTGCCATGAGTTCCAAGTTCCGTGGCAGGTTCATGTCCCTACTTACCAGGAGGCTCAAGGAGGATGGCATCGTCATTGATCTGGCTATACGCAAACAATGCTTTTCAAAGGCATGGGTCATCAATTCTCGTCCGCCTGCCAAAGGCGTTGGACAAATCCTGGAATACATTGGTCGCTATGCCTATCGTGTGGCTATCACTAACTCCAGGATCCTGGACGTGACCGGCTCGCAGATTACCTATGATTACAAGATGTACAGGAAAGGCGGGAAACATGGCGTCATGACCATGGAGATTGACTCCTTCCTGAATCTGCTCTCCCAGCACATACTCCCTGACAGGTTTGTCAGAATCCGCCACTATGGATTCCTCTCTCCGTGCAACCGTGAGATACTCCGCAGCATCCAGCAGCAACTGAGTGTACCGCCTGTACCGAAGGTGAGGAAGAAGAAATCATACCTTGACATCTGTATTGAGAAGGGATGGGACATTGGCATCTGTAAGGATTGCAACTGTCAGCGCATCATCACAAGGACTTTCAAACCTGCCCCGAGGGCACCACCCTCTATACTCTGGCGTTTGGTGAAATGACCGGGACTGTCTGCGGAAGTTATCTTCGTGGACAGATCCGCTGTGCCCTTATCTACCATTTTCGCCATGTCGTATATCATTATTGACCAGTTTAGAGGTCTGGACATCCACCTTATTATATAATAGCGAGGTAATCTGTCAGATTTTCTAAAAACGACCTGCCTCCAGCATCCTGGAAACCATGTAAAAGCCGACATCTTTCCCCATAATTAATTACTCTGCTACGGAAGTACAACATATTGCTTCATATCACTTACGTGAGACGAAGCCTATATCGTTATTTTTTCCACGAAAGTCATACCGCCACCCTGCACCCAGGGAACTGGCCGAAGCGAGTGTAGTTTACTACAATTGGCTGTACTTGATTGCAAAGATACAAAGAAGTGGGGAAACTACAAAGAAAAAGGAAGGAAAAATGGCTTAGTAGAGAAAAATGGCGAGAAAAGGAATCAGCGGATAAACTGTTCCAGTTCCAGTTGTTCCAATTAAAATTTGAGAGACAGAAACCCCTTTAATACTTTACAACTACTTAATATATAGATAGTTATGTATGAAATTCGAAAATAACTGACCTCCAAAAAGAAACTGGAACAACTGGAACTGGAACGCGCGCAACGTCGTTGCTCCAATTCATATCATCCTTGTAGAGGAATCAGACATGCGTTTCAGCGTTTCAACGTTTCACCCAAGAAAAAGGTATTTCACTCTCTTTGATAATATTCATAAATATCTAATAATTAAGTAGTTATATATAAGAAAGGAGATTGAGCACCCCCACATATCCCCTACTGAAACGCTGAAACGCTGAAACGCCGAGACACCATAGCATCGCGTAAATAGCTGACTATCAACACAAAACGTGATATTGTAACACACAAGGCTTCCAGATGGCTATCCTCTAAAAGGCGCATATTGCTTCCAATTTCTGCCTAAAAGTCATCAAAAACGATACAAAAACGGCATTTATCGATGAAGAAACATGCGTTTGCTGCTAAAATGGTTGACGAAAAAAAATAGGCAATCAGTCCATTTGGAGGCCTATCGCATGCATCATGAGACGTAATCTCATAAAAAAATGAGAAAAAAGGGTGATTTTATTTGGTTTTCAAATCGGCACTTTGTCTGATAGTGTACCATTGTACCATTGTACCATTTGCAAAATTCAATGTATTCAAGTATTCATGTATTCAATTATGACAAGAAGGCTTCTGACTTTGGTAATCCAGGTTATCAGACACACGAACTTACCCAGTTACCCACTTACCCACCTATGACAGGAAGGTTTTTCTTGGTGGATGGTGGAGGGTGGATGGTGGCTGGAGGATAGACGAGAAGTACAAAACCTTGCAACCTTGCAACCTTGCAACCTTGCAACACACGTGTCCATAAAAGGGAAAGAAATTTCTAATTATAATATAATATATATATTAT
>Ga0310695_10005673_pt1 | contig 21543 bp, 13 predicted proteins | sample RumenRJG_04DNA_FD_203882 | JGI IMG/M metagenome (GOLD analysis project Ga0310695, IMG submission 203882) | Bovine rumen microbial communities from Lethbridge, Alberta, Canada - RJG_04 (v2) (version 2) | ecosystem: Host-associated > Mammals > Digestive system > Stomach > Rumen | place: Canada...
CTGAGGTCACGGGAAAAATCGGTATCCTTGCCTGGGGAAAAGGCCCCATCAGCATAAAAAAGGGAGATATTGACACACTTGCCGGCGGCATTTACGCAGCAGCAGAAGGCGGAAAGATCGATATTTCAGCCGGCAGCATTTTCAGCAGTTACGGCATCTTCTCTTATCTTAACGGCGGCAGCCTCACAGCCGATACAGGCACGATCAACGCAGACAGGGATTTCGGCCTGGGCATTCGGGCTGAAAACGGAGGGAAAGCCGAATTTCTGATCTCCGGCGGGGCGTCTTCCAACACAACATCCGATTCAGCAGAAACGGAAGATACCACCGGCGGAGGCATATTTGCCATATCCGATGGCATTTCCGCCGAGGCGGATAATGCAGAGATCGATATTCATACCGATACTGTTGAAGCCGGCGGATTTGGAGCTGATCTGACCGCGCAAAACGGAGGAAAGATCACCGTTGATTCTGAAGAAATCTCGGGCGATGATACGGGTGTCAGCATACACTCTTACGGAAACGGCAGTGAAATTTCCGTTGATTCCTATGATCTATACGCGAAAAACATCGGGCTTGACATTTTCGCGGAAGAAAACGGCAAGGCATCTGTAAAGACAAATGACGGTTCCGTGATCGCAGATCATGCAGTTGATATTCACAATGAAGGCGGAACGGTTGATGTGAACACCGGTGAACTGGAAGGCTCATCCGGTCTGACCATCCGCAGCGGTTCCGGGGAAACCAAAGTTACCACCGCTGATATGCTCATTGAAAATTATGGGCTCAGGGTCAATCTCACAACACCCGAGACCGAAGGCGAAGATCCGGAAAGCACATCTGCACAAAGCAGCAGCACTTCCGCCCCTGTGGCAGAGGTCACCATCAACGGTGACATTACTAATGTCTTTGAGGCTCCTGAGACAGGGGAAGGCGGCATCGAAGCTCCGGAAGAACCAATCGACCCCGAATCAGTAAGTCCGCTTTCCGGTAAGGACGCGGCAGATACGGAGCCGGATGAAGATCCATGGACAGAGGAAATCGAATGGGAGGAAGACGAAGACGGCTGGAACGATGAACCGGCCGCACCCGGGGATGGAGAAGAAATCGACTGGGATGAATGGGACCCGGAAGAAGATATCAGCCAGGAATCGGATCCCACCGGTGTCGCCTCCGGAGTCATACTCAACGCGGATATCAATAACGCACAAGTAAAGGTCAGTGTCAACGGAATCAATGTACTCGGCGGCAATGAAATGTCTGCTGAAAATGCAACCGCGATCACGTTCAAAGCATCCGACACGGTAGAAACGGGATACGGCAATATCATTCAGGCATTGGACGGCGGGACGGTCGAAGCGTCATTCGACAAAGATGTCATTGCCGGAGGAAAAGCAGTTGATACCTTTGCCGACGGAACCGGGAACGTGAACGTGAATGTTTCCGAAGAAATAAAATCAGAAAGCACAGATACCGAAACGGCAGGGATCAGCGCTGTGTCTATGGACACAGCCGAAACTGTGATCAATGCCGGCAAAAGCATCAATGTTTCTTATGTTGCTGAAGAAAAAGATCCGAATGCCATAGCATACGGGATCATGACCCGGAATACCGGCGGAAAAATCACGATCGATGCCGCGGAAGGACTTAGTGTCAGCGGTCCGCAGGCGGTCGGAGTGCAGCTCATCAACGATGCTGATTTTGTCGACCCGGATGAAATCACGGAGGTAAATTCTTCCGGTCCGAAAGCCGCGGGAGAGGATGCTCCGGTCACGATCGTAACGATTGGACAGGATATCAGTGTCAAGGGTGACAGCAACGCGGTGGGGGCCTATATTCTGAACCGCGGAGAATTGAAACTGACGGTCGGGAAACGGGATGAGAACACAAAAGGTATCATTGCGGAAGGAAACCCGGCAAGCGGGATGAGCATCGTCAGTGACGGAACGACTTTCATCGAAGTCTTCGGAAATGTCCGGGGAACCGATTATGGTTTGAGCGTCAACGCGGCGGATGATCTGGAAGAGATGGGGGATGATTTTGATATTACCCATGCAAACATTGATATTCTCGTCAGTGAGACGATTTCCGGCAGGAAACAGAGTCTTGAAGTAAATCAGGACCAAACCTCTGAGCAGCTCGACCTGACCGTCTGGCAAATTGAACTGAACGGTTCGAAGGATGCTGCACTGGACGCGGATAAAACCCCAAATGAGGATATTGAAAACAACATTAAATATATCGTCCGCATCGATCCTGACTCAGCTGACAAAATCGAGGCTGTCAAAGAAGACGGATCACCCCTGGAGACCTCACACGGTTATCCGGCAGCAAAAGCAGGCGAAAAGGTTTATGTAAAAGCAGTCAACGATTATGAATTGAAGGGAGCATACAACGGAAAGACCGGCAAAACTCCGCTGCAGCAGGATCAAAACGGTTATTATCTTGAAATTCCTGTCGGAGGCGGCGTATGGCTTTCTGTAGGAGAGCAGCCTCAGCCGGTTGTCCCTTCAGACGGCATGAACTTCTATCCGTTCGGCGATCTTTCCTGGCTTTTTGACCGTGAATTACCGGGAACCGGTTTTTCCGCAGCTCATTTCACGCCGCTCCCTGCCCGTCCGCAGGATCTTTCATACAGCAGCACCGGTCTGCTGCTCCAGCTTCCTACCCTGGATGTGATGGAACCGATCGTGACCGTACCGAGATCCGAAGACGGAAGTTATCCGGTTGAATGGCTGGACCGCTCCATCGGCCTGCTGGAACAAAGCAGTCTGCCGGGTGAAGGGATCACTGTCCTCACCGGTCACAACCATATGAACACGACAGAAATCGGTCCTTTTCTCTTTATCCGGGACATGGAAGAGGGCGACCGCATTATGATCACTGACGAAGACAACATGATGAGGATCTATCGCGTTTACGGAAATTATAAAATCACATCCAATAATTTTGCTTCTGTTGCCGGCAATGTGAGAGAAAACGCTTTGGTGCTCATCACATGTGAAGATGAATCTGTTGAGGGCGGCTATCTGAACCGCCGCGTAATTTTCGCCGAGCCGCTGTAGATTCAGGGAGGATAAGTTATGAGAAACACACAAAAATTATTATGGCTGTTCTTTGTTCTTCTCAGTCTTGTGCTGCCGGCTTTTCCGGCATTGGCTCAGGAAGAACCGATCACAAAAATTGATTTGGGTGTCAGTTCTCTGCATCTTTCAGTCGGAGAAAGCTACACCTTCCATGTGACCTACGAACCGGAAAATACGATTCTCAAATCACTGGGTTGGGTGGTGACGGATGAAAGCGTCATCAGTCTGGATCCGCTGACGAACACCGTCACCGCACGCGCAGAGGGCGAAGCCCGCATTTTTGCCGAGAGTTTTGACCGGTTCTCTTATGCGGTATGCGACGTAACGGTGGGTGATTCCGTTTCTAAAGATGCTGCCGTGATGAAATCCGGATCCGAATTCATGGATCTTTCTCCGGAAGAAATGGAGAAGATCACCGCTGAAACTCTCCGCCGGTTTGTTGATTTTGCCGCGGATTCGGCAATGAATGATGCTTCTTATGAACATGTAAGCGGTGTGATGTTTGAAGTTCTGGCTGCGGTGAAACCAGGGACTGAAGATGCACAGGCGCAGCTGGCACGGGAGTGCGGCATAATTGATCCTGAGGCTCTCAGGGAAGTCAACGCTGTCACCCTTTACGGCAGCATGCAAGTCATTCTGAACTATGTCAAAAACAATGCAGATCTCCTGGAGGTCTTCGAGTTGGGACCGTTCTATTTTGATGACCCGGTCGAAACCGATCCCGCCGATGATGGCAGCGGGGATAATATTCCAAAAGCCATGAACCTGCAGGGAAAAACACAGAAACACACCAACATCAATTTTGCCCACAGCCTCGGTCTGACCGGGAAAGGACGTACGATTGCGATCATTGACTCCGGACTTGATCCGAATAATCCTCTGTTTGCGGGAAAACCGAGTGGGACGATCACAGAAGTCTGTTTCTCCAAAGGCAATGTGAAACTGACAAACGGAACATTGTATTCAGTCTGCCCGAAAGATGGAGGAACAGGCAGAGGTGCTTCAACACCTTCCCAAGCACAACGGAAAGATAAGTTTAATCATGGTTCCCATGTGTCCGGCATCGCTGCCGGACGGGATGGAATCGCTCCAAGCGCCAACATTATATCAATTCAGACACATACCGAAAGAAGATGGCGGTGCACTGATGCCGATGAAAGGAAAAATTACTTATGTCCCAACGATAATACCTTGTGCTGCAAAACAAACATCTCCAGTGCAGATTTGGTCCGTGCTTATAATTACCTGATCGATCTTGCGAAAAAAGGTACCAAAATCGATGCAGTCAACATGAGCTACGGTGACAGCGGCAAGTATGCAAACAGCAAAGATGCGGTGAAAGGAAGAGGCTGGGAAAAAACCTATATTGACAAGATGATTCCCTACGGTATTCTTCCGGTCGCTGCCTCAGGAAATGAAAAACTGAACGGAACCATGTGTGCCCCCGGTGCTTTTTCCAATGTCTATGCCGTCGGTGCACTCTCCGGCTGGGTGAAACCGCCGAAGATCACATCTTTCTCAAATCATAACCAATATGTAGCCATCACTGCACCGGGTTATGAGATCCTTTCCGCGAGTTACTCCAAACCGCCTACGATGCTGATGAGCGGTACATCCATGGCTGCACCAATGGTTACCGGCGCTGTTGCGCTGGTGAAACAATTGTATCCGGGAATGAGCGGTGAGGAAGCAGGACAGTTTTTGAAGGCTATCTCGAATAAATCTGTAAATCTGCGCTCGAACGGAAAGAAATTCAACTATAATATCCCGATCCTGAATTTCACGAATATTCTCAGCAATCTGAGAGTTCCTTACTACAGCAGGATCATTGGCGGAGACAAGTCCATCACCATACAACTTGACCGTCCGGCATATAAAAATCAAAAATACGCCGCAGCCGTGACGACCCTGAATGGGACAGCCATTTCCGGTATCAAAACACAATGGAAAACCGTGGGCAATTACGTATATGTAAAGATATCCGGTCCTCAACTGCAAAACGGCACGATCTACAAAATCAACCTGACCCGTACATTGACAGTCGGGAAAAAACAGTATAAAGCCAGCACAATTGAATACGGACGTCCCATGGGCAACATGAATGCATCCTCCCTGACCGTGAAACCGGGGAACAGCAGTGCCACACTGACTATTCCCAGATACAGATCAGGTGTTCAGTATCGCATTTATGATGCGAAGACGGGAAGATTGGTCCTGTCAGAACGGTACCCTGTATAAAGTCACGGTTCAGTCATACGACATCATTACGATCAACAAGAAGAGCGGAAACAAAGTGAACATAAAGTTCTACGGTCCGGTATCAAAGCAGATGCTGTTCATGCCGCTCAGTGCACCGGTCAATGCAACTTATGGCTACGATCCGAAAAATAAAACCACCTATAGCATTTCCTGCGCGAAAGATCCCAATGCCACCGGTATAAGAGTGCGTTACAAAGAACCCGGCTCCGATAGCTGGAAAATCGGCTGTAAGTCTGACGTGAACAAATTCTTCTGCAGGATCCCCAACATCAATAAAAAAGGGACACTGTTCGAAATCACCAAGTTCAAGGTACTGAACGGAAAAACTTATTCCGGACCATCGACCATCATCAAAAATTAGTGATGCGTAAAAGGGACAGTGGTTTGCCTGAATAACAATCATTCCGGCAAACCACCCTCGTGCATTTTCTGATCCGGCCGGAGTCATTGACCTGTCCCACAAGGCTCCGGAAACCATTACAAAATAGAAATAGGCTGATACCTTCTACACGTCAGCCTGTTTCTATTTATTCCAGCCTTATATGCGGAGTCTGGCTCCGGGCACCATGTCGAGACACTTGATGATCCTGCTGCGGATGGCAGAGACCTTTCTTTCGATCGTTTTTCCGGTGGAAGTTTTTATCTGATTTAATGTTTTTCCTGACTGTTACAGTTTTGAGGAATACCATCAAAGGAAACGCTAAAGGTGGAATTTACGAAAACATGATATCGGAAATGCGCATCAAAAAAGGGTATTTGTTCAGTACCGGGACTATCAACGGAGACATAGACATGAGTCGGAGGGGACTATCCGGATCATAAAGCGAAACATGCTCTGAATAGTTACAAAGAATTAATCATAAAACCGGAGCAATAAACTCCGGTTTTATGATAATTTTGATTTAATTTGTTAAGAATAATCCGTTAGCTTCTCAGCTTGGCTCCGAGGACCTGGTCGAGGCGCTTGATGATCTTGGTTCGGATCGCGGTGGCGTCTTTGTCAGTCAGGGTCTTTTCCGGGGACTGGTACATCAGGCTGTAGGCAAGGCTCTTCTTGCCGGCGCCGACGGAGTCGCCGCGGAAGATGTCAAAGAGGTCGGCTTTCGCGAGCATCTTGCCGCCGCCCTGTTTGATGACAGTCAGCACTTCTTCCGCCGTTGTGCTCTCATCCACGACGATCGCCAGGTCTTCATAGATGCCCGGGTACGGGGAGATGGAGTGGGACGGATAGTTCTGTTCGGAGGCCGGCAGCAGCTTCGCCAGGTCGATGTCGAGCAGGATCACCGGAGCGGAGAGCAGGTCGAAGTTACCCTTCACCGCCGGGTGCAGCTCGCCCATCACACCAACGAGGGTATCACCGGCGTAAATTTCAGCAGTCTTGCCGGGATGCAGCCAGGAGCGTTCCCCAACCTTGAAGGTCACGGCCGGAATGTGCATTCCTTCGACCATGGCTTCCACGATCCCCTTCATGGAGAAGAAATCGAGATTGCCTTTGATGTGGGTGTCCCAGGCATCGGAGAACTGTTTGCCGGTGATGGCAGCAGCCAAGTGCTTCGGTTCGTTCGGTCGCTGCTGACCTTCCACCGGTTCAAAGACAGGACCGATCTCATACAGCATCAGGCGGTCGGCAAGGCGCACGTTCTTTTCGACGATCTCCATCACCTGCACAGGCAGATGGCGGCGCATCACATTGCGGTCCGGTGAGATCGGGTTGGCGAGGGTCACATAAGAATCTTCCGCTTTACCGATCAGACGGGCTTCGCGTTCCGGAGAAGTCAGGCGGTAGGTGACGATCTCCTGCATTCCGAGGGAAGTCAACACGTCACGGAGTTCATCTTCCAGCTTCATGGCTTCATCGGTATAAGCCGGAGGCAGCTCATCGGCCATGCGCGAGTTCGGGATGTTGTCGTAGCCATACAGGCGGGCGATTTCTTCCATGATGTCAGCACGGCCGACAACACCTTCGCCGATATCCAGACGGTGCGGCGGGCAGGTGACCTTGAGCGTCTCGCCTTCCTGTACGCAGGCGAATTCCAGACGCTTGAGCAGCGCGGCGATCTCATCCAGGCTCAGGAAAATGCCGAGACTGCGGGAGACATCTTCGGAAGTGATGGCAACAGTCGGGTCAACATGCGGCTGGGCGTAATTGTCCACGAAATCCGCGGCGATGGTGCCGCCGGACCACTTTTGGATCAGTGCCAGACCCATCTTACAGGCTTCTTCCGCAATAGCGGGATGAATGCCGCGGGAGTTGCGGTACCCGGCTTCGGAATTCAGGTGCAGTTTGCCGGTGGCTTTGCGGACATTGATGAAGTTCCAGGCAGCGGATTCCAGCAGGATGTTGGAGCTTTCCGCTTCCACTTCACTCTCCAGACCGCCCATGACACCGGCGATGGAAAGTGCACCGCTCTGATCGGTGACCAGGATCATGTTCTCGTCCAGCTCACGGTCGACGTTGTCGAGGGTGGTGAGATGTTCGCCCTGATGCGCGCGGCGGGTGATGATGGTCGGGGTCTTGTCCCCAGCACGTTTTTTCAATGTATCGAAATCAAAGGCATGCAGCGGCTGACCGAGGTCGAGCATCACGTAGTTGGTGGCATCGACAACGGAGTTGATCGGGCGCATTCCTGCCTTATAAAGGCGCATGCGGACTTCGAACGGACTCGGCTGAGCCTTGACGCCTTCCACCAGGCCGACCATGAAGCGCGGATTCAGTTCCGGTTCGGTGATCTCGATGGCAACCTGTCCCTTGACGGACGGACCATCAGCTTTGAATTCATAGGAAGGCTGCTTGAGCGGCAGATCGAGCTGCGCGGCAACCTCACGGGCAACCCCGCGGATACAGGCATTGCGGGCCATGTTCGGCAGAATGTCGACCACGTAAACCGCGTCACCCATGTAATCAGCCAGCGGCATCCCGGTCGGTGCATCGTCCGGCAGGATGATGATGCCGTCATGCTCTTCACAGATACCCAGTTCTTTCGCGGAGCAGACCATGGATTTGGTCTCAAAACCGCGGATCTTTGTCTTCTTGATCTTCGTCAGTTCCCAGCCCGGTTTGTGGCCGTCATAGACCACCGCACCTTCGCGGACATAAGCGACCTTGAACGGCTTTTCCAGGCGTCCCTGACCGATGTAATGGCGGATGTTCGGTGCACCGCAGAGGATGGTGTGCTCACCGGTTCCGTCATCCAGCTGGCAGAGCGTCAGCTTGTCGGCATCCGGATGCTGGTTGACTTCGCGGATCTCCGCGACGACGAATTTATCCTTCGGCCAGGAGAGCCCTTCGAATTTGAAACCGTGCTTGTCGTTATCGGGGCCTTCCAAACCGATCAGCTGAACCTCATCCACTTCCAGACCGCTCATGGTCAAAACGCGGGCGATCTCCTCGAGCGGGAGGTTCACATCAACATAATCTTTAAGCCATGAAAGAGGTATATTCATCAGAACTGCTCCAAAAATCGAATGTCATTGCCCCAGAAATTGCGGATATCATCCACATGATGCCGGAGGATGGTGATGCGTTCCGGACCCATTCCCGCGGCCCAGCCGGAGAATTCATTCGGGTCATAGCCGCCGTTCTGCAGGACGACCGGGTGGATCATGCCGCAGCCCAGAATTTCGAGCCAGCCGGAACCTTTGCACATATTGCAGCCCTTACCGCCGCAGAGGAAGCATTCCACATCCATCTCCGCACTCGGTTCGGTGAACGGGAAGTAGGACGGGCGGAAACGGGTTCGGACATTTTCTCCGAACATTCGCTTGGCAAAATCGTCCAGTGTCCCCTTGACATCTCCGAACGTGATGTTGTGCCCGACGACCAGCAGTTCGATCTGGTTGAACTGGATCTCATGACGGGCGCTGATCTGCTCATAGCGGAAGCACATGCCCGGCAGTGCCACACGGATCGGGTTCGGTGCAAACTTGCGCATGGAATGGATCTGCCCCGGTGAAGTGTGCGTACGCAGCACAACGTTCGGGTCGGTGGTGTAGAAAGTATCCTGCATGTCGCGCGCCGGATGATAGTGCGGGATGTTCAGGAGTTCGAAGTTAAATTCATCGGTCTCCACTTCCGGTGTGCGGAAGGTCTGGAACCCCATGTGCGCCAGAACGTCAAGGATCTCGCGCATGTTCTGGGTGGCCGGGTGCATCCGTCCGGGATTCGGACGGCGTCCGGGCAGGGTGATGTCCAGTTTTTCACTTTCAAGAGAGGCTGCCAGAGCCTTCTCATGCAAAGCCGCATGACGGGCTTCCAGTGCTTCTTCCAGATGCTGACGGACTTTGTTCGCAGCCTGACCCAGCTTCGGACGGTCCTCTTTCGAGGCTTCCTTCATTTTGCTGAAGACTTGCTGTACGACGGAGGTCTTGCCGAGCCGCTGTGTTTTCCACTGCTGCAGGCTTCCCTCATCCATAGCATCATCCAAAGCCTTCAGTGATTCGATTTCGAACACAGTAAGAGCTTCAAATAAATTAAAATCTGTCATATTTTCCTCTATGTGAGACAGTGAACCTGTCCCTGTGACTCACTTTTGTTGTTTATATAACAAAAAAACCGTCCCAAACGAGGGACGGAAATTTCCGCGGTACCACCCTGATTGATCTGTGCATAGCAAACAGACCCGCTCATTTTGTCTGTAACGCAGACCTGCGTCCCGGACTACTTGCGTTCAAGCGTTCCCCCGGGCGGCTCGGGAGCGAACTTCAGCTGCTGCTGCCGTGGAAGGGTCTCAGTCTCTGCCCTTTCCTCCCTGTCCGTGCTTTTCAGCTTACTTTTCTCCGTCTTTGCCTTTCGGAGTTGAATTATACAACGGAAACCGGTTTTCACAAAATATCCGTGACTGCTATAGCTTGATCCCGGTGATCAGGCTTGCCGTCATTCTTTACCCACGCATTTTATAATCCTGATCCTCATCGATCATGTCAAGCAGGATCGAGGCAAATTTCGGATCGAACTGGGTGCCGCTTGCATTTTTGATCTCTTTTTTGACGAGATCCTGCGGCAGGGCATCCCGGTAACTTCTTTTGCTGGTCATGGCGTCATAGGCATCCGCCAGAGCGATAATGCGGGCTGCTTCCGGGATATCTTCGCCGGCCAATCCATCCGGATAGCCGCTCCCGTCGTAGCGTTCATGATGCCACCGGGCTCCGATCGAAAGCGAGGGCATTTCCTCGATGTTCTGTAATATTTTCGCTCCGACAACAGGATGGCGCTTGATCAGCTGGAATTCCTCCGGGGTGAGTTTTCCGGGTTTGTTGATCACGGCATCGGGGATCCCGATCTTTCCGATATCGTGAAGCAGAGCCATCAAATAAACTTCCTGCTGTTGTGCTACGCTGTAACCGTATCTGCGGCTGATTTCTTTGGCGTATTCCGCCACTTTCGTTGAGTGGCTGTTGGTGTATGCATCTTTCGCATCGATCGCCTCACTGAGGGTGTAAACCACATGCAGGGAAAGGTTTTCGTTTTCCTGCGTTTTGCGGTGGACTGTCTCGGCAAGATTTCGCTGCAGATGTTTTAGTTCGATGGAATGGGTGACCCGCTGGATCAGGACTTCCGGTATAAAGGGTTTCTTGATAAAATCCATGACGCCGAGCTTCAGGCAGCGCACTTCAGTTTCGTAATCATCATCGCCGGTAAGAACGATCACCGGAATTTCATTGTACGGGTCAGCATGTTTCCGCAGCTCATGCAGGGTCGCAAAACCGTCCATTTCAGGCATGTAAAGATCCAGCAGGATCAGGTCCGGCCTGTGATCCTCCACCATCTTGATCAGCTCCTGCCCGGATTTTACTGTTGAGACAAGCATATTCTGTGACTGCAGGATATTGTCGGCAATTTCACGGTTTACCTCGTCATCATCGACAACAATGACCCAGGGATTCCGGTTTCCGCGGATGTTCGTTTGCGCATGGTATTGAGAATTTACCATCGCCGCTTCATAGGAAACATGAGTCAGCTTTGCGTATTCGGTTTTTTCCCACAGACGCAGCAACCTGGTCATGATCTGTTCGATGTCCTGATCCTGGACCTCCGGCAGCAGCAGAAACAATTGATACTCGCCGCAATCCATCATTACATCGGAGTTCCGGAGGGAATTCTGTACCAATTTCCGGAACTGTATCATGATCTCAGCCTTCCGGATCTCTTCCACATTGTTTCTGATCCTGACGGTGAACAAGACCCGGTAGGCAACGGCATGATAGCGGTTCATATAACGGACCATGTAACGGTAGATGCTGCCAAAAACATCATTCCCCATCCACATCGCATTCGGGGAGGAGTTTCTTTCCTCAAGAATCGCAGTGACAGTGTCCAGGTCCAGAAAACGGGAATTCTTTTTGTAAGCCGGGTCAGTATTGCGGAATAATTTACACCCGTGTTTCCCGTTTTGTTTCACAAAATACAAAGCCTGGTCAGCCAGGTGCATGAGGTTTTCAAAATCTCTGCCATATTCAGGGACCTTGACCGCACCGATGGAAATCCCGATCGGTATCGGCATTCGTCCGCCGGTTAGCTGTTTGGCTTGGGCACGATAGGCGGAATTCAGCTTTTCCGTGAGCAGGGAAAGCTCATCCCCGGTTTTCATTCCCCGGATAAAAGCAATGAATTCATCCCCGCCGATCCGTCCGAATACGGCTTCATTTTTGACGGAACTTCTGAGAAGAAGTGCAAACATGATCAGGACTCTGTCTCCCATATCATGACCGAAAACATCATTGATTGATTTAAACGAGTCCAGATCCAGCACCAGCAGCATTCCATCCTCTTTTTCGCACAGGGCGGAAATATCCGCTTCAGCTGCTTTTTTATTCAGAAATCCGGTGAGCAGATCGGTCCGGGCATCTTTTTCGAATTTTTTAAGGATATTCAGGATTTTGAGATTTTTCTGCAGCCTGGCAAGCAGAAGATCCTCATCAAAAGGTTTTTTGATGACATCCATAGCCCCGGACTCCAGTATTTTTTTCTCAAGCTCCGGACGGGCATCATCGGTCAAAAATATGATTGGAAGTTCTTTTTCAAGAGAAATTTCATTTTTCAGCGTATTCAGGACCTCAAATCCGGAAAGATCCGGCAGGTCAACAGCCAGCAGGATCACATCCGGGAAACCATACTTCCGGACATAAGTCAGCACCTCGCCTCCGGACCACAAAGCAGTGACACGTTTTCCCGAGTTTTTTAAAATACGCTCTGCCTTTTTCAGACTTTCAGTGTCAGCATCCGCAATAATGATCCAATCAATCATTTTAACCTACCATGAATTGATTTAATTGCTGCGCATTTTCCGCAGATGGTCTGCCATGAACAACTCATGCTCAACGGCAAAATTTCCTGTAACGACTGTATTTTCCGGCACATCCGAGGCAGCAACCGCACCGATCGTGACCCGGGCTCCGCTGCCGACTTTCACCTCACTGGAAACGGTCGCGTTCGGACCGATCCAGACGTCATCCCCGATTTCCGCTGAGCCGCAGATGCATGCGGATGCGGCGATCAGCACCCGTCTGCCGACATGGGAGCCATGTGCGATATGGACCAGACTTTCGATCTTTGTATCTTCCCCGATCCGGGTCTCATGCCACGGGAAAAGTGAACGTGATACATTGCAGTTATACTGTACCTCCACTCCCTTCCCGATGACCAGTTTCCCGCGATGTTCGACGCCCAGGATTCCGGCATTCCCCATACGGATAAATTCCAAACCCGTGCCGCCAAGCACACTGCCGGAGCGGATGATGCAGTCCGCACCGATGGATGTGCGTCCATTGATAACCACACCGGCCTCGATGACCGTATTTTCCCCGATGACCACGTTATAGGTGTCGATAACGGCCCGCGGATCGACATGTGCGGACGGAGCAATGAAGGTCGGCCGGTCGGTTCCGACATAACGGTCTGCCCATGCAGGTCCGCAGAGGCGGTTATGCAATTCAAAGAATTCTATACGCAAATTACCGACGGCACATATCCCTATCTCCCGGTCCGATTGCACAGCCCGCTCAGCCAGTTCCGGAGGGATCATCACGCAGGAAACATCCGGATTTTTCAGCGCCATACGCAAAAATTTGGCATTACCGCAAAAGGTAAGCAGCGGAATGCCGGCCTTCGCGGAGCATAACCCGAGGCTCTCAAATTCCCCGTCATGAAGCAGCTGCCATTCCGGCAGGCAGACCTCTGATAAACGGATCAATCCCATATCTCCGAAACCTTTCCAAAGCGGAAATGATTCCTTTCCGCTGCTTTGACCAGCGCGGTCAAAAAATCTCTGGCACCCATCCGTCCGTCGTGATTGACAAACGGAGCCAGCTTTTCAAATTCGTGATAATAATGCTTGGCGCGGTTGTAGCGCTCCATATCTTCGGTGTTCAGGTAAAGGTGGATGGGATGGAAGTTGAAGATCCGGAGCGAATCCGCCGGAGAGGTAAGATGATCTTCCGGTCCCATGGCATTCGCTTCCAGCGTCCACGCATCATCCTCATAGAAAAACGGCAGCCGCTTGAGTCCCGTGAAATGGGCAAAGGGGGCAAGCGTGATGCCGGAGGAAGCCGGGATGAACAGATTCATATCCGCGTAAAACCCCATTTCTCTTGCCGCGGCAAGGATCGGTGTCGCATCCACCAGAGCGTGGCAGCGGATCACCTTTGCCTCCGGGACCAGTTCCATCATTTCCGCGATCACCTCGCGGAAGCTTTTTGATGACTGACCGTTCATCTGCGGCAGAAAATTCGGATGGATCCCCAGTGTGAACAACGAGTGCTGACGCAGTGTTTCCAGCATCGGGGTTTGATTGGTAACAAAAAAGCAGACAGGGATGTTCAGCTGCTCTACCAGGGCAATGGTGTCAGCCAACACGCCGTCATTTGCCCAATCCATATCCATCGTAATGTAAACTGACTTATCGCTGTTCACTTTTCAGCCTTCATTCTCCATAAACGTTTCGTCCAGGCCGCGCATGATGTACCCTTCTTTATACGCGAAATGCGGCTCGATCGTTTCCCCGAGCAGGTATTTGCGGATCATGATATCCGGCTCATTGTACCCGACCATGGCACGGAATGAAGATGTCCCCGAGTAACGCGGGTTGATCTCAAAGACATAACACTTCCCGTCCACAAAGCGCAGCTGAATGTTCACCGCACTGCAGCATCCCAGCTCGAGCGCGATCTTTTCACACTGTGAGGTCACTTCCGGGAACCGGCCGATCTGCCCCTGCGAAATGCCATTGGAAATAACAAGCATTTCCCCCGTGTAACGGCTGCGAATTTTCAGCCGGTTCGAAAGGGCTGTCATGATGTTTTTCTTTACTGCGATAGAATTGATCAGGTTTCCTTCCATATCGTTCAGAACACCGACCGTATATTCGCAGTCTGCATTCCCGACATATTCCTGTACGATGAACTCGGAATAAATATGCAGCATCCAGGTGCCAAAAAGCTGCAGTTCTTCAGCATCCTGAGCAATATAGGCATTGGCTGACCCACCTCCGCCGATGGAAGGCTTAAGAACGACCGGGAATTTTGTAATTTTCTCAAGGTCCTCTGTTTCCCGTATCGTCACCGATGCCGGATGCGCAAAACCGTGTTCATCCAGCCATGCCATTGTTCTGGATTTATCCATGCAGGTATCGATGACTTCCTTCGGGTTCATCGGCAGGAAGATGCCGGCAGCCCGCACTTCGTCCTGAACCGCGCTGATTTTCTTCAATTCCGGTTCAGAGCCGGTGAACAGAGCCTGGACGCCTTCTTCCCTGCAGACCTGCAATAAGCTTTCGATATAGTCCGGATCGGAGGCAGGCGGCAGAATGCGTTTTTTATCTACCAGGAACAATCCCTTGGAGACCGGAGTGATATCAGCTCCGATCAGGTAATAATTCTTTTCCGACATCTTCAGGGCCTTCACCAGCTGTTCGCCGTTTCCGCCCCCGCCGACTCCGGTAACCATCACACGAATTCGTTCCATATTTCCTCTGCTGTTCCATAGAATAAGCCGACAGAAAATTCAAAATGTATATCGTTTTAATCTCCTGAATCCTGTCTGCTCATGTGCCTTTGCCGTATAATTGTATCATTAAAGACAGTAAAGCCTGAAGAATGCTCTTCAGATCAGCGCAAAATATCAGACATTCTTCTGATTTTCATGGTTTCAGGAAAACAAAAGCTGCAGGGGAGAAATCGATATGCAATCAACAATGCTTATTATTACGACCATCTTTGCCTTTGCCATGCCCATCGGGCTGTTGATCTACTGGAAAACACGGCATGGGCTTTCACTTTTTCCGTTCCTGATGGGGGCATTGAGCTTTCTCCTTTTTGCAATGGGGCTGGAGCAGATGCTGCACGCCGCTGTACTCGGGACAGACTCACCGCATTCCAAAGTCTTTCAGAATAATCCCTGGCTCTATGTTGCCTACGGATGCCTTGCAGCCGGCATATTTGAGGAAAGCGGACGTTTTTTCACATTCAAAGTTCTTCTCCGCAATTACAGGGAAAAAGAGATCTCTGTGGCTTACGGGATCGGACATGGCGGAATCGAAACCATACTGACATTGGGGCTGTCTTACCTTCTGATGACACTCGTCAGCCTGGGATTTACCATCGGCGGTACAGAACTGAGCCCGGTCCTTATCGAATCAGCCCGTACGACCACCGCACCGGTGATGCTGCTCGCTATGCTGGAACGGGCTTCCGCGATGATGCTGCATATTGCCTTATCAATAATTGTTTTTACGGCAGCCAATCGACCGGGGAAGATCCGGCTGTATCCGCTTGCCATCGTATTGCACGCGGCTGCCAACATTTTCGCCGGAATGTACCAGACCGGTATCCTGACCAATATCGTCATTATTGAATTACTCACCTTCCTTTGCTCGCTCTGCATCCTGTTATTCGGGATCCGGATTTACCGCAGGCTTTAAAGCTGAAATCCGGTGCCGCATGGAAAAAATCAGCAAGCGTGTATTTTTCTACATTATTCTGGCCGTTTTTCTGAGTGGAATTTGGCTGGTTTTCTCAACATCCACCAGCCCGCTGTTTCCAAATACGTACGGATACGATTCGGCATACTACCGCTATATCGGCTCATCCATACTGGAAGGGAAAGTCCCCTACCGCGATATCTGGGATCATAAGGGGCCGGTACTGTATTTTATCCAGGCACTCGGAGCGCTGCACGGGACACGGAACGGGAAGATCTCCCTGATTTTCCCGATGCAGATCCTCTCCATGCTGCTTTCCATCTTTTTTCTGGAGCAGATCGACCGCAAAGCAACACGGTCACGGTTCCGCCTGACGCGTCTCTTCTTCCTCGTGATTTCAGCGCTTTCCGTTTTCTGCTCATACACACTGGAGGAAGGCGGGAATCTGACCGAGGAATGGTCCTTCCCGATGGTTTGCTGCAGTCTGTACCTTTTCATGAAATACGGATCGTTCGCGGAAGCTGAACCGCGGCATCCGCGCCGTTACGCCTTCATTCACGGTATATGCTTTGCCCTGGTTGCCTTTATCCGGCTGAACAACGCTGTTTCGATCTGTGCAGGGCTGCTCATTATCGGGATATATCTCATCATCAAAAGACAATGGAAAAATATTCTTGAGAATATTCTCACCGGCCTGCTTGGGATCGCCGTTGTGGCTGTTCCTGTTTTTGCGTATTTTTATGTGAATAACGCCCTGGAAGATATGATCTACGCGGTATTTCTTTTCAATTTAAACTACGCGAAACTTATTTCCGGTCCATCCTTTTTTGAAATTCGTCCGCTTGCTCAGTTTCTCCCGATCTTCGCGTCATTCGTTTTATTCATCCTGCATTTTATCAAATACAGGAAATTCCGTCTGACAGATGCCATCGCTCTGGCAATTGCTGCTGCCAATGCCATTCTGTTATACCGCATCCATATGTTCTGGCATTACTTCCAGATCTATATTCCGGTTTTTCTGCTTTTCCTGATCCTTTACGCAGGGATTCCGGACAGATTGGCATTGCTCACCGCCGCAGCCGTTTCAGTTTTTTTCATCCGGGATGCAGTGCAAATCGGAATCATGAACCTGCAAAACAAACAGACTCCGCTTTTTGATGAGGCTGTCCGGAACATACCGAAATCAGAAAGAGATTCGGTCATAGCTATCAATATCACTCCGGAAATATACCTGAACACGGGCATCATCCCATGTTCAAGGTTCGCAGCGATCCAGCTGAACATCCTTCCGATCAAACCGGATTATGAAAAGGAATTTATCAGCGATCTGCAGGAGAAAAACCCGAAATGGGTCATCATGCGCTGCAATAATGATGGGCTCATTCCTTATCTGGACGAGCCCATCGAACTGCGCTATGAGAACCGGTTCAATGCATCCGCTTATTGCTTTTACCGTCAAAAGGATGCAGAATAACAACAGGAGGAACCTGTGTTCACAAATCAATCCTCAGATATCTGACGCGGCTTGGAAAAAAGAGCCGCAATTACGATCCAGAGGGTCAAACGCAAGGCGGTCACCCCGCCCAGAACGTGACGCCAGATAGAACGGACCTCACCGAGATAGGAAAGCGACATCAGCAGCCCGCCGCCCAGGAACAGGATCAGAAGTGTCCAGAATGCCCGGATATCGGCGGGATCCCCGCTGCGGAAAGTTTTGCTGCCCAACAGGATCAGCAGAAGCAAATCGATCAGGATCACCGCAGCCGAGAGCGGGATCAGCAGATTTCCGGCTTTTTCCGCCCAGTGCGGACGCTGTTCATCGGATCCGTAAAAGAAAGGCTGGCGGTTTTCTTCAAAAAAGCTGTCAAGATTTTCATAGACCTGCAGCACACTCCAGAGCGGCATGGAAAGCAGGAACTTTTGATAGGTTTGCAGACCAAACCGCCGTGCCCAATGAATGAATTTTTCATTTTCGTAAATATTGTTATATTCAGCCGATCCCGTCAGCTCCAGCACCCCGTCTTCGGTGGGCATTTCAGCATTTTCGAAAAATTCAACGCGATCTTCGTAAGGGAAGATATTGGCTGTCATATTGTTCAGTATCGGCAGCAGCCAACGTTCACTTTCCCGGAAGGTTCCCTGATGGAAGAAAAATACGCCCAGCAGCAGGAAACCGCACAGGATGGCCGAAACACGCTGCCCTTTGCGGATCACCCAGAAAATGATCCCGGTGATGATCAGCACGACAGCCTCAACGATAATGAAATACGCGTTTGTATCGCGGGTAAAGATCCACAAAAAACCGACAATGACCATGGCGGCTGCGGAAAACCAGGAGGATGCACTGTCCTTTCTGCCGTCAGGGATCACTTTGAACAGCAGTCCAAGCATCAGCACAAAGAGAGAAAAGCTCAGGGATTCCGTACTCAGGATGCTGTCCCAGTCCGCGGTCTGCGGAACAAATCCGCATGCGAGGATCAGAAACACGGAAAGAGCTTTGGCAAAAACACCATTCAGGGAGGATGCGGTCAGAACAGCACAAAGCACCCAGCACACGATCGAAATCACCGTCTGGTTCCTCACAAGTGCTTCGGTACCGGGCTGGACAGCCAGTCTTGATTCCGTAGCAAAATACGGTTCGGAAAGCCTGGTGAGTTCATGTTCAAGGGTTGGGTTGCTGATGCGGATCAGCAGAGGATAAGTCGGGGCACGCTGCTGTTCGAAAAATCCCAGTGAAAAAGGGTTCATCTCCGCGGCTGCGAAATAAGATTCTGTATCCTGAACCGCGACGGAATCATTCATCGGCCCGTAACAAACGATACGTCCGTACACAAAAGCAACAATAAACACAAACGGCAGCAGCCATTGCAGTATTCGTTTCATAAGTTCTCTCTCCCTCTTATGATTGTAACATAATCCACACCCGATGCCGGGAAAATCAGTCAAACATATAAGCTGTAAACGCACAGCTGCCCTGTGTAACGGTATAATTGGAAGCAGGGACAAGGCCCATGAAAAGACAAAAGACTCTCTTCACCTGCATTTTTATCTTCGTGATCACGGCAGCGGTCATGCTGCTTTTCTCGTCGACGACCAGCCCGCTTTATCCGAACACATACGGGGTCGATTCAGCCTTCAACCGCTTTATGGGCCTGATGGTGCGCCGGGGGAAGGTACTTTATTCGGAGATATGGGACAACAAGGGCCCGGTTCTGTTTTTTATACAGGCCATCGGGACACTGAAAGGGACGCGCAACGCAGACATAACGCTGACATTTCTCATGCAGATCACCTCGCTGTGCCTGAGTGTATTGCTTTTGTATCGGGCAGGCCGGGAGGCCGGCAAAGCGAGATCCTTCAGCGTCATTTTTTCCGTCATTTGTGCCATGGCCGTTTTGGGAAAAGTCATGGAAGGCGGGAACCTTTCCGAGGAGTGGTCACTGCCGATGATTTCCTGCAGCCTATACCTGCTGGTAAAATACGCGGCAAACGTAAAGGAGTCCCCCCTGCACCCCCGCAGATATGCTTTTTTCCATGGCATCAGCCTGGCGCTGCTGGCTTTTATCCGAGTCAATAACGCGGTTTCGATCTGTGCGGGTTTACTGGCAGCCGCCATTTATCTGGCACTGAGAAGAAAATGGCATAATCTGCTCGAAAACATCCTCTTCGGACTGCTGGGCATTGCTGTTGTCGCGTTCCCGATATGTCTCTATTTTCTCTCAAAACACGCACTGGGCGATATGCTTTACGGCGTTTTTGCCTATAACCTCAAATATGCCTCACAGCGGACACACAAAGCATTCACCGGAACAGACCTTCTGGACAGGTACCTGCCGATTGCGGTCTCGCTTGTGATCCTCCTGATCCATTTCATCCGCACACGAAGCCTGCGTTTGCTGGACGGCATGATGCTGCTGATCGTTAGCGCAAACGGGATCATGCTCTGGGGATCCAACGTGTTTTTGCATTATTTCATCATCTATGTTCCGGTTTTTCTGCTTATCCTTTTGCTGTACGCTGATTTTCCTCATATTCCGGAAATCATATCAGCGCTGCTGGCTCTTGCTTTTTTCACTGCGGAGGACATACCGCTGCTGAAGGAGCTGCCTGCCGCCCGGGAGGCTCCGGATCGCTTCGCTTTCGCTGCATCCATTCCGGAAGAAGAAAAGGGATCCGCAATGGCACTTTATGTCTCCCCGGAAGTTTACCTGAACAGCGGATTGATCCCCTGTTCCCGCTATGCGGCTTACCATTTTGCCCATTTTCCGGTCGATCCAGCCATGAAAGCGGAATTTCTGGATGACATGCAAAACACTCCGCCGAATTGGATCGTTTACCTCAGCGGATATGAAGGGATCATTCCCGAAGTTCAAAAACTGCTGGATGAAAAATATGAGTGGGTCACTGAAGAATACGGGGCTTCCTATTATCGCCTGAGCAAAGCGCAGTAAAGCTCCTGCTGCCGCTACCGGTTCAACGCATCCAGGACACTTTCGTGAACCTTCCCACGGAGAGCCAGGAGCGGGGCTGTATCCGCTTCGACCCGATGGATCTCCGGAACGCCGGTCAGGCTGTCATAAAGCACCCAGGCAGGCCTGCTGCCTCCGCCTTCATCACGGGGCAGGCCGACAGACCCCACATTGACCATGAGCGTATGCGGATTTTGCCGGATCCAGGGACGATGCGTATGACCGACAAAAACGATATCATCCTCCGGATCGTCATACAACGCAAGGTCGCTGTCCGCATAAGAGTACCCCTTGAGATGGTTCAGCGGACTGCCATGAACAAAAGTCACGCGTTTCCCATCCAGTGTCTCGCGGATCATCTCCGGCCATGTTTTCACAAAGGCCATCTCTTCCGGGGCAATTTCAGCCATCACCGGTTTGAGCCGGTAGACCGGCTCATGCTTTTCCGGAATCGGGAACTCCCCGCGCAGCATGGAATCGTGATTTCCTTCAATACAAAGCGCATTGATCTCCCGCAGCCGTCTGATCACCTCCCGGCCATAGGGATAATAAGAGACGGCATCACCAAGGAACACCAGCCGTTCCGCCCCATGCCTTTCCGCATCCTGCAAAAAGGCTTCAAAAAAGGGCAGGTTGCCATGCACATCGGAAAATACAGCCAGCTTCATGCGTCTTTCCGGTCACGGTGGATAATGCTGTCCGCAAGCTCATTCGCCCAGCGCACCGCAAAATTCATACCCCGGTCCCAGGGATAGATCTGGCTCATCGAGATAAAATACAGACCTTCCAGCGGGGTCTTCATGGCAGGGATCGCTT
>Ga0310695_10005674_pt1 | contig 21534 bp, 18 predicted proteins | sample RumenRJG_04DNA_FD_203882 | JGI IMG/M metagenome (GOLD analysis project Ga0310695, IMG submission 203882) | Bovine rumen microbial communities from Lethbridge, Alberta, Canada - RJG_04 (v2) (version 2) | ecosystem: Host-associated > Mammals > Digestive system > Stomach > Rumen | place: Canada...
TTCTCAGCACGGGCGTAGATGCGCAGACGACTGATATTAATCTTGTTCGTGATGCTGCGTGGCAGGGTGTAGCCCAGCGTGATGTTCTTCAGGCGCAGGTAGCTGCCATCCTGAATGTACATATCGCTGCATACCCAGTTTTCCGACTTACCCAGTGTAGGCACAGCGTTCGAGGTGCCTTCACCTGTCCAGCGCTGGAGTACCCAGGTGGGATAGTTACCCGAGGCAATGTCCTGACGGTAGGTAGCATCGAACACGTCGGCACCGCTCACGCCCTGGAAGAATACGCTCAGGTCGAAACCCTTCCACTCGGCATCGAAGTTCAGACCGAAGGTCCAGTCGGGCACGCCGTTACCGATATTGGTACGGTCGTCGCTGTTAATCTTACCGTCGCCGTTTGTATCCACGAAGCGGAAGTCACCCGGCTGTTTGCTGGTACCATATTTATTATTGTAGTCTGCAGCCTCGGCAGCATTCTGGATGATGCCGGCTGTCTTATATCCATAGAAGAAGGGGAAGGGTTGTCCGTTCTCTGCACGGGTACCGCCGTCGCTGAACTGCGAGATGCCGTAGTTGAGGAAACCGGTATCGTTACCGAGGTTCTTCAGTTCATTCTTCAGATACGAGGCATTGCCCTTGATGGCGAAGTGGGCATCGGCAACGTTGAACTTGTATCCAAGTTCGAACTCCCAACCGCTGTTCTTCATGTCACCGACATTGGCCAAAGGACGAGCCTCACCGACATAGCTGGGAATAGGCATCTCGATGATCATGCCGTTGGTCTTCTTGATATAGTAATCCACAGAGAATGTCAGCTTATTGTTCCATAAACCGAGGTCGAGGCCGAGGTCGGTCTGTTCACTCTCCTCCCATTTCAGGTCTTCATTGGAGAGGCGGTTAGCTTTCGAGCCATATACCATCGCAGCAGTGCGTCCGAAGTAATAGTTGCTGCTGGCACCCGTTGCAGTCAGTGTGGTGTAGGCGAAATCTCCGATATTATCGTTACCGTTCTTACCCCAGCTGGCGCGGAATTTCAGGTTGTTAAGCCAACTGCGTGTGTCTTTCATGAAGTCTTCGTTCATGATGTTCCAACCAACAGATACCGAGGGGAACGTACCATATTTATTGTTGGCACCGAAGCGACTTGAACCGTCACGACGGATGGTAGCCTGAAGCATATAGCGCTCGTCATAGTTATAGCTCAGACGGGCAAAAAGTGAAGACAAGCGGTGTTCGGTATATGGGCCGCCCCATGCGCCAACCAGACTCTTGGCACCTGTAACCTTGCCATCGGCATCGGTAGAGAGTTCCAGATCGCCACCTGTAGTATAGTTGATAGAGGGCTTGTCGATATTCACCAAGTTCCAGTGAGAACCGCCCAGCTCATCGCCCTTGAACTTCAGGGCCGACTGTCCGAGCACCACGCCGATGGTGTGCTTGCCGAAGATTTTGTCGTAGGTCAAGGTGTTTTCAATCTGCCAGGTGGTGTTGTTACCCTTATAAGAGGTAGCCGAAGTGTGGTCGGCATTGTTGTTACCCGAGAGATAGTACTTCTGTTTGGTAGCAGCATCGTAGCCCCAGAAAGAGAGCTCGGCACTGTAGGTGAAGTGGTATCTGAGTTCATCGAACAACTGCAGGTCGAGCGAGAACTTAGGCATGAACTTGTGGCTCCAGTTCCTGGAGGGGTTGCCCTGCATCATGGCGATGGGGTTGTTCTGCTCCTGATAGCTGCCCACATAACCGGGAATCGTATAAGGATTGCCGTTGGTATCGTAGTAGAGGTCGTAGGCACTGTAGCGGTCGATCATGGCCTGAGCATAACGGGCGGTACCGTCGTCCTCGTAGCCTATCTGTGTCAATGTGACAGGCAGTGTAGGAGCCAGATAAAGGGCTGATCCGAGGGGTGAGCCCCATGTGGAGTTGGCATCGATACCTGTGTTATGTACGCGCATATAAGAAAGGTTTGCACCCAAGTCGAGCTTATTCAGGAAATCACGCTCCTTGGAATCATCGAAGAGATTGAACTGGTTGTTCGAACGCAGTGTCAGACGGTCGTAGTTAGACTGTCCGTAATTACCGCCCACGATACCTTCCTGTGTGAAGTAGCCCAGCGAGAGGTAGTAGTTAACTTTCTCAGAAGCACCGCTGATGGAGAGGTCGTGCTGCTGGATAGGCGCATTGTCGTTGAAGAGCAGATCCTGCCAATTGGTGCCAAAGCCCTTGATAGGGTCGCCATTGGCATCAACCAGATTGTAGGGATCGGCATAGAGAGGAGCCGAGCCGGTTTGCACGGCGCGCTCATTCTGCAGAATGGCGTAGTCGGTGGCTCCCGTAACGTCGCGCTTCTTCCAAGCTGACTGCCAGCCATACGAGAAGTTGTAGTTGATGGAGGCTTTGCCCAGCTTACCCTTCTTGGTGGTGACAAGAATCACACCATTGGCGGCACGGGCTCCGTAAATGGCACCTGATGCGGCATCCTTCAGCACCTCAATCGACTCGATATCGTAAGGGTTGATCGACTCCATACCGTTCTGATCGGTAGGCATACCATCTATAATATAAAGAGGATTAGAGTCGTTGATGGTTCCGATACCACGGATACGGATCATCGACTTGGAACCTGGCTGACCAGAGGCTGAGGTGACATTCACACCGGCGGCCATACCCTTCAGGGCATCCTCGGCACGCAGACGTGTCTTACCTTCGAGGTCTTCTGAGCTTACTTTTGCAATGGAAGCCGTTACGACGCTCTTCTTCTGAACACCGTAACCAATCACCACCACGTCGTTCAGCATGGCTTCATCGTCTGTCAGGGTGATGCTCATGTTGGGAGCAGCCTTCACCTCAACAGTCTTGTAACCCACAAATGAAACGGTCAGCGTCTGACCTGGTTCCACATTAATAGTGAAATGACCATCCAAATCGGTAATAGATCCGACGGATGTGCCTTTCAGAACAACACTGGCACCAATGACGGCATCACCATTGCTGTCCACCACAGTACCCGAGAAGGTTTGCTTCTGGGCAAAACTTGCTATCGACATCATCAATGCAAATAGCAAAATTACTAACCTGCTTTTTTTCATACTTTGGTTTTTAATTATTAATATTAGTTATTACATCTTTTCATAATGATAACGTTTACGTGAAACGCTTACAAGAGTCATTAGGTTTTCGGTTGCAAAGATAATAGAAGGATTTGTTCTTTGTTCTCCAATAAAGCAAGAAAGTGGATTCACCCCAAAAGAAGAATCCACTTTCCAAACTGTAAATCAGTAAGTTACAAAAAATCCACTTTCATGCAAAAGTGGATTCAATATAGAGGTGTAAAAACAACAATCAAGGCCTTTTTTGAAGTCTTAAAGCATAAAAAAGAATCAACAGATAGCCTATCAGGGGGATGATGAAAGGCACAATCAGATTGGTCTGATCTGCTACAAAACCCATCAACAGAAAACCACATCCTCCTACAGGAGTCATCATCAATAGCGAGGAGGCACTTTTGGTAAGATGCCCGAGACCCGACAGGGCTAAAGAGAAGATGGTGGGGAACATAATGGCTTCAAAGAGATAATTGGCTATCAGGGCAACCATTGATAACTTGCCGAGATTGAGCAGCACCAGAATCATGCAGCAGACTGTGCCGACAGCACAGATAAGCAACATACGTTCACCACTGATGCGACGCATAATCCAACTTCCTCCGAAGCGGCCTACCATAAAGAAGGCGAGGGCCACGGTGAGTACAATACTGGCCACGGAGTCGTTCATCCATCCCTGACCTGTCACGAAATTGATGAAATAGCTATTGATGGAAATCTCTGCCACCTCGTATGCCAGCAAAGAGAACAATCCCAGCACGAACAACGGATGATTGGCAAAGAGCTCGCGGAGATTGGAGAGACCTGAGTTGTTTTCCGAGAGTTTCGGTTTTTCTAGGGTTTCAGATATCTCGGGGAGTTTCACTTTGGAGAATACGACTGCAATGCCTAGTACGAGAACGCCTAATATCAAATAAGGTGTGGTCACATTACCCACCTTGTTAAATAAGAACTGTCCTACGGCAAAGGTGGCAAAAAGAGAACCCATCCCGTTGAAACTCTGGGAGAGATTGAGTCGGCTGGAGGCAGTCTCGGGAGAGCCCAACTCCGTACTATAGGGGTTAGCAGCGGTCTCCAGAAAGGTAAGGCCGCAGCCAATCACGAAGAGACAAGCCACAAACGCATAGAAACCACCACTCTCTGCCGGAACAAAGGCGAGCGCACCCAAGGCAAAGAGCAACAAGCCGAAGACCACTCCACGGCGATAACCATAACGGTTAATGAAAAGGCCAGCGGGTATGGCCATCAGGAAATAGCCCAGATAAGTGGTCACCTGAATCCAGGCTGACTGCGTGATGGATATACTGAGTTCGTTCTGGAAATGCTTATTCAGCACGTCCAGAATAGCACGCGCAAATCCCCAGAGGAAGAAGAGCGTGGTAATCAAAATGAACGGCACCAAATAATTGATGCCGTCCCTTCGGAAAATTCCGTTATCTTTTTGTGAATCCATCGATTACTTCTCTGTTTCGATGGCCTTCCAGATACCAGCAGCGCAAGCACCACCTACCAGCGGACCAACGATGAAAATCCAAAGGTTAGCCAAAGCGCTGCCACCCTGGAAAAGAGCCGGACCGATAGAACGGGCAGGGTTCACAGAAGTACCGGTGTAGCGGATGCAGCAGAGGTGAACGAGCACCAGAGCCAGACCGATAGCCAGACCAGCGAGATTGTTGGTGGCACCATTGGTCTTTGAAGTAGCACCAAGTACTACGAGCACAAACACGCAGGTGAAGAAGATTTCAGCAAGCAGACCACCCAGCACTGGAATTGTGCCGGCACCATTAGCCTGAAGATCGTTGGCACCTGTACCTTCAAGTCCTGAGGTTGAGGTGAGGATAAAGAGGATCAGTGAACCGATAATAGCACCGATAACCTGACCACAAATATAACCGCAAGCATCCTTGCTATTCATCTTACCACTCAGGAAAACACCCAATGTGATAGCTGGATTGATATGGCAACCAGAGATACCGCCAATGGTGTAAGCCATAGCCACTACAGCCAGACCAAATGCCAGGGCTGTTCCCACAACAGTCTCAGGGTCGGCATTGTTACAACCTAAAGATACGGCAGCGCCGCAACCCATCAGTACGAGCACCATTGTGCCTACTGCTTCTGCTAAATACTTTTTCATACGCTAATACTATTATTTAAAGTTAATGAAGTTCTTCTTATTGAACGCAAAATTAGTTAAAATATTTTATATATGCAAGCATTTTGCCAAAAAATCTTTAACTATCGGTATAAATATACGCAAAAACGAAGATTCGCCTATCAATCTGAACAAAAAAGGCAAAAAAAATGGAGTACCGCCGTACTCCTACCTTGTTAACCTTAAATCTAATACTATGAAAAACACGATGCAAAGTTATACTTAATCCGCATAACTCGCAAGTATTTAACAGTTTAAATTATTGTAATCTGTACATTTCTTGATTTAAATCAAGTCGGCTTCCTGTTCCCAAAAGGCGCTAATCAACCACACACAAGGCACCTTTTCCTTCGGGGAAGTCAAACTCATGGAAAAGGAAGAACCCCTGCCGGTTCACGAGTCTGGGTATATCATTCTCCAGCGAAAAGGATGGGAAATCGTCCGTGATTCCTGTACCGACAGCTTTCAGATAAGCCTCTTTCAAGGCCCAAAGACGGGCAAAAAGCTGCTGACGCTCCTCCCCTCGCCTATCCATCACCATCTCCATCTCGTCGTCAGAAAGCACACGACGCATCAAGGCTTCATTATTTTTTACCAGATGCTGGATATCGATCCCCACCTCACAGTCGGCCATGGCGCACGCCACAAAATGGGAAGTGTGCGAGATGCTGAAATGAATCTCGGGATGATCCACAAGCGAAGGCTTTCCATGCTTCCCAGTGAGATAACGTTGGTTACACTCCCGCAAGCCCCTTCGTTGTAGGAGTTTGTCAAGGGCCAAAGCAGCACCCAGACTCGTGGCTTTCCCCTTTGGGAATTTATAGCGCCGTGCTTTCTTCCGCCGTTCAGGAGAGACAGTTGTCAACATCCGCAAGAACAGCTGCTCATCCATCAGGGGTTCCACATCAGTCACAAGAACTTCACAACCCTCAAATTTGAATTCCATAGGCATCGGGACAATGTCTTTCATATGCTTCATTCTCTATTCAAAACCACCAATCCTTCCTGCTTCATGCCGTCCATCATAATCTTCAGCGGACGGTCAAAACGAACATGTCGCACATACTGGGTTTCCTCTATGGCAGGCATTGAATCAAGAAAGGCTTTGTTGTATACGCCTTCGTTCTTGAAACTGTTCACCGTGAAATACCCCACACCGAAAGAGGTCAGGTTCTGGAAGAAATGAGTACCCTGCGAAGGATCCACACGGTAGTTCTCAAGTCCGGCTTCCACGATGACACGCGCCGCCGAGATATGCGGCCATTTCACGGGAATACCCAGCCAATAGTCGCTGGACCCCCAGCGTCCAGGGCCAATGAGCACGTAGTTCTTGCCTTCAGCCAGGAACTTGCGGTTGATTCTCTCGATATCATTGGCCACGTAGGGATTGTTCTGAGCCGAGAAGTTCTCGTCGGTCTTCACATAAACCACATCGACCACGTCTTCCGAAATACCATGTCCTAGAGAGTTATGGGAACGAAGCAGGCATTGTTCGTCGGGAATCTTCGAGAGGTCCTCGTTGAGCACCTGCTTACTGTCCACTATCGGACGAATCTGCAACAGATAGAACTCACCGCCTACGTGCATACGCCCATCCTCATCGCGGGTGGCCTCATCGTTGATATTGCATGCCAACTCTATCTCCACCGGACGGCGCATGCCTTCCTGACCGTACTTCATGGACATCTGCAACAGCTCTGGCAACGGGAACACCTCCTGCTGCAACACGCCACAAAGGGAGATGATCTTTCGGCCTCCCTCGTAATAGCCGTCATAGATACGCTGGTCGGAAAAATCGAAGGTGGAGGCAATATAGCGCAAAGATCCGTCGGCGTCGGCCTCCTTCACTTTCAGTTTCTTGATATTGAAACTGTCATCCACCTGGAACTCCGTGCCCGTATGCTCCATATCGAGGGCATAAAAGCGCGTCTGTGTCTCCTTCAGGGCGATATCCATTTCGCTCATCTGCAAGACTTGGGTGGGATGATAGGGACAAACGCGGAGCGTCTGACCGCCGTCAACAATATATTTACCTAGTCCGAGGGCCAGCGAGGCGATTCCTTCCTCGGCAGTCTCATCGTTGATGGGATAATAGTTCAGCGAACGCAGCACGCCGGAGATATTCGGATAATAATGGTTTCCGTATTGCTTGCCGACCACTTCCTGCAGGATGACGGCCATCTTCTCCTGGTCAATCACATTGGAGGTGGCTGTCATATACGCCTTGGAGTCCTTGTAATAGACAGAAGCATACACACTCTTGATGGCAGCAGCCATCATCTGCAGCATCTGATACTTATCATCCAGATAGGGTATCATATAGGTACTGTAAATGCCGGCGAAAGGCTGGTAATGGCTGTCTTCCAGCAGCGAACTGCTGCGGATGGCAATGGGCGAACGGGTTGCCTCGAAGAAGGCAAAGAAGTCGGCTATATACTTGTCGGGCAACTGCGCACGGAGGAAATGCTGCAGGATTTCCTCGTCAGAGGCATCGCTGAGGGCAATCTGGTAAAGATTGTTGGAATCCATGAACTCATCGAACACATCCGTGCAGAGCACCACCGTCTTCGGGATGCTCACCTTCACGCCTTCAAACTCATTGAATTCGGGGTGCTTCTTGATGATGTTATCCAGAAATGCCAGACCACGGCCCTTGCCGCCCAATGAGCCGTCGCCGATGCGGGCAAAATGGCTGTAGGCATCAAACTGGTCGCGCTTGAAAAGGGCCACCACGCCGATGTTCTTCATACGACGATACTGCACGATGGCGTCGAAGATAATCTGCCGGTGGGCATCCACATCCTGCAGCTTGTGCCAGGTGACGGTCTTCAGGAACTGCGACACGGGGAAGATGGCCCGCGCACAGAGCCAGCGGCTCATGTGATTGCGGCTCACATGATAGAGCATCGAGTCGTTGGGAATCGTGAAGATATTGTCCTGCAGCTCCTTCAGGTTTCTTACGCGCATGATTTCCTGCTTGGTCTTCGGGTCGCGGAAGATGAAGTCGCCGAAGCCGAAATGCTCTGCCAGCAGGTTGCGCAGGTCAATATTCATCTTCTTCGAGTTCTTGTCCACGAAGGCGATGCGGTTGCGCTCGGCGCGCTCACGGTTCTTGCTCTCCGAACTCTGCATGATCATCGGGATGTATTCATCGTTGTCGCGAATGGCTTTCAGCAGCCGGAAACCTGCTTCGGGATCTTTCTCGGCAGCCAGTCCGCCACCTTGCGAACGGTCAGGCTCATGGGCCGGGAAACGGCAGTCACTGATGACGCCCAGCGTATTGTCGGGATATTTCTGATAGATGCTCCAGGCCTCATCATAGGTACGTGCCAGCACCACCTTCGGACGGCCTCTCATTCGGAGCGTTGCCGAATGGGGATTCAGCGCCTCCGTAGCAAAGCGCTGGCTCTGGGCCAGGATATAGCTGTAAAGATTGGGCAGCACAGAGGAATAGAAGCGGATGGAGTCTTCCACGAGCAGAATCATCTGCACGCCCGCCTCCTGGATGTCGTGCTCCAGGTTCATGCGGTCTTCTATCAGTTTGATGATGGAGAGAATCAGATTGGTATTGCCCAGCCAACAGAACACGTAGTCGAAGATACTCATATCCTCGTTCTCCACGCGGCGGGTAATACCGTGTGAGAAAGGTGTCAGCACCACGCAGGGTATCTCGGGAGAATGCTTCTTCACGTCGCGTGCCACGTCGAAGGCATCATTGTCGGCATTACCCGGCATACAGATCACGAGGTCAAACTTCGTCGTGCGCAGAGCCTCGGCAGCCTCTTCAATGGTACTCACCTGCGTGAAAGAAGGCGGATAGCGAAGGCCCAGTTCGGTGTATTCGTTGAAAATCTTCTCATCCACGCGCCCGTCATCCTCCAGCATAAAGGCATCGTAAGGGTTGGCGATGATGAGCACGTTGTAGATGCGACGTGTCATCAGGTTCACAAACGACACGTCTTTCAGTATGAATTTGTTCCACTGCTGTGGGATGACATTCTCCATAAGTCTTGACAATATTTCTGCAAAAATACGGAAAAAAACCGAAACCGCACGCTAAATTCAAAAATATTATGTATATTTGCCCCAATAAACTGAGGCATGAGACAAAGGTTGCAAATACAGGCCGGGGTCATCCTGCTCGTGGCAGGCGGACTGATATATACGCTCTACAGACCTACCACCCTGCTCGGATTCCGGCTCACCGATGCCATCGGACTCTCACCGCTCATCAACAATTGGCGCACGGCCTTGGCAACGCAGCAGCCTGCTCCGTTCATTGTTTATTGCCTGCCCAACGGGCTCTGGTCAGCAGCCTTCATCCTCATCATGGACAGGCTCTTCGCACACCAGCCTCTGCGGCAGAGACTATGCTGGGCCGCCGTCATCCCCGGCATCGGCATCGCTGCCGAATTGCTGCAGGCGGTAGGCATCGTGCCCGGCACATTCGACTGGCTCGACATCCTGTGCTATGCTGTGCCTTACCTGGTTTACGTAGGTATCATCAGACTGAAATCAACTAATTAAAACTTTGCAAAAATATGACATTAACCCAGAAAGACAGAACAATCCTCGGCATCGTCGTGGCCGCATTCTTCATTGCAATGGCCGTGCTCACCTATGTTGCCGACGATGACGAATCCGTAAGTGATTCCGACAAGAAAGAAGTCGTGGAAAGAGCCGACTCCATTTCCAACGAACTCAAAAAAGAGAAGGAAAAGACCGACGACCAGAACTATGTGATCCGTCAGCCGCTTGAGGAAGACCCCTTTAAGAAACTCGACGAGCTCATCGGTATGGAAAACGTAAAAGAGGAAGTGCGCGCGCTGGCCAACTATGTGAAAGTGCAGAAGCAGCGTGCCGACCAAGGACTCAAGACGCCGAAACTCTCCTATCATCTCGTCTTCACCGGTAGTCCTGGAACGGGTAAGACCACCGTTGCCCGCATCGTGGCTACCATCTATCACAATATCGGCATTCTCAAGAAAGGTCATACCATTGAGACCGACCGTTCAGGACTCGTGGCCGAATACGTGGGACAGACGGCCATCAAGACCAATAAGATTATCGATGCAGCCCTCAACGGTGTGCTCTTCATTGACGAGGCCTACTCGCTGGTACCCGAACAAGGCGGACAGGACTACGGACAAGAAGCCATCTCCACCCTCCTCAAGCGCATGGAAGACGACCGCGACAGCCTGGTTGTCATCATCGCCGGCTACAACAACGAGATGAAACGCTTCATCGACTCCAACCCCGGACTCCAGTCGCGCTTCAACCGTTACATCCACTTCAACGACTATACAGCCGATGAACTCTACCAGATGTTCACCAAGCTGTACCTGAAGAAAAACCAATACACCATCACCGACGAGGCGGCCGACTATCTGCACCAGAGGCTGATTTATGCCGTGGCTCATAAAGACAAGAACTTCGGTAATGCCCGTTACGTGCGCAACGTATTCGAAAAGGTCATTCAGGAACAGGCCAACCGCATCTCCCAGAATACGGCCAATTCCCGGCGTGACCTCACCGAAATCACCATTGAGGACATCAAGAAAGCCATCTGACCATAAAACATACCCAAAAGACAGCAACGCCCCGAAGTTCCAAAACTCCGGGGTGTTGCTCTTTTTGCGGCCAATTCAAGTAACCATCAGAAGCCTTGCTTCCACCCATTGGAAGCCTCCTTTCCAACCATTGGAAGCGATGCTTCCACTGATTAGAAGTTTCTTGTTTCTATTCTGCGCATTAAAAACTCCCCTCCCTATGGGGGAAAGGCTACGGGTAGGCGAGCTTGCTCGGGAATGGCGTCGGGGGTGAGGCTTCAATAGGGGGGTCAGTAGGGGGGTCATAGAGGGTTTAAAGGCCTACCCCCTACCAATAACCACTTAACAATCAATGTTTTACACCTAACATAGAGGGGATAGGGGGTTAAAATCGTTATTCGCGTATAGAAGATGAGCAAAGCAAAGCACATTTTTTCCAAATAAAGCTAATGTACTATCTTTTTGAACTACCTCCCAAGGCAGGGAGGGCTAGAGAGATATATTATTCAAACAAAAAACACCCCGCTGCCCAAAGGCCCCGGGGTGTTTCCAATATACTATTACTGTGTTGAATTTACCATTCGTCCCAGATCATACCTGACTTGGCACGGTTACCACCTTCTTCTCCCTGACCATGACGGTTATCATAGATAAAATCTCCACTACTTGTGTATCCTACTTCTGTGTCGATAGCATTATCACCCTTTGTTGGAGTATCGCTAGCAACACGACCAGTTTGAACAGGAGACTCTGCTATAAACTTTTCTGTACACATCATGATTATTTCAGATTGTGGACAAATATATACTCTCTTCATAGTTCTTTTTGTATCAAGATTATTTAACATATTTCTTTCCGCCTACAATATAAATACCCTTTGGCAGATTGTCAGTATTGCCATTTTGATTCATCAACTGGCCATTAGCATTATAGATTTTACCTGCCACTGAAGTATAGGTACCATTACCCATGTGTATGGTATTGATGGCAGTAGTTTCGTCACCAAATATCATTTGATATTTAGCACCTGCGCTATTGTCTATAAATCCGCCAACAAAAGAGTCATCCTGGCAGAAGTCTGCACCAACATTCCAGCGAACCGGTTCCAAAGAATTAGGTGTAGAGGGATTATAGAACCCTGCAGATGTTTTCCAGTTAGGGCAGATAATTGCCGTACAAGTGTTCCAATCATTAGATACAGCACTAAACGCCGTGTCATGATAAAAGAACTGGACCTTTTGTGTACGAGAGTTCCAACCGAGGAAATAGCAATATTGTGGAAGGCCCCAACGCCAGAATGAACCCACAAAAGTGTATGAAGAGGTATTTCCATTCTTTGTTGCATCCCCTGTAACTTTTATCTTATCTGGACCAATAATAACAACATTTTCCTGTAGTATGGTTTCCATTTCCGGCGTTGATTTCTTTGCAAATCTTTCTGCATCAAGATAACCTACGGGAGCATGGAGAATTCGCTCATCGGCAGTAACATCAGCCTTTAAATTAGGTTTAATCATATAGGGATGACCTGCAACGGTCACGTATTCATTATCGCTTTTTCCCGCTACGAGATCTTTTCCAAAACGCAGGCGAATCACTTTATTCACTTCACGATCTACTCCTGTGAATTCACATACAATGGGGTCGCCTGCACCACCGAAATACTGTCTTAATTCTCCTGCTGTCAGTGGGAACGGATAACACATCGTCCACCACTCATTATCATAAATCTGTCCGAAATTGAATACATTTTCAGGAATTCCAGAAGCATAGGCAGTAAGTACGAACTGGTGCCAACCGCGATATTTGTTATCAAAATGTGTACGGTATCCCTGATCGTCCGTTGTATACACTATTTTATCTGCTATTATTTCCTCATAATAATCAACAGTTTTACCATCTGTAAATTTCAACACCTGACCAGTATCATCAGAAAACCACATGGAATTGCCATTAATATTCCTTTCATTTTCCTGGGCAGACCATAAATAGCCTGCTGTTCCTTGCACGAAAGCGCGGTTCATTTCTACCTGATTGGGATACATGATAATGTTTCCACGTGCATCACGGTCTTCAGAAGCAATAGAATAGTCGCGGGTTGGGTCTGTGTAATTAACCAGTTCTCCGTTTGAGTTACACTCTGTAGGGAAATGAAGCACAGCAGCAGCTCCTGCGTCATTCTTATATGAGTCAATTGTCACAACGCCACCTTCATTTTTTAAAGTGTTATTAGCCACGTATGTCACAGTATTGAATGCATTTACCTCACATTCGGGCGCAATGGGATTCATAACAAATACATGCTTGAAATAGCCTGTACTCATGATCATGGTCTCAACTTTCTCTAGTCCGGCTGGAAATGTCAAAGTCTTACTGATTTCCGATATATCAGTAGTTCTCAAACCGGCAGCAGTATAACCATACTCCACTCCGTTGGCATCGGTCGTTGTGATTACAGAGATGTTGGTACCATAGAACGCACGCGCCTCAATTGTTTTCACAGTACCAGGGATACATATTTTAGTAATGTTAGCAAAGTTGTTGATAAAGTCAGCAGGCAACTTTGTTGCAGTCTTAGGAAGAACGAGTGAAGTAATGGAAGAATAAGTAGTACCGTTACTATAAGCAGCCAACGTCATATCAATTTCATTGCTGAAATGGGCATCACTTAAATCCAAAGAAGTAATCAACGCATTGCCAATAGCACCACAAGCAGCATCACCTGCCAGACCTCTAGATTGTATGCCCCAGTTTGTGTCATCGTATGGTTTAGTTGTGCTATGGGTAGGATTAGTGAAAGTAAGATGTCCATCACTACCACATTTGAAATTATCAGATCCTGCTAAATCCTTAGCATTCAAGTTGCCTGAGAGAGTCAGTTTCTTTACTTTTCCTAGATTGTAAGAATATGGTCCAAAACCGTTATTATTTTGATTTGACAAATCACCATATATAGAACCGTCGGGGTTTTGAAGTCTTATCATAGTCTCTATAAGTGTTCCCGCTGTATGGACATAAGCACTAAGGAAAACAGGAGAAGCCGATTCATCAAAGGATACAGCCGCATTTAAACCTGTCGTACCCTCAAACCACGACTCTTCAACCTTTTCAACACCTTTTGGAAGTATAATGTTCTTTACTTTTGAAAGATTCTTAAAGGGGAATGATGTTACGTCATCAGCAAGTGTAACGTCAAGCATGCGCAGCGAACCGACTTCATCATTCAACTTACTAACACAAGAAAGTTTGTCGATGTCTGTCTGATTCATATTGCCCGACATCATCAGCCAGTCCTCATCAAAAGCTGGTGCTTGCCAATTACCTGAAGTGTCATAATGTAGATTTGTATTGTGAATATATTCACCTTTCCACTTCAAAGTTGAACTTGTGCTCAGTCCTTTTGGAAGAATCGTTCCAATATTACTATTGTTGCAATTATTGAAAGAGGCTGTAGAGTTATTGAATTCAGAATTAATCAGTGTCACTTCTTCCAAAACAGCGCAATCATGTATCTTCAAAGCTTCAGCATTTGCCTTACCGTTGGTAGCCCCTTTCATACTTATCTTCTTCAAAGTAGCACAGGTGCCAATCTCAACCAACGTATTATTTAGATCCATATTGTCCATGACAAGTTCCTCAAGAGCTGGGAAATTGCCAACATAGAAATCAGAGGTGGTGCCAACTTTTGCTCCAGTCATGTCAATCTTCTTAACTTTCTGCATCTTATCACGCAAAGGAGTAAGATCTGTACCAGTTATGACGCTGGAAGCATCGAAAGTTACATTCTCAACATTCGCCATAGCATCATAAATGTCTTGTGAAGCTGTGTTGAATGTGTGATCAGGATCACAATGAATCTCTGCAGACTTGCCATCAGCAGAAATCGTCACTGTTCCACTTTCTCCAAAATTGTAAGTGGTTTGCGCCCACGCCCCTATTGAGACGCTAAGCATTGCGAAAAACAGTAATAGTTTTCTCATGTTCTTTGTTTTTAGTATTTATTATTACGATTCAATTCTTTTTTGAGGCTGAAATAACAGCCTGATTCTTTTTTTCCGTTAATCCACCTTATTATATTTAATAGGAAGCGGGAACTTGAATTATAATTTGGCTTCTTGCCGAATATACAAAATGCGACTGCAAAGATATTAAATAAAAGAGGTGGAATAATTACTAACATGTAGCCGGTATGGTTACATGTATACAAATTAACTACACGTTAACGTTTTCGTAACAAACACGGAAACAACTTTTCAGCTATGAATCATTGTTGAGATCTTCAGAATAAAGACTGAAAAAGTCATAGTTTAAAATCTTGCTGATGTGGAGCAAGATACCTGTGTCGATGGTTACCTTGTCGTAGATTTTATAGATGTTGGTACGATGACAACCTAATTCCTGAGCAAACCAGACTGTTGTCTTGCCCTGCTCTTCTATTTTCTTGCGAATGCACTTACCGATATGGATCATGGTTACTAGTCCAGAGTCTGTTTTAATTAATGTTTGTGCAAAGATATAAATAAATTATGCATAATAATCGTCTACATGTAGCAATTTTCATAACATGTAGCAACATTAGCTACATTTTGGGCTATTTCTTTGGTTTTTAGTAACCACCAACACCCTTTACCTAACAACTATCACCCAAAGCCCGACAAAAATATGCAGAAATAATGCAGAAATAAGTACGCAAAGATTTGGAAGTTTCCAAGAAAAGGCTTATTTTTGCAATATCAACTACGTCATTTCTAATGTTTAACTAAAATAGAATCGATTATGAACGTTGAAAAAATTATGCAGCAACTGGAGTTCAAGCACCCAGGAGAAGCTGAGTACCTTCAGGCTGTAAGGGAAGTCTTGGAATCTATCGTTGACGTTTACAACCAGCACCCTGAATTCGAGAAAGCCAAAATCGTGGAGCGTCTGGTGGAGCCTGAGCGCATCACCACCTTCCGTGTGCCTTGGGTGGATGACAAAGGCGAGGTTCAGGTGAACATCGGTTACCGCGTGCAGTTCAACAGTGCCATCGGCCCCTATAAGGGCGGACTGCGCTTCCACCGCTCGGTAAACCTGAGCATCCTGAAATTCCTCGGATTTGAGCAGACCTTCAAGAACGCCCTCACCACCCTGCCCATGGGCGGCGGAAAAGGCGGTAGCGATTTCTCCCCTCGCGGCAAGAGCAATGCCGAAATCATGCGCTTCTGTCAGGCTTTCATGCTAGAACTCTATAAAGTGATAGGTCCCGATATGGACGTTCCCGCCGGTGACATCGGTGTGGGCGGACGCGAAATCGGCTATCTCTTCGGTATGTACAAGAAGATTACCGGACAGTTCCACGGAGCAACACTCACCGGAAAGGGACTCGAATGGGGCGGCTCTATCCTGCGCCCTGAGGCCACAGGCTTCGGCGCCCTCTATTTCGTGAACCACATGATGAATACCCACGGACTCGACATCAAGGGCAAGACCGTGGCCCTCTCCGGCTTCGGCAACGTGGCCTGGGGTGCAGCCACGAAGGCTACCCAGCTTGGTGCCAAGGTCATCACCATCTCCGGCCCCGACGGCTACATCTATGATCCGGAAGGAATCAGCGGTGAGAAGATTGACTATCTGCTCGAACTCCGTGCCTCCGGCAATGATATCTGCCAGCCCTACGCCGACGAATTCGAAGGCGCACAGTTCTTCGCGGACAAGAAGCCTTGGGAGCAGAAGGCCGACATCTATCTGCCTTGTGCCACTCAGAACGAGCTCAACGGCGAGGATGCCGATATGATTCTTGCCAACAAACCGCTGTGCGTAGCCGAAGTCAGCAACATGGGATGTACGGCTGAAGCCGTCTCCAAGTTTATCGCCGCCGGACAACTCTTTGCTCCGGGAAAGGCCGTCAACGCCGGAGGCGTGGCTACATCCGGTCTTGAGATGACACAGAACTCAGAACGTATTGCTTGGACAGGCGAGGAAGTGGACCAGAAGCTCCACCAGATTATGGCCGGCATCCACGAGCAGTGCGTGAAATACGGTCGCCGTCCCGACGGTTATGTCGATTACGTGAAGGGTGCCAACATCGCCGGCTTCATGAAAGTTGCCAATGCCATGATGGCGCAGGGCATCGTATAAGTTACTCCCTAATATATGAAAATGGCGTGTGTCAAATCCGACACACGCCATTTTATTTGGCTCAGAATGGAACCGGCAGCTTTACCGCCGGGTCTGTATCTGGATATTGTCAATCACCACACTCCGGTTGGTGGCAGAGTTAAACACCGAGACGGAGAAACAAGCCATACCATCCTTCAGACGCTCATCAGCCTTGACCATTGCCGTATAGCGCACTCCCCTACCCGGAGCAATACGCTCCACGGTGATGCCTTCCGACACCATAATATGGCGGTTACGACTGGTCTCACGCACCAATGGACGTACATCGTAGAGCACCTTGTCGGTCATGTTGCGCACCTCAAAGGAAATCTTGCAGAGTTCACCCGCCGTGATGATATTGTCATTACCATTGCCATCCACAAAGCGGACATTACTGATGGAAATGCCGTCTTTCTCAGCATGGATTCCCTTTACCTTCGACGAGCTGTTGTTCTCATATTGGTAGGTATCATCATTGCCTCCGGTCTTGAAGTCAATACGATCATCGCCACCATTGTTGGGATCATAATAGGCACCTTCGTCCGACTGGCTGTCATAGCGGTTGTTCTCCTGACGATCCCGTCTTGCACGCTCACGGGCACGTTCACGTGCTGCAGCCCTTTCCTCAGCCCTGATGGCATACTCGTCATTGGCTCGCTGATTGGCCCGCTGGTCGGCAGCAGAACCAATGGCAGCACCTACGGCAGCACCACCGGCCATGCCTATCAGCGTTCCCACATCGCTACCGCGCCATCCACCGCTGATGCCACCGATGGCCGAACCTAAGATTCCACCGATGTTTGCTCCTGTGTAAGCGCCCATTCCGGTGTAGGTGTCACAACTGCTAAGCAGAAGAGTGGCACCCAATGTGAAAACCAAAATCTTTTTCATTTTACCTCTTTACTAATTAAATGTTAAGCATATCCTGAAACATGAATCTGGAATCTTGAAACTTGAAACCTGTAACCTGAAACCTGAAACCAGACCTCATTGTCCACTGTTCTGTTTCTTGTCCATGGCTGCTCCTACAGCACCGCCGACAGCAGCACCACCAGCAGCACCCACTACGGTTCCGATGCTACTGCCACGATAACCGCCGCTCATGCTACCAACGGCAGAACCGATCATACCACCAAGGGAAGCCCCTGTATAGGCTCCCGTTGCCATGTGCGACCCACAACTGCCAAGCAGGAGGGCTGCACTTACCAATGTCATCAAAGCCACTTTCTTCATAAGTTTGTCTCCTTATATTAATAGATTCTCGTGGCAAAGATAAGTAATTTTTTCAAATCGACAAGTAAATTTCCCCTAAAATGAAATAGGGAAATCCCTAAAGGTCAGAAAATATAAACGAAAAAAGAGGATGCACCTTTGGGGTACATCCTCTTCGTTTTATTGAAATACGGAATGTTCGTTCCGGATTATTCAGCCTTTGCCTCTTCAGCAGCAGGTGCCTCAGCAGCAACCTCTTCAGCCTTGGGAGCCTCAGCGGCAGCAGCCTTCTTACCACCACGGCGGGTACGCTTGGCAGCCTTGGGAGCCTTAGCCATGTTCTCATCAAAGTCAACGAGTTCAATGAAGCAGATGTCTGCGGTATCACTGAAACGATGACCGAGTTTGATGATACGGGTGTAGCCACCGGGACGGTCGCCAACCTTCTGTGCCACTTCGCCGAAGAGTTCCTTGATAGCCTCCTTGTTCTGGAGGTAACTGAACACGACGCGGCGTGAGTTGGTGCTATCGTCCTTAGCCTTCGTGATGAGAGGCTCTACATACTTCTTGAGTGCCTTTGCCTTGGCGACAGTCGTAGTGATTCTTTTGTGCTCGATCAGCGAAATGGCCATGTTGGCAAGCATGGCACTGCGATGCGAAGCAGTACGGCTGAGATGGTTGAATTTCTTATTATGTCTCATTTTTTGTTTTTACTTTTATTGGGCAACGAGATTACTCCTTGTCCAGTTTGTACTTTGAAATATCGGTTCCAAACGACAGATTCAGACTCTCGAGCAAATCATCAAGCTCAGAAAGCGATTTCTTACCGAAGTTGCGGAACTTAAGGAGATCGGTCTTGTTATACTGCACAAGGTCGCCAAGGGTCTCCACATCAGCTGCCTTGAGGCAGTTGAGGGCACGAACAGAGAGGTTCATGTCAACGAGACGGGTCTTGAGCAACTGACGCATGTGGAGCACTTCCTCATCAAACTCCTGATTACCCTCAACGTCATTGTTCTCGAGGGTAATCTTCTCATCAGAGAAGAGCATGAAGTGGTAGATAAGGATTTTGGCTGCCTCCTTGAGGGCGTCCTTCGGGTGAATGGAACCATCCGTAGTTACCTCAAGCACGAGTTTGTCGTAGTCGGTCTTCTGCTCAACACGATACGGCTCAACAGCGAACTTGACGTTGCGGATTGGTGTGTAAATAGAATCGATGGGGATTACATTTACATCGGTGCAGAACTCGCGGTTCTCATCAGCAGGTACGTATCCGCGTCCCTTATTGATGGTAAGATCGAGTTGCATCGAGGCTTTTGAATCTAAATGACAAATCACCAAATCAGGATTTAACACTTCAAATCCAGTCAGATACTTGCTGATATCTCCAGCTTTGAACTCAGTTGAATTCTCGACGGTGATACTCACTTTCTCGTTCTCGAATTCTTCTACTACTTGCTTGAACCGAACTTGTTTCAGGTTCAAGATGATGTTGGTTACATCTTCCTTCACACCAGGCACTGAAGAGAACTCATGCTCCACACCGGCAATCTTGATGGTGTTGATGGCATAGCCCTCGAGCGATGAAAGGAGGATGCGTCGCAGGGCGTTACCAATGGTTACACCGAAGCCAGGCTCAAGAGGACGGAATTCGAACTTGCCGAATTTGTCGGAAGCCTCCAGCATCACTACTTTATCAGGTTTTTGAAATGCTAATATCGCCATTTATTTAATGATTTATTTAGAGTACAACTCAACGATTAACTGCTCCTTAATGTTCTCAGGGATGTCGGCACGCTCGGGCTTGTGCAGGAACTTACCGCTCTTAGTGTTCTCGTCCCACTCGATCCAGGGATACTTGCTGTGGTTGAATCCAGCGAGAGCGGCTTCGATAACCTCGAGTGACTTAGATCTCTCGCGAACACCCACAATCTGACCGGGTTTAACTGAATAAGAAGGAATGTTAACCACCTGACCGTCAACAACGATGTGCTTGTGGCCTACCAACTGACGTGCAGCAGCACGGGTCGGAGCAATGCCCAGACGGAACACTACGTTGTCAAGACGGCTCTCCAGGTTCTGCAGCAGCACCTCACCGGTGATACCGTCAGCCTTGGCTGCCTTCTCAAACATATTACGGAACTGGCGCTCGAGTACACCGTATGTGTACTTAGCTTTCTGCTTCTCTGCCAACATGACACCATACTCAGACATCTTGCGACGACGATTATTGCCATGCTGTCCAGGAGGGAAGTTTCTCTTGGACAAAACTTTGTCGGCGCCAAAGATGGGTTCACCAAAACGGCGCGCAATTTTAGATTTCGGACCTATATACTTTGCCATAATTTTGAAAAATAATTCTTTTTTGACTTTAAGGACCTTAACTACCTTAAGGACCTTAAGGAAATACTATACACGACGACGCTTCGGAGGACGGCAGCCATTGTGTGGCAGTGGCGTTACGTCGATAATCTCCATTACCTCGATACCAGCACCGTGGCAGGCACGGATAGCGCTCTCACGACCGTTACCGGGACCCTTCACATAAGCTTTCACCTTGCGCAGACCCAGGTCATAAGCAACCTTTGCGCAATCCTCGGCGGCCATCTGGGCAGCATAAGGAGTGTTCTTCTTTGAACCACGGAAACCCATCTTACCAGCTGAAGACCAAGAAATCACCTGACCGTCGCTGTTTGCCAAGGAAACGATGATATTATTGAATGAACTGTGAACGTGCAACTGACCAATCGCGTCAACCTTCACGTTTCTTTTCTTTGTGACTGTTTTCTTTGCCATAACTTTAAACTTTAATCTCTAAACTTAAACTTTAGAATTACTTCGTGGCCTTCTTCTTATTAGCAACAGTCTTCTTCTTACCTTTACGAGTGCGGGCGTTATTCTTTGTGCTCTGACCACGTACAGGAAGACCATTACGATGACGGACTCCACGATAGCAACCAATATCCATCAGTCGCTTGATATTCATCTGGATCTCAGAACGGAGATCACCTTCAACTTTGAATTCAGCGCCGATAATTTCACGGATTTTGGCTGCCTGGTCGTCACTCCACTCATTGACCTTCAGGTCGCGGCTAACGCCAGCCTTATCCAATATCTTTGCTGAACTACTTCGACCTATACCATAGATATAAGTCAATGCGATTTCGCCACGCTTATTCTGGGGCAAATCTACTCCAACAATTCTTATTGCCATTTGTTAATAAAATAATAAAATAAAATAATAAATTTCGAAATTTTGCCGAAAAAGCATGCAAAGGTAAGAATAATAATTGTCATTCTTACCCTTTTATGCTTTTTTAACCAAACTTTTTTCTTAGCCCTGACGTGTCTTGTACTTAGGGTTCTTCTTGTTGATCAC
>Ga0310695_10005677_pt1 | contig 21527 bp, 21 predicted proteins | sample RumenRJG_04DNA_FD_203882 | JGI IMG/M metagenome (GOLD analysis project Ga0310695, IMG submission 203882) | Bovine rumen microbial communities from Lethbridge, Alberta, Canada - RJG_04 (v2) (version 2) | ecosystem: Host-associated > Mammals > Digestive system > Stomach > Rumen | place: Canada...
CCCCACTTGAAGCCCAGACGGTCCAATAGAATGGAGAGTACCTGGAAGTGATAGTTCTGCTCATTACCCACAACATAAATCATCTTGTCGATGGGGTAATCCTTGAAGCGCATTTCTGCCGTACCGATATCCTGTGTCATATAGACAGAAGTACCATCGCTGCGGAGCAGCAGTTTCTGGTCGAGACCCTCGTTGGTGAGGTCTGCCCATACGGAGTTGTCCTCATGGCGCTCGAAGAGTCCCTTGGCGAGTCCCTCTTCCACCTTGGCCTTTCCCTTGAGGTAAGTCTGGCTCTCATAATAAATTTTATCGAAGGATACGCCCATCTTTTTGTAAGTTTCATCAAAACCAGCGTACACCCAATTGTTCATTTTCTCCCACAGGGCGCGTACCTCAGGATCATTATTCTCCCATCTTACCAGCATTTCGTGGGCTTCTTTGATGAGTGGAGCCTCTTGCTTGGCCTGTTCTTCATCCATGCCATTAGCTACGAGTTCCTTAATTTCCTCACGATAATGCTTGTCGAAAGCTACGTAGTAGTCACCAATCAGATGGTCGCCTTTCTTACCGCTGGTCTCAGGAGTCTCACCATTACCCCATTTCAGCCAAGCCAGCATAGACTTACAGATGTGAATACCGCGGTCGTTCACGATATTGGTCTTCACCACCTTGTTGCCATTGGCCTGCATAATCTGTGCCAGTGACCAACCCAGCAGGTTGTTGCGGACGTGTCCTAAATGCAGGGGCTTGTTGGTGTTGGGTGACGAGTATTCTATCATTACGAGTGGACTCTGGTCGGTAGCCTGCTTCTCGCCATAGTGTTCGTCTTTATCAATATCACCGAGCAAATTCAGCCATGCCTCGTTGCTGATGCTGAGATTCAGGAAACCTTTCACCACGTTGAACTTACTGATAGCTTCGCAGTTGGCAACCAAATACTCTCCAAGTTCCTGGGCGGTCTGCTCAGGCGACTTCTTTGCCATCTTTACAAAGGGGAATACTACGAGGGTCAGGCTACCCTCGAACTCACTGCGTGTCTTTTGCAGTTGTACCATCTTTTCGGGCACTTCTTGTCCATAGAGTGCCTTTACAGCAGCTTGTGCAGCTGCCATTATCTGTTGTTCTATCTTCATACTCTTAACGTTAAGCGAGTGCAAAGGTAGTAAAAAAAGTGAAAAGTGAAAAGTGAAAAGTGAAAAATTTCTTTGCAGAAGCAAAGCGTACTCAAGAAACGATTTGCTGCCGCCTTTACTTTCCGTTCTTTGCGCCGTACGTCTGGTACACCATGTAATGCCCGTCGGCATGAAGTGTAAAAGTGTCAGAAAGACTCTCGTTCAAGGTGCCTTGCCACCATTGTTCATAGGCATAGGAGTTCCATTTCAGACCTTCCGACGTGATTCTCGTGCTTCCAAAGTTGAAGATGCTCACCTGTTGCCCTTTGAATGAAGAGAAGGTGTGATCACCCTTTGCAGGGGTAAAGAGGCCGTAGTCGGTGAACATGATTCCCTCGACGTCCATCTCGCGGAAGTAGCGCATCAGTAGTGAGATGTTGCCTAAGGTGTGGTCTTCACGTTTGCCTGTACATCCCAGATACGCTATTTGGTGCCACCCTTTTGACAGACAGTAGCGTGTGGCTTTGGTCAGGTCGTTGTCTTCCTGTTCGTTGATTTGTATAAGACGATGACGGAATTCTGCTGGCACGCTGTCGCCGTCACCTACGATAGCATCTGCTGATGGTACATGGCTAATGGCTCCGTCGCACGCAATAAGATGTGCTGTGTGATGGAGGATGTTTAATGGTACGGCATGAGTGGGAAACACTCCGTTGGCTATGATGACTGCGTCGAAAGTTTTTTCCATTTGAAATATCCTGCTATAGCAATAATGACATAGAGTCCATAGAGACCAGCCTTGAAGGGAATACCTTTTTGTATATAAAGGAAGGAACAGACGATATCGACGACAATCCAGAAGAACCACTGCTCGATATATTTGCGAGCCAACGCCCACATGCCGACAAACGACAAGGCATTGGTGAAGGAGTCGAGTAGGGGAACAGTAGAGTTGGTCCAGGTGATGAGCACGTAGTAAGTGGCGCCCCAGGCAGCAAAGAAGAACAAGGTGGTGGGCAGATACTTGCTGAGTGGCATGTGGGTGATGGGGAGCGGCTCCTTCTTCTTGCGTGTCTTCACGAACTTCCACACAAAGAGTCCGTAGCAGGCCGCAAGGGTGTAGTAGCAGGCCATACCTGCATCACCATACAACCCATGATTCCAATACAGGAAGATGTCGAGTGCAGGCATGATGATGCCTATCACCCAGAGGGCAATATGAGCACGATACTCCAGCCAGATATAAATCAAGCCGAGTATCGTGGTCAATATGTCAAGCCAGTCAAGCGTCATTTTTCATTTTTCACTTTTCACTTAAAAATTCACCGACAGGTGTGCCATCATGTTAAAGGGTGCCGAGGGGGCAAAGCCAGCCTCATACTGGTCTGAGGTGCCCCAGCCTGTGGCAACCACCTTGCCGTCCACCTTTTCGTAGCATGGAGAAGCCCAACCGTTGTTGTCAAATTCAGCAGAGAACAGGTTGTAGAGTGTCACACCAATGGTGGCATCTTTCATTCCCAGCTTGGGCAACTTAAAGTTGTACGACAGGTCAATGTTGGTTACGAAGTGTCCGTCGAGCATCATGCCCACATCTACGGGCTTGTCATTATCATCGAGTGTCCGATAGCTCTCAAAGCCGGTATTCGTCAGATACTGCTTGCTGATATATTGGCTCTGGATGCTGGCTTTCATGCCTTTGTAATTGAATGTGAAGATGTTGTTGGCTATCCAGTCAGGCGAGAAAGCCAGCGGCTGGTTGCCCAGATTAGCCACACTACCATCAGCCAACTTCACGGTGATGTCCTTTACACGGTTCTTCGACCAGGTGGCATTCACGTCCCAGCGGAACCAGTCGACAGGTTTTACGGCAGCCTCCAGTTCGATACCCAGACGATAGCTCTTAGGCATGTTGCGTGTGATGGCCTCGCCAATTTGGTCGATTTCTCCAGTTAAAACGAACTGGTCCTTGTAGTCCATCCAGTAGAGGTTGGCACCAGCAGTGAATACCTTGCTCTGGTATTTGTAGCCCACTTCCAGGTCGTTCAGCCGTTCAGACGTGGGCATCTCCAGACCGGCATTCAGGCTGTTCTGGAAGTTGTTGCGCGTAGGCTCCTTGTGGGCAATGGCATACGACACGAAAACCTTGTGGTTGGGGGTGATGTCATAGTTCAAGCCAACTTTGGGGTTGAAGAAGTCGTATGACTCTTTCATGTCATAGACAATGCGTTTGTTGAGGTTCCAGTCGATTTCGTCAGTAGGACCGTACATCTTGAGCCCCACATGGCGATATTGCAGGTCAACGTAGGCATTCAGTCCGCGCAGGAACTCGTAAGTCACCTTTCCATAGACGTTGAAGTCGGTCTTCTTCGTCTTGTCGTCGTAGTATTTGTGGTCAGGCATCAGAGCATCAACAGGATTCTTCACCCATGTTACCAGACCGTAGTGGTCACCTTTATACTTGTTCCATCCGCCTCCCAGTACAGCCTGCAGGTTGCTCTTGTTGTCATACTGAATCGAAGCTACAGCGCCATAGAAGTCGTTAGCCATCTTCTTCTTGCGCACCAGGTCGCTGCTGGCCCATGTCATTTTGGTGTCCAAGTCGTACTCAAACAAGGTACGCTTGCGCTTGTATTCCTCGTAATAGCCATCACCTCTGGTATAGTGCAGGGCTGCGTTAAGGTTCAGTACATTGTTCAGGCGCTGGTTCCATATCAGCTGGTAGTTCTGCTGATGGTAGTTGTCCGTCTGGTTGTCGTAATAGCGCGTGTTCCCCTCTTCGTCGTAATACTCGCCACACGAGTTATAGGTACGTCCAAAGAGGCTCTGCTCATATTTCGACGTGTAGTTCCATGCATGGTAGGTCTCTTCCACGCCATTGAAGGTGATGAATTTCACCATCGTGTTCTCGCCAAAGTAGCCTGCCTGCAGGAAGTAGGAGTTCAGCTTGGTGGAGGCACGGTCCAGATAACCCTTGGAGCCGATGTTTGACAGACGACCCTGTATGCCCCAGTGGTCCTTGATCAGACCAGTGCCGAAACGCAGGGTCTCTTTGTGGCTATAGTAAGAACCACCACTCAGGTCCAGCCCGACGAAAGGTTCTATACCGATGTTCTCCGTCTGCATGTTCAGCGTAGCACCAAAGGCTCCTGCACCATTGGTCGATGTTCCCACACCACGCTGAATCTGCATGGACTGCACGCTGCTGGCAAAGTCGCCCATGTTGACCCAGTAGAGTTGGGCACTCTCCGCGTCGTTCAAGGGAATGCCGTTAGCGGTAATGTTGATGCGGCTTGGGTCTGTACCACGAATGCGTAACGAGGTGTAGCCAATACCGTTACCTGCATCCGAGGTCATGGTTACGCTGGGTGTCAGCGACAGCAGGTAAGGTACATCCTGTCCGAAATTCACGGCTTTCAGCTGTTCCTTGTCCATGTTGGTGAATGCCATTGGTGTCTTTTTGGTGGCTCGTGTCGATACTACCTGTACATCCTGCAGCTCTACGCTTTTCAGCGTGTCCACCTGTGTGTCTAACTCGACGGCTTGGGCTGTTATCGTACCCAGCAATGCCATCATGAAAAATTTTCTCATTTCTTTTACCTTATTTATTAATACATTAAAATAAGGGGTTCTGTTACTCTGTCATCCCTACGCCGGCATTATCCGTATCAGGTTTGGAGGGTATCATCTCAGCCCACACCCGTGAGCACCCCTTGACAAGCATTTTGCTAAATCGGCTGCAAAGGTAACAAATAATTCTTAATTCATAATGCATAATTCATATTTATTTTGTAATTTTGCGCCAAAATTATCGTGAAATGGATACAATCAAGAAACAGTTTGCTCAGAAACTGATGGATATCAAAGCCATCAAGTTGCAGCCTAACGAGCCTTTTACATGGGCTTCTGGCTGGAAATCGCCTATCTACACCGACAATCGCAAGACGCTTGGCTATGCTGACGTGCGCTCGTTTGTTAAGTTGGAACTGTGTCACGCCATTCAGCAGCACTTCCCAGAAGCTGAGGCTGTGGCTGGTGTCGCTACGGGGGCTATTGCCCAGGGTGCTTTGGTGGCTGACGAGCTGGGCTTGCCCTATGCCTATGTTCGTCCGAAACCCAAAGATCACGGAATGGGTAATCAGGTGGAAGGCGAACTGAAAAAGGGTACTAAGGTCATTGTGGTAGAGGACCTGATTTCCACAGGTGGCTCTTCGTTGAAGGCTGTCGAGGCCTTGCGCCAGTATGGCGTCGAGGTTATCGGTATGGTGGCTTCGTTCACCTACGGATTCCCTGTTGCAGAGGAGGCTTTCCGCGAGGCAGGTGTGAAGCTCGTCACTTTGAGCGACTACAATGCAGTTTTGGAGCAGGCTGCTGAGACGGGCTATATCAAGTCCGATGAAATTGAGGTGTTGAAAGAATGGCGCAAGGATCCCAGCGCTTGGGGTGTATAAGTCCAATTGTAAAATAGTCCAATTGTAAAATAGGTAGAATCGTGACAAAGTTTGAAAGTAGCGTAAAGCAGATACCCTATCCCGTAGAGGATGTGTATCGTAATATCAGCGATTTAAGCAATCTGGAGCGTGTTCGCGACCGTGTTCCTGAGGACAAGTTGAACAGCTTCTCATTTGATAGTGACTCCGTGAGTGTCAATGTGGCACCTGTAGGCGACTTGAAGCTGCAAATCATTGAGCGTGAGGAGAACAAGTGCGTGAAGTTCGAGAGCGTGCAGTCGCCTCTGCCCTTCAACCTGTGGATTCAGGTGCTGCCCGTCAGCGAGACGGAGAGCAAGATGAAGGTCACCGTTCAGGCAGACATTCCTTTCATGCTGAAAGGTATGGTGGCCGGTCCTCTTCAGGATGGCGTGGATAAGATAGCCGAGGCATTGTCAAAGGTTCCCTATGTCTAGACCATTTAGACTATCTAGAATTTCTAGAAATAAGTAATTATGGCAAACAAGTTGTGGGAAAAGAATTTCGAGGTGAATGCCGAGATTGAGCGTTTCACCGTGGGTAGAGACCGCGAGATGGACCTCTATCTGGCCAAATACGACGTGTTGGGCTCAATGGCTCATATCACCATGCTGGAAAGCATCGGACTCATTGGCAAGGACGAGTTGCCCCTGTTGCTGGCAGAGCTGAAGAATATCTATCAGGTGTGCGAGCAGGGTGATTTCGTGATAGAGGAGGGCATTGAGGATGTCCATTCACAAGTCGAGCTGATGCTGACGCGCAAGTTGGGCGATATGGGCAAGAAAATTCATTCTGGCCGTTCGCGCAACGACCAGGTGCTGGTTGACCTGAAGCTCTTTACCCGTCATGAGTTGATGGAGGTGGCTGAAAGTGTGAAGGTGCTCTTCGACGAGCTTATCCAGAAGAGCAATCAGTACAAGCACGTCCTGATGCCTGGCTATACGCACTTACAGGTGGCCATGCCCTCCAGCTTCGGCCTTTGGTTCGGCGCCTATGCCGAGTCGCTCTGCGACGATATGCTGTTCCTGCAGGCGGCTTATAAGATGACCAATCGCAATCCCTTGGGATCAGCAGCGGGCTATGGTTCTTCGTTCCCCCTGAATCGTCAGATGACGACAGACCTGCTGGGCTTCGACTCGATGGATTACAATGTGGTATATGCCCAGATGGGTCGAGGTAAGATGGAGCGCAACGTAGGCTTCGCATTGGCTACCATTGCTGGCACGATAGCCAAGATGGCCTTCGACGCCTGCCTGTTCAACTCGCAGAACTTCTCGTTCGTCCGTTTGCCCAAGGAGTGTACCACGGGTTCGAGCATTATGCCTCACAAGAAGAATCCTGACGTCTTCGAGCTTATTCGTGCCAAGTGTAACAAGTTGCAGGCTCTGCCTCAGCAGGTGACGCTTATCATGAACAACCTGCCTGTGGGATATTTCCGTGATTTGCAGATTATCAAGGAGGTGTTCCTCCCTGCTTTCGGCGAGCTGAAGGACTGTCTGCAGATGGCTGCCTATATTATAAATAAAATAGAGGTACGCGAGGACATCCTCGACAATCCGATGTACGACCCGATGTTCAGCGTGGAGACGGTCAATAAGTTGGCCTCTGAGGGAATGCCCTTCCGTGATGCCTATAAGAAGGTAGGTCTCGACATAGAGGCAGGCACCTTCCGTCCTGACAAGAACATTCATCACACCCACGAGGGAAGTATCGGCAATCTCTGCAACGACCGCATTGCCGAGCTGATGCAGCGTGTCTATGAGGGTTTCGCTTTTGAGAAAGTCGTCAATGCTGAAAAACTATTGTTGAAATGAAAAACTGGTTCGTAGCCCTTTCCGTGTTGCTTTTGCTCTGTGCCTGTGAAGCTCAGAACCCTATCAGTCGTGAGTATCGCTGTTGGTTCCTGTTCAGTTATACTGACCATCCCACCTCCCTGCTGTTCACCGCGGTTCAGAACCCAGGCAGCTATGCCTATGTCACCACTCGCGGTGATGGCAAGAAGAGTGCGCGCCATGTGACAGTGAAGTTCAACGACCCTTCTGTTCCCTTGGAGGACAATATCATCCGCACCGATTTGGAGAACAATCTGCGCTACGATCTGGGTGCCAACAACGATATCGGACTGATTATCGGATGCACCAATTTCGACGGACCTCGCGCCTATGATGGCAGCTGTCCCAATTGTCCTACCCTGCGTGCTATGAACTGGTCGGGCAATCGCCAGCAGGTGACGTGTAGCCAGTGCAGCCGTACCTATTCCCTCGATACCGGCAACATTATCAGTGGCGAGGAGGGCAGTAGCTTAATGCGTTACAACTGTGCTTTCGATGGAACTACGGTACGTGCGTGGAATTAATATTCGTAAAAAACATATGTAAAAATTTGGCTCACTGCCATTTTTTCCCTACCTTTGCACTCGAATTTGAGAATTATGGTCTGCCGCGATGGTGGAATGGTAGACACGAGGGACTTAAAATCCCTTGGCTATTGCAGCTGTGCGGGTTCGAGTCCCGCTCGCGGCACCCACTTGAGAAAAGGATTTGCTTTCGTAGCAAGTCCTTTTTCTTGCTTTTAACGTTTTTTAATCCTAAAAATGTGCTAACTTGTTAATAATAGTTGTATCTTTGCTACCACAAATCAAAAAAGAGTAAATGTTAATCTTTTTTGTTGTTTGTTTTTTGTGTTGGTTCTTTTTCGTCTCCATTCGCGACTACTTTTTTACGCTCTGGGCAGGCAGAAAATTTTGTCAGGCCTGAAAACAAATTTTTGGTGCCCTGCGCTCAAAATCCATCGTTCCTATTGACAATGCAAAGGTAAGAAAAATTCAAAGGTCTTGCAAATAAAAGTACCAAAAACCATACTTTTTGAAGGCTAATTTTTGCCCTAATTTTGCAAGAAAATAAAATACGTGAGTTGAGCCCAGGAAAAGACACACTGGAATACACAGTTTTGGACATTTTTCCGTCGCACAGGAGGTCTCCCTGTGTCCTAGGTTAATAATGAATCATTATTTGACTACCATCTTCCATAAACACATCTGATATGCTTTATTTATAACATATTTGAATATGGAAGTGTTTATTTCTTCTTCCATTTCTCTTCCATATTTTTGGTGTCTTTGTTTTTTTAGTTCATCTCGCACCATGAATTTTTCTTTCGGAGTAACTAAAATTACTCTCGGAGTAATAAAAATTACTCTTGGAGTATTATTCAATAACCCTGCCTTATTCAACAATAACCCTGCCTTATTGCACAATAACCTGCCCTTATTGCACAATAACCTGCCCTTATTGGAGAATAACCCTGCCTTATTTATCTAGGCACGATTTTTGTCTTTTAATAATAGCGTTTATCGAATAAAATAACTATCTTTGCATTGGCAACTTAATAACGACGAATATGAAGATAGTGATTTTGGACGGGTTTACAGCCAACCCAGGCGACCTTTCGTGGGAGCGGCTTGCTGCATTGGGCGAGCTGACGGTTTATGATCGTACTACAGCACAGCAGACTATAGAAAGGGCTGCAGAGGCTGATATCGTGTTGACAAACAAGGTGTTGCTGAGGCGACAGGAGATAGTACAACTGCCTAAGTTGCGCTATATCGGCGTGTTGGCAACGGGATATAACGTGGTGGATATCGAGGCCGCTTGCGAGCGTGGCATTGTGGTGACCAACGTGCCAGCCTATAGCACGGAGAGTGTGGCGCAGATGGTGTTCGCCCACCTGCTGACCGTTACCAACCGCACGGAGCACTATGCGCTGCAGAACCGTGAGGGACGGTGGACGTCGAGCCCTGACTTCAGCTATTGGGACACGCATCTGACAGAGCTGGCAGGCAAGACGTTCGGCATTGTGGGCTTGGGGAATATAGGCAGTCGTGTGGCTGCTATTGCCTCAGCCTTCGGCATGAGGGTGATGGCCTATACCAGCAAGGAGCCCAGCCTGTTGCCACCCTATATCAAGAAAGGTACGATGGAGGAGGTGCTGGCACAGAGCGATGTGGTGAGCCTGCATTGTCCGCTGACTGACAACACCCACCACCTGATTTGTCGCGATACGCTGAAGCTGATGAAACCCACGGCTATCCTGATTAACACGGGGCGCGGTCCGCTGGTTTGCGAGGAAGACGTGGCTGAGGCTTTGAACGCAGGTAGCCTCTATGCCTATTGTGCCGACGTGCTCAGCAAGGAGCCTGCCGAGGCGTCGAACCCCTTGCTGAAATGTCCTGCGGCCTATATTACTCCGCATATTGCATGGGCTACTGAGGAAGCCCGCAGACGACTGGTGGATGTGGCTGTCGGCAATGTCTGTGCCTTCGTCGGTGGGACGCCCCAGAATGTAATTTCGGCGTAATTTTTTGGCTATTCGGAAAAGTAGTCGTATCTTTGCAAGATAATTGTGAAGAAATGAAGATAAACGGATATAGCTTTCGATATGTGGCCTTTCTGCTGACGGTGCTGCTGTTGACCGCTTGTGGTGGCAATAGTGGCAAGTTTAAGCTGGAGGGTCGTCTGCGCAACATCAACCAGGGCGAGTTTTGGGTATATAGCACGGATGGCGGTATAGTAGGCTTCGACACCATTGCTGTGCGTAATGGCCGTTTCTCCTACGAGATAGAGCTCCGTATGCCCACTACGCTGGTGGTGGTGTTCCCCAACTATTCTGAACAGCCCGTGTTTGCGGAGCCTGGCGAGAAGGTCCACATCAAGGGCGACGCTACGCACCTGAGGGAAATGATCATTGAGGGAACGGACGACAATGAACGGATGACCGAATTTCGCATGGAGCTGAACGAGACGACACCTCCCGATGTTCCCAAGGTGGTTAGCGCCTATATCCGCGAGCATCTCGGTTCGCCCACCAGCCTTTATCTGCTGAACCGCTATTTCCTGCTGACGCGTACCCCTGATTATCAGGAGGCACAGAAGCTGGTGAACCTGATGTTGAAGGAAACGCCAGACAACGGACAGCTGATAGCGTTGCAGAAACAGCTGAAATCCCTGCAGGGTGGGGCATTGAAGAGCAAGTTGCCCATCTTTACGGCTACTGATGTCAAAGGGAATAAGGTGACGGAGAAAGCCCTGAAAGCCAAACTGAACGTGGTGTCCGTATGGGCATCGTGGAGCTATACCAGTGGAGACCAGCAGCGCCGATTGAAGTCGCTGAAAGACAAGTATGGCGACAAGTTGGGCATTCTGAGCATCTGCATTGATGGACGCCCAGCCGAGTGTAAACAGCGCGTAGAACGCGACTCGCTGAAGTGGGCTAACGTTTGCGATGGCCGAATGTGGAACACCCCTCTTCTGGCTAAATTCGGGCTGGGTGATGTGCCAGCAAACCTGATTGTTGACGAGAAAGGTGTCATCATAGAACGTAACCTGCAACCTCAGAGGCTGGAGGAGCGTGTGAACGAGCTGATGCTGAAAAATAAAGTAAACGCCCTGGTGGATTAAGAAAATTTGAAGAAAACGATGAAGCGATTGTTGAAATGGGTTGGTGGCACGTTGCTGGGCATAGTGTTGCTGCTGGTAGTTGCCGTCTTGTTGTTAAACACCAGCATGGTACAAGGCCGTCTGGTGGAAGAAGCCGTTGGGGTGCTGAAGGAAAAGCTGCAGACGGAAGTGAAGGTGGGCAAGTTCCAGGTGAGGCTTATCGGACAGGATGTGCGTCTCGAAGATGTGGAGATAGAAGACCAACAACACCGCAAGATGTTCTTGCTGAAGGAATTGGGCGTAAAGCTAGACCTTCGTCGCTTGCTGGATCGTGAAATCAAGATTACTGATGCCAAAGTGAAGGGACTGGAGGCTCACCTCTACAAGGACTCGACTGATACGGTTGCCAACTATCAGTTCTTCATTGATGCTTTCAAGAAGAAGCACAAACCGAAGGCCAAGGAGGAGAAAAAGGACACCGTGAAGAAGCAAAAGATGAACATCGATTTCGACCAGGTGAAACTCGAGGATATCAAGCTTACCTACAACAAGGAGTCGGCTTCGTTAGGTGGACTGTTCATCCGCAAGGATCAAAATGATATGATGGTGGGCGAGGTTCACGACCTGGCTTCCTCGTGGGTGAAAAAAACCAAGAAAGGCCCTGTTGATACCCGTTTGCACATAGGCACCATCCATCTGTCCAACCAGGATGGACAGCACCAGTTGAACATCACAGGCATCCGCTATATCACCGACAACGGTAAGCCACGAAAGAATTTCAACAAGCCCAAGCGCGGTTTCTTCGATGTGGGCCATTTGGACCTCCTGGCTGAAATGGATGTTAATGTGCTTTATACGGGAAAGGATAGTGTGGTGGCTGAAATTGTTCGTTTCCAGGCTCAGGATTCCGTCTCAGGCATTGATGTCCGCAAGTTAAAGGCTCGCGTAGAAGCCAACAAGCAGGTGGCTCATGTCAAGCAGTTCAGCATCAGTCTGCCTAATACCACGTTAAGGTTCGACGAAGCCACCTTGCAGTTGCCCAGCAAGAAGAAGGGACGCAAGTTGGCCTATAGCACCTCGCTCATTACTGGAACCACCTTGCTGAAAGACATCTCGCGCGTATTTGCTCCTGTCTTGAAGAACTTCACGGAACCCCTGTATCTGCAAACCACTATGACTGGTAACGACGAGGGTATGCAATTCAACAATGTCAAGGTGCATACGAAGCAAAAAGACCTTACCATCAGTGCCAAGGGCTATATCACTGGTCTCAAAGACAAGTATAAGTTGCATGTGCATTTCGATGTGAACCGCATGACGGCTCAAGGTGGTTCCAAGGAGCGCATCATCAGCCATTTCCCCGTGAAGAAGTTTATGATGAAACAGCTCCATAACCTGGGAACCATTGGCTATATAGGCACTTTCGACGTGCTATGGAAGCGTGAGCAGTTTGCCGGTCTTCTGATCACCAAGCCAGGTAATATCAACTTCAGCTTTGCCCTGAATGAGAATACTAAGTATGTGGAGGGTACCGTGCGTACCGATTCCTTCGAACTGGGACAGGCTATGGATATGCCCGACTTGAAGAAAGTGGCTTGCCAGGCTACCTTCAAGTTCGATATCTCCAAGCCCCGTACTGCCATCATGCGTAAGAAGGTGGGCGGAAAACTGCCTATGGGTGAGATAACTGCTGAGGTTTTCGATGCTAAATACAAGTTGCTGCACGTTCGTAATACCATAGCTACCATCAAGAGTAACGGTGCTGTAGCCGAAGGAGAGGTGAATGTTCGTGGCAAACGTCTTGACGTGCTTTGCTCGTTCTCGTTCACGAACACCAACGAGATGCAGAAGATGAAGATTAAGCCGAAACTCAAGTTGCATGGCCTGCTGGGTGGCTCTAAAAAGAAGTCAGAACCTGAGGCCCCGCAGGTTTCAGATGCTGAACTCAGGGCAGCCCGTATTCAGCAAAGGGCTGAGGAAAGGGTTGCTCGTAATGCAGAAAGGGAAGTCCTCAAAGCTCAAAGGGAACAAGAGAGGGCTGACCGACAGGCTAAAAAGGAGGCCGCAAAAGCAGCCCGACAGGCTGAGAGGGATGCCCGAGATGCAGCCAGAAAGGCAGAGAAAGAAGCCCGAAGGGCAGCAAGGGAAGCCGCAAAGGCTGCCCAGCAAAAAAGCGAATAATCTTGTTTTATATCCCGCGCTCAGCCCAGTCGCCCCTGTCAAGATTCCTATAGCCTATGGCTTCGGCAATATGCATGGACTCTACTTTCTCAGAGCCTGCTAGGTCGGCAATGGTGCGGGCTACCTTCAGGATTCGGCTATAGGCACGGGCAGAGAGCTTCAGGCGCTCCATCGCCATACGTAGCATATCCATAGAGGCACTATCAGGCTCTGCAAACTCGTGGAGCATCTTTTCCGTCATCATCGCATTACAATGGATGCCCTTGAAGGCCTTGAAGCGTTCTTCCTGAATCTTGCGGGCCTTGATAACCCTTTCGCGGATGTTAGCGCTGGGCTCGCCAGGCTGCATCTGACTGAGCTGGGCAAAGGGAACAGCCTGAATCTCGCAATGGATGTCGATGCGGTCGAGTAGGGGACCACTAATCTTATTCATATAGTGTTGTATCTGACCTGGGGTGCAGACACAATGGTGTGTCGGATCACCATAATAGCCGCATGGACAAGGGTTCATCGAGGCTATCAGCATGAACGAACAGGGATATTCTACGCTGTATTTGGCGCGACTGATACTGATTTTCCGGTCTTCCAGGGGTTGGCGCAACACTTCCAGGACGCTACGGCTCAGCTCGGGCATCTCGTCGAGAAAGAGCACTCCGTTATGGGCCAGACTGATTTCACCAGGCTGAGGATTGTTGCCTCCACCCACCAGGGCTACCTGCGAAATGGTGTGGTGAGGAGCACGGAAGGGACGTTGACTGATGAGGCTGGTGTCGCGATTCAACTTTCCTGCCACACTATGTATCTGGGTGGTTTCCAGACTCTCTGCCAGCGACAGCGGAGGAAGAATGCCCGGAAGGCGCTTGGCCATCATCGACTTACCACTGCCCGGAGGACCTATCATGATGAGGTTGTGTCCACCGGCAGCAGCTACCTCGAGGGCTCGCTTCACACTCTCTTGTCCACGAACGTCGCTGAAATCCAGTTCGTAATGGTTCTGTTGCTCGTAAAACTCCTTGCGCGTATCGATAATGGTGGGCTCGTACACTTCTGTGCCATTCAGGAATTGCACCACGTCCATCAGCGTCTCCATACCATAGACCTCCAACTGGTTGACTACAGCGGCCTCGCGGATGTTCTGCTTAGGCACGATGAGGCCCTTGAACTTCTCGGCGCGGGCCCTGATGGCAATGGGTAAGGCACCACGAACGGGTTGCAGCCGGCCGTCCAGTCCCAGTTCGCCTACCATCATATACTTGTCCAGATTCCCACTCTCCACCTTCCCGTTGGCTGATAAGATGCCAATGGCCAGTGGCAGGTCGTAGCCACTGCCTTCCTTCTTGATGTCGGCAGGTGACAGGTTAATGGTGATATCCATAGTGGGCATCTTGAAGCCGTTGTTGATTAGTGCGGCCTTGATGCGGTCGTAGCTTTCCTTTACCGCTGTGTCAGCCAAGCCAGTGAGGTGAAACTGGATGCCTCGTGACATGCTCACCTCAGCGGTTACCGTGGTGACTTCCAGGCCGTTAACAGCTGCGCAATATGTTTTTACCAACATGATTCCAATATTAATAAGTACAAAGATACCCTTGTCCGATTTATCTCACTACCATCTTCTTTCCGTTGTGGATGTAGATTCCCTTTTGGTTGGGCGCGCCATTAAGTTTGCGTCCATCCAGCGTGTACCAAGCATGCTGGTTCACGGTTAATGGTTCACGGTTAATGGTTTCGATGCCGCTGGGATCGCCAATGAAGTTCTTGAGCTCAGCAATAGCTGGCATAGCCTTGCCAGCAGGATAGCCTACCTCAGATGTGTTGCTGTCGTTGAATAGACTGGCATTATACCATTTATCAGAGACCCGCTTGGTGCTCCAGTCGAGACCGTTCTCGCAGGCTTCCATCCACCACCAATAGAGGCCCTTGACCTGCTCGTGCTTGTTGAGCATACTAATGAGTGCCTTAGTGAAAGCTTGCTGGCCTATAGGCGTAATGGGGTAGGTGCCTGAGTAGTCGAACTCGATGCCGTCAGGGTTGGTGTCCGATTTCTTGGCGGGTTGCCAGGCGTAGTAGTAGCCTGCCTCGACAATCATAATGTCCTTGCCGTAGTTTTTACTCTCAAGAGTGTTGAGTGCCGTCTCCAGTGTTGCCAAGTCACCATGATAATAGGGGTAGTAGCTCAGTCCGATGATATCGTAATCAATGTCGTTGCTCTTCATACGGTCGAAATAGTCTGTCAGGACATTGGGCTTGCCGGCACGTTCACTGTGCAGGATGATCTTGGCTTTTTTGCATACTTCGCGACAGGCCTGTCCAGTTTTTTTCAGCAGATTAAAGAAGCGCGTCCAGTTGGCTGCTGGCGAATCGGTGTAACAGCGATTGGTGTTGTTGCTACCCACAGCCTCTTTGGTGCCCCACAGCATGCCATATGATATCTCGTTGCCTGTCTGGATGAAGTCGGGTGTAGCGCCTGCTGCCACCATCTGTGTCAGACATTCTTTAGTGTAATTGTAAAGCTTAGTGGCAAGTTCGTCATCACTAAGGTTTTTCCAGTTATCGGGAGTCCACTGCTTTTTCGGGTCGGCCCATGTGTCGCTGTAGTGGAAATCGAGCATGAGGCTGAAACCTGCCTCTTTGATGCGCTTGCCCAAGGCCTTGATATATGGGAGGTCTTGGCAGGCCGCAATATCACCGCTTTTGGTGGGGTCGACAAACAAACGGACACGCATGGCATTCATTCCTTGCTGTTTGAAGAAATCCAGCATGTCGGTAATGGCATTGCCGTCAAGGTCGTAATACTTGGCGCCATTCGTCTCGTACTTGGTAAGCAGCGAAATGTCGCCGCCCACGTATTTCTGTGCCGATACAGTGGTGACAGCAATAAGTGTAATTAGTGTTAGTAGTGTTTTTTTCATAACGTTAGTAGATTTTTCGTTTTTCACTTTTCGTTTTTCGTTTTTCGTTTTTCACTTCTTATGTCGGTTAGCCCGTTGCTCACGGTATTTGGCTTTCTGACGAGCAGAGCCACTACCGTGAGCACCAGTGATGTATTTTTTCTTCTTGGCCTTGGTCTTTACCTTGTCCTCCTCTTTGCGGGGACCACCACCACGACCAAACGAAATACCGTTCTCCAGAATACTCTGAAAGTCTTCCTCTTTGCTCATTTATTCATTTTTCATTTACATTTCTTTGACCGAGGTCAAAGCGACTTTGTCGATTACTCATTTCTTTCATTTCTCATTCTTTGACCTAAAGGTGCAAAGCGACCAAGGTCGAGTCCTCATTCCTCATTTGGAATTAATGATGGAACAAGCGAACACCGGTGAATGTCATAGCAATGCCATATTTGTCGCAAGTCATGATGACATGATCGTCGCGCACAGAGCCACCTGCTTGGGCAATGAACTCCACGCCACTCTTATGGGCACGCTCAATGTTGTCGCCAAAGGGGAAGAAAGCATCAGAACCCAAAGCCACCTTCGTGTTCTGGGCAATCCACTCTTTCTTCTCAGCCAAGGTCAGCACCTCGGGCTGCTTGGTGAAGAACTGCTGCCAGGCTCCGTCGCGCAGCACGTCGTCGTGCTCGTCCTCAGAGATGTAAACGTCGATGGTGTTGTCGCGATCGGCACGACGGATACCCTCCTTGAAAGGCAGGCTCATCACCTTCGGATGCTGGCGCAACCACCAAATATCAGCCTTGTTGCCAGCCAGACGGGTACAGTGGATACGGCTCTGTTGACCAGCACCGATACCGATGGCCTGTCCGTCCTTGACGTAGCAGACAGAGTTTGACTGGGTGTATTTCAGTGTAATCAGGGCGATAATCAGGTCGCGCTTGGCTTCAGCGGTAAACGTCTTGTTCTGGGTTGGGATGTTCTCGAACAAGGCGGGGTCGTCAAGTTTTATCTCGTTGCGGCCCTGTTCGAAGGTCACGCCAAACACCTGTTTGCGTTCGATGGGCTCAGGCTTGTAGGCAGGGTCAATCTTGATGACGTTATAAGTTCCCTTGCGCTTGTCTTTCAGAATCTCAATGGCTTCAGCAGTAAAGTCAGGAGCAATCACACCGTCACTTACCTCACGCTTCAACAGCAGGGCGGTAGTTGCGTCGCAAGTGTCACTCAGTGCTACAAAGTCACCATAGCTCGACATGCGGTCAGCACCACGTGCTCTGGCATAGGCACAGGCAATAGGACTCTCGTCCAGTCCCTTCACGTCATCCACAAAATAGATTTTTTTCAAGGTGTCGCTCAGGGGCAGACCCACGGCAGCTCCTGCAGGGCTGACGTGCTTGAACGAGGCAGCAGCAGGCAGGCCGGTAGCCTCTTTCAGTTCCTTCACCAATTGCCATGCGTTGAACGCATCTAGGAAATTGATGTAGCCGGGACGACCGTTAATCACTTCGATGGGGAGTTCTTGACCCTCTGTCATGAAGATGCGAGAGGGTTTCTGGTTGGGATTGCATCCGTACTTCAGCTGTAATTCTTTCATTGTTCAAACAATTATTTTTGTTTCTGCCTGCAAAGGTACAAAAAAAATGTGTAACTTTGCATGCGATATGGAGAAAAAGAGACATGCGCTTCGTAAGCTTTTGGAAGCTGTGGAGCATGAGTTGTTGAAGAAGCCTAACCGCAAGACGCTGGATCGCTTGTCGTTGTTGGCAGGCTTTCAGGATTGGGACTCGTTCCAAGAGACCTTGCATGGCGACCTTGGCGGAGAGACCATCTATGGTGGCCATCATCCCAACAACAAGGAAATACCCAACAAAAAAGAGACACCCGAACAGTGAGTGTCTCTTTTTATCTTGTGCAGGTTCTTTAACCTTTTGGTCAAAGTGTAGTGCCTGAGGTTTACTCAGCAGCACGGGCACCGCTGCGCTTCTCCTTGATACGGGCAGCCTTACCGGTCAGCTTGCGCAGGTAGTAAAGCTTAGCGCGACGAACCTTACCAATCTTGTTCACTTCGATGCTCTCAATGTTGGGAGACTCCAGAGGGAAGATACGCTCTACACCTACGGTTCCTGACATCTTGCGAACAGTGAAGCGCTTCTTCTCCTGATGGCCGTTAATCTTGATGACTACGCCACGGAAGAGCTGGATACGCTCCTTTGAACCCTCGATAATTTTGTAAGCGACAGTGATAGTATCACCAGCCTTGAAACTGGGATGCTGCTTGCCGGTTGCAAATGCTTCTTCAGCAACTTTAATTAAATCCATTGTTTTAATTTTTTAATTTTTTAATTGTATAATTTTGCTGTATCGTTCCAAGCGCAACATAACAGGCAACTCGTTACTTCCTGCCAGCGATTACGCGGAAAGCGGGTGCAAAGGTACGAATAAACGAGCAAAAAACCAAAGAAAACCTCAATTTTCTTTGTTTTTTCGAGTGAAAGTACTTTCGAAACGTAGTTTCAAGGGTACTACTTTTAAATGAGAAATGAGTAATGAGGACTCGACCCTTGGTCGCTTTGACCTTTAGGTCTAAGAATGAGAAATTATTTCGCGTCCTTCCTATTTTAATATTTATTGGGACTCTGTTCATTATTTCTCATTTTTCATTTACATTTTTCATTTCTCTTTACTCATTTTTCATTTTTTCTTTGTAAATTTGCACTCAGAACCTAAAATTAAATCTACATAATTATGATGAATAGAAAGACTGTTTTACTCGCGCTGATGCCCATTTTGCTGTTGGCATCGTGTAAGTCACACTACGAGGTGGCTTCTGTTCAGCGCAGCCGTATCTTGGTGGATGCTCGCTACGATGCCCAACCGGATGCACAGGCTGCCGAGTTCTTGAAACCTTATAGGCACATTGTTGACAGTGTGATGGGTCCTGTGGTTGGTCGTTCTGCCAAGTATATGACGACACAACGTCCGGAAGGAACCCTTCCTAATCTCTTGGCTGACATTCTGGTGTGGGCTGCCAAGGACTACAATGAGAAGCCCGACTTTGGCGTTTACAACATGGGTGGTGTTCGTGCTGACCTGCCCAAAGGTGATGTGACCTATGGCGATGTGCTTGATGTGGCTCCCTTTGAAAACAAGATTTCCTTTATCACCATGAGTGGTGCTGATGTGTTGGAGCTCTTCGGACAAATGGCATTAGTGGGCGGCGAGGGTGTCAGTCATTCCGTTCGTCTGGTAATCACGAAGGACGGGAAACTGGTAAGTGCCACCATCAATGGGCAACCAGTTGATCCGCAGAAAGACTATCGTCTGACCACCATCGACTATCTGCTAGGAGGTACCGATAAGTTGGAAGCTTTCAAGAAGGGACGTGACGTCAAGGCTCCCAAAGAGGTAGATAACAACACCCGCTTCATCATTATGAACTATTTCCGTGAAATGTCGAAGCAGGGCAAGGAGGTTGATTCCGAGATTGAAGGAAGAGTGGTAGTAAAGTGAAAAGTGAATAGTGAATAGTGAACAGTGAAAAATGTTAAGTATGAAAACAAGATATTTTCTCGTAATATTGTTGGCTCTGGTATCGCTTAGCGGTCAGGCCAAGAAGCAGAAACAGTTGATTATTCTGCATACCAATGATACGCACTCTGCGATATTTCCCATCAACGAGCAGTTGCCTGACACGATGAAGGCAGGTCGTGGAGGTTTCCTTCGTCGTATTGCTATGTTAAAAGAGGAACGCGCGAAGAATCCCGACCTGTTGTATTTCGACAGTGGCGACTTCTTCCAGGGTTCTGCCTATTTCACCATGTTCAAGGGCGATGTAGAAGTAGGACTGATGAACCAGATGGGCATTGATGCCTCGACGATAGGTAACCATGAGTTCGACTTCGGACTGGAGAATATGGCTCGTGTGTTCAAGCAGGCCAACTTCCCTATTCTGTGTTCCAACTACGACTTTACAGGCACGGTGATGGAAGGACTTACCAAACCTTATATTATTATAAAGAGAAATGGGCTGAAAATTGGCGTCTTTGCTGTTTGTCCGAAATTGAAGGGACTGGTCAGCGACAAGAACTGTGTGGGTGTAGGCTATCTCGATCCAGGTAAGGTGGCATTGGAGACGGCTACCATGCTGAAGCAAAAGGAGAAATGCGATATGGTCATCTGCATCTCACACCTCGGATGGAACTCAAACCGAGCAGAGGACGACCAGTATATGATTAGCCATTCCCGTAACATCGACCTCGTGCTGGGCGGACATACCCATACTTACATGACGAAATTGGAATACTGGAACAATATGGACGGCAAACCCGTACCTGTTGACCAGAATGGCAAGAGTGCCGTTTTCGTAGGTCGCTTGGTAGTTGACTTTAAGTAATATGCATTATTAATTATGAATTATGCATTACTCAAAGTAGAACGTTAGAACGAACATTTTGGATTGCGCGCTGCTGACACTACCCGCATAGGCTCGGAGGTTAGTATCGCGCAATTCGTTGATGTGGTTTTTGTCCAGCACATCGCTCAGTCCAAAGCAGAACTTCAACTCAGGAATCAGTTTAAAGAAAGGCAGGTAGAAGTCACAACCCAGTCCCACCTCCAGCATGGTGTCGTATTTCTTAATGCGCAACATGTCCTGATCGCCTCCTGTCAGGTTAATCATCGGGTTGATGCCCGCCATGATGTACGGACGGTGGTTGTTCCAACGAGGAGCCGCAAACTTGATGTCCAAAGGCAGCGAGACATACGTGCTCTTCATGTCCTGAGTCTGCTGGATGGGGCGTCCCTGCGCGTCCTTCTGCAGTTGGTTGACAAAGGTCAGGTGCTTGGCGCCAAAGTGCATCGTCGGGGTGAAGCGCAGCGAGAAGTTGTTGTTCAGTCGCAGTTCAGCCAGCACACCCACGGAGAATCCAGGGTTCCACTTGTCCGCATCGCACAGGATATACTGTTCGGTTACATTTCCCTCATCGTCCGTCATCGTGTAAGGCCCCACGTTCTCCAACTCCAGGTCCTGTAGATGTGTGCCTATCAGAATACCAAAGTGTAGTGGACGCAGGTCAATATAAGGCTTGTATTGCACCCGACGGTCCGTCTGTGCAGCAACTCCCAGGGTCAGCAGACCCGCCAATAATAGCGTCAATATACGTTTCATCTGTATCCTTAATAACGTAATATAATGGGTGATTATTATTTCGACTGCGTATAAATTAAAAAAAATATCTCATTAATATTTGGTATATCTCAAAAATAATGCCTATCTTTGCATCACAATTATTGAGTATTTATTAATCTATTAAAGTAACAGAATTATGGCATACGTAATTGGTGACGACTGCATCGCATGCGGTACATGTATCGATGAGTGCCCCGCTGGAGCAATCTCTGAGGGCGACAAGTATTCAATCAACCCCGATGTTTGCACAGAGTGCG